>Ga0181612_149685_pt1 | contig 12921 bp, 6 predicted proteins | sample HoacroProtozoa21_FD_119630 | JGI IMG/M metagenome (GOLD analysis project Ga0181612, IMG submission 119630) | Hoatzin crop microbial communities from Cojedes, Venezuel. Combined Assembly of Gp0051906, Gp0051904, Gp0051908 | reverse complement strand
TCCTTTGCATAATTACTTTCAGAGAGCTATAGCTGATGAGTAAAGTAGTAATCCATACGAAGTTACTAACAAATGTGAGAAAGAATTGATAAGAAATAAACTGCTCCCTACCTTACTATGCTTGATGTGCTGCGGGTTTTGTGAAAGCAGGTAGTCTTTTAAAGAGCACTGGCATTAGGTCTCATTGTTGTTTCCACGTTTCATTTCTGTCAAACCTGAGAACTGCAAGAATGACAGTAAAATGAAACAAAGCACCCATTTGTCATTGTCTCAACTCTTTAACAGCACATCCCTGCCACCATTCTAAAGCTGCAGAGGACGATATGGTGCAGGAAGCCCTACAGCTAGGAAAGCAAGCCTGACAAGTTTGGCAATAGTGGCGTCACAGGAGGCTCAGCTGGGGTGTCTCCGGTCTTGTGCAGGTTCTTGAGCTATTTGCAGATATTTTAAAATGTCATTTTAAAGTTTCTTAAAAACAAAACAAATTAACTTTCCTGATCTAATGTGGAAGTAGGGAATAAGAGAAGAATGGTATTTGGCATTTTTTCGCATAATATTTCCACATGTAAGAAGCCTTATTTTCCAAACTAATTATACTTCATTCAAAATATTTTGTCCAGCTTAAGTGATTGTCTGATGTGCTGCTATCAGATTTAATAATACAGATGAGTCAGAGGTGCAGAACTTGTATCAAGGTCATGGGAATTACCATTTGGGGTCAGCTCTAAAGCTCAGGGTAGCCCAGGACTTAATGGCTGTGTCCCAACAGAAAAGGAACATCCTGTCTGTTACAGTGTTTGGTCCCAGATATGGCACACAGGTCACAACTGAGATGTAGAATTTAGATTCAGATTTTCCTCTGGATTCTTAATTGGCCTTACTTTTCCAAGTATCTTCTTCTGTACTCATCCCAAGTTCTGCTCCAGGAGATTTAACCATCGTATTTCTTCTAAGGGCTATTTCCTGCCTGGTTCTTAAGCTGGTGTGCAGTTTGTCATGGAGGAGATGAAAACCTTTACTCAAACAGATATAATTACAGCCCATGCACTCTGTGATTTCCTTTCCAACTCATTCACGGTCAGGAAGAGGTGAGGCTCTAAAGGCATGGGGGAATTAATGTGCACAGTCCCTGCATATCACAGAAGCTTCAGGGAGATGATTCCTCTCAATGTATCTCTAGGCAATGCACCAGCCTTGTTATTGATTGTGTCTGCAAAACTAATATTAAGAGCAAAAAAACCCCAAAGCCAGAAAAACTGCCAGCAGAACAATGCTTCCCTGACTCATTTTTGTTCAGAATAAGTTTAGGATCAAGTTCTGTTCTCTGTTTCATCAATACACATCTACTCCTTCACTGATACCTTATCCCAAAAAAATTGAGTTGCTGTATTTATGTGACTGAGTGAAGAACTTGGACCTCTCTGGTCAGAAGATATTTTACATTTCAGTGGAGTTGTTAATTCACTTGGGAACAAGGCAGTGGATTAGCTGCATTAAATTTACCGAGGCAAAGAGATTTTTATGGTGATTATGACCTTAGCCTATAACATATTTTGATCTCTGTTGTTTACTTGTCTATATGAGGAACTCTGAAACCATTATAAATATTGTTATACCTACAAGACAGAGTGTACAACATCAGTTATTTTCAAACCTGTAATAAAACTGAAATAAATTGGTCTTTTTTTTTCTCTCATGCACTTCAAATTATTATTCCTTTTTTTATCCGTTACAGTACATTATTTACCTTTCTTCCAGAATGGTTTTCTAATGTCCTACAATATTAACTAGATAAATAAGAAATAATATGAATATTTTTTGCCATGGATTTTGTAGCCACAATTTTTGATTTTCTAAGGGAGTAAAGTTTATATGATCATTTTTCTGTGTGTGGACTTGAAAGTGAGATAGACAGGAGGGGAAAAAAAAAGCTTTTGAAGCTAATAACCAGGGTTAACCAAAATTGATGTAGTAGCTAGGTTCTAAAACTGCTCATGAGCTTGTGGAAAACTCTGGTGAGGAAAGGCATAAAGTGGAAGCCACTTAAGTGGGGAATCTCTGGTATTACCCTAAACATCGATGCACACACAATAGCAACAACCACCAGGAAATCCTAATAGTTTTCGTAAATTTTGCCATCCATGGAGATTTTGTTTTTCCCTCTTATGTGAGAATATTTATCTATTCTTCCTTACAGAATATGTCTGTCTGTAGATGTTTCCAGCATGAAACTCATTCACCAAAAGAACTCGGATTATGCCACTTATCCTCACAGCTTAATGCCATCCAGCTTTAAAATTAATCATGAGACTTAATGGGAGCACTATGAGCAGGGTACAATGAAGTTAGAAAGCCCTGTTCCACTGAACTCTATGGTAAAACTCCTTTTTGCATTAATCGTGCCATAATTTTGTCCCCAGAGAGAGAAGGGCAGAATTACAGTGAGCATTTGCAGGAAGATTAACCTGTAATCCCTTCCAAGAAAATGGGAGTGATTGCTGTTACAGTGCGTATGTTTTTAAATTAAGCTGCTTGTGCTGAGGAGAAGTTTAGGCAGGGGACCATCCTGCTGTACAGCAAAAAGCCGTATATTCTTCCTAGTTTTAGCAAGAAGTCAGAGTGAACTTGGAGGAGCTGGTCTACAGTATAAACGGGACCAGCTGCTGGGTCACTCTGATCACTCTCATGTTCATATTGCACTTACTGAACAGGGTGATTATACTGGGTTGTACAACACAGAAAATCTAGCCATCCTCTTGTCAGGGAGAAAACCAGAACTTTTAGAAATGGCAAAGAACAAGTAACCACACTTTAATTACAATTGTAAGGTATTTTCAGGAGCTGAGAGCAGATCCTGCTGTGAACAATATACAGTGGAGTGCAGGCATCTTTTGAGTAGCACAGTAACATGGAGAAGAAATGAAATGCATTAAGTACGTGATTTACTTAATTGTTTTTGAATGTGTTGGACCACTCATTTAAAATGAAAACCTCTTTTCAGATAGCAGAGACAAATAGTCACTAGTGAGTTGTACTGTACTTGGCAAGCCAGATCACACGTGTTAACAACATCAAGAGAAAAAGTAGTTGACGGCTTTAGCCCCATAAGCAAGAGAATGGGTAAAGGCCAAAACAAGTAATTTAGATATGTCAGAGAAAGACACACTATTTCGGTATGCCCCAACAACAGAAAGTACATATGGCCATGAAGCAATGTTGTGAATAAGCTAAGCTGCGTGTCTCCCTTCAAATCTCTGGCTGATGTACATGTGTGCATAGAACATACAGATATGGTGATCTTCATGACAGAAATCTGTAACCCAAAGGGACACTCTTTGCCTTGCAGTCCCACTTCTTGCTGTTATATGCAACCACACTAAATAATTTCTTTCACAAGCTGCTCAAACTTTATCTTAAAACCATATAGTTATTTTCTTGTCCTCCGTGCACATGAAAAAGCTACTCCAATGCAGCTGAGTCCAGGCAGGACTGATCCAATATTCAGAAGGGGTCTTAACTAATTTCCAGTCTAAATGCATTCATGGGCCATTCGTGTCCATTTATTGAACAGCAACCTTCAGCTTGAGTCATTTCTGTCCCCCTGATTTTTCACGCAGAGCAATTAGATATTCTCTCATCCCTCATTTTGCTAACAAAATAACCCAGATATCCCAATTTAGGCTATATGGATGCCTTTATCCATGTGTCTTCTTACAACCTCCATTTGTTTATTGTTCTATGTTTATTATACTGCTCAGCTTTCTAAAGCATTTACGTCTGTCCATCCAATCCTGCGTATGATTTAGCAATTCTCCATTTGCTGTGATTAGAGACAGGAAATTTTTGTCATACCTCTTGGGCTATTCAGAAAACACAGACTAAAGCAACTTTGTAAGATACTGCGAAGCCATGCACCTTCAAGCTACAGCCGAGCAAACCACTAAGCAACAGGAAAACAAAAACATTTATTTATCTCAAGGAATAAGGGCCATTCTTTTGTAAAAATAATTCCTACACACACTCTTCTGTTCAGTGATTGCAGGGATTCCCTGAGTTACAGTCTTGCTGAGCATTTGGTATGAATTGCACCACAGATAACATCTGTGAAATGTTTTGGAAAGTCTGCCTAGGTAAACATGTTTTACACTTTTGCATTATTTTTTGATGCTTCTTTAAACAATTATTGATGAAATTTTGTGCTTTCTTATCAATCAGAATAGTTCATCAAATGGGTGCTACAAAGTAATTTGAAATTCTTAATTAAGTTCTATAATTAGAAATTTTCCTATCTTTGCTTCTGTTCAAAAATCTACAAGGAAAATAAAACCAAAAAAACCCACATAATCATATGGACAAGAGTTCCTGATATTTGAACTTAAAATTCAAAACGTTTGTCAGTTGTTTCTTTGCCAAAACATGTCTTTCTAGTTTTCTTTAGGTTCTGTCATATTTTTATGAAATCAATGTGGAAAAAAATAGAAAACAAAATTAAATAAAAAATCTTAAACCTAATTTCTGGAATGCCCTAGTTGAGGTCTGTTATGCCTTATTGACTATTAATTGACAGTTAAAGGTAAAGTTACTAATTTTGAATATTTAACTTATTGCTGTGGTATATGAATTTCAGAAAATAGATAAGGCCAGGACATGATATACATATATAAAACTTTGGTTTAATCTTGTTCTTGTATTCACAAGAGTAGATTTGCTTACTCTTTCAAGCTCTGCTTATTTATACAATTTGATTTGAAAAGTGGCCTCTCTTCATGAGTATTTGTTCAGGTATATATCGTTACAGAAAGATGGTGGCTGCTGTGATAGTGCTAAAATTAAATTCAGACATTTTGTGAGATACATTCTGAAGAAATTATTCACAAAACTCAAGGGAGTCACAATTACATTAGTAGATAAAAGACTATGTTGAAAACAGCTTAGTTAAATATGTGCTACTTACCTTAAAAATGTAAACTCCCTATATTTCTACATCTCTACTGATGCAAGGTTATAGATGATTTCAGTTGAAGTGTTTTAAACCACAAGGGATAAAACTAAGCCCTTAACATTGATGTAGCTATCTTCCCTAGACACCTTTTCTTATGATTTTTCTGAAGGCAAAAGACAAAAGGACTACTTTAGTGATAGCTGTGTGTCTTAACTACCTTATAATTCAGTTGTAGCAATTTAATACTTATTACTTCTATCTTCAGTTGGAAAATGTGCTGCCTGGGGCTCACAGTTCACCCCAAAGAGCACCAGCCTAGCTTGCTGCCTTTTCCTGATGTGCTCTGAATGACTATTGTGCTTCATTAGCACTCAGACCCCATCTCCTCTTTTTGTTAGCTGAGCCAGCTGATATCTCTGTTGGCTGAACAGTTTTAACTCCATCTGGTAAAACAGAGTTGACAACTCCTCTTTCAGTCACTTGCTCTGTATATTAAGGACTGAATTCTGCTCTTCACTAGATGAAGAGGTATACATAAGGGCAGAATTTGGCCCTGAAAAACAGTAGAAATCTTGAGGTGAAAAGCTGTTGACTCTTGTTTAGCTCCATATTGAGGGGTGCCACGGTGCTACACCACAGTCCTTCCGCTCCTGTCACTCCTCAGCAGACTAGCTCATTTGCAACCAAGGAGACTATAACCCCTGCCAATGCTGTGAGGTTGAGATTAAATATTGAGTAAATACAGTTTCAAGTTGCTGGCTTCAGGGGAGATGCAGAGGTGTAAATGAGAACAGGATTTGGTCCTCACAACCTAGAAGGAGTCTTGTAAAGAGGCACCGTCAACAAGATTTTGGCCTAAGTATTGGCAGAGTTGTCAAGATAATGTTCATCATCCTTTCTTCTCCTGTCACCATTCAGCAGCAGAGTTATTTCAAGTGCTATGTAACCTCGCCTGCTGCTGTGAGTTCACTATTTAAATCTGAAATAAACAGGACTGTGTGTGCCTCAGCAGGTTTCAATGGGTCATCACTGAGATCCAAGCATGGCTGGTAGTGTGAACTGTCAGTATGAACTTCTCCAGTTCATCATGCCCCTACGCAGAGTCCCAAACTCCACTTCAGATCTAGTGAGACAGCTGAAAAGTGCACACAAGCTGTTTGCTTCAAGAGCTGCTTTTGTCCTTTGCATTGCTACATCAAATGCTCTTGCGTTGGTGGCAGATGAAGTCAGAGGCAGAAAAAAAAGTCGTGATTGTTGTTAAGATTTTGTTATAAGGATAAATCTGCCTTTCTTTCCTTATTTCGTAGATCTACATGAAATTCATCTTTTATTCCACTAAAAGTATCAAAAAATTGGTATAAAATAACAATAAGCTTGGCAGGGAAATGAAAGAGAAGAATCATACCAGGTCACCTGGGTTCTTTACTTGCACTTCCCAGAGAGGTGCAGGAAGAAAGCAGAAGTGTTTGATGAGTTCCTGAACTGGGAATTTCCAAAACTGAGAGATGTTTCAACAAAACACACCAGCTAAAAAATCTTGCATTTATAAAATTCTTATGTATTCATCATTGCCACCTGAGTTCTGAAGATAAAGATCGAGGCAGAGGAAAACTATGTGTTGAAGATTAAAATGATATAGTTTAGCAAACGATCCAGGAGATGTGAATGAAACAATATGGATACTATGCCCTTTTTCAACTTGGCTTCTTGCATATGTTCTGTATTGCCTAAAGTATTTGACATTTGCAATTTATACTGAATATGAAATCATTTCAGGGCCCAAGTACAGAAATACATGCTGAATCAAAGCCATTAATATGTTTAAACAAACCAGTGGAGAACTGAATTTGCTGATTGGATGCATCTAGTCAGTGTGGTAATAAACAGCATTAAAGCCATATAATTGTTCTTTCATTGAAAGAAAAATAAACATAATTCTGAATTTTCTTTAACGAGCTTTATAAGTTCTTGACCTGGTTTGGCTGCTCAAACCTTAGGAGAAGCATAGGTTCTTAAGTACATGCCTGAAGCCCAAATAGATGTTTGAACCACTGCCCAGGGCCAGAGGGAACTGAGTAGCTGGAGTGAATTATTTAGCTTGATCCTTTTTTTCCATGAGTTTAACATTGTGAGCTGTTTAGTACCTTCTGATTTTAGGAAATAGTGTTGTGTTTCATGCACAGTGCAGAAGATTGCTCTAAAATAAGTTGCACATCCGATGTAATCTGTTGTCCTGGAATTTTGCTCCCCCTATAAACAAGTGCCTCAAAAACACTGGGAAATGGGCTCTTGCAGTATGCATCTGAGCATCACTGGTGTTAAATAAGAGTTAATAGGCTGATACTGGGTTAACTGCATGTTTACAGGAAAGTCTTGTTCTTCCTAGTGTGTATACAAATGCATAGGAACAGTGGAAACATGTTAGACTAAAAATCTAGCTTCACAGTTCCTCTAAGCTGCATTAATAAATAAGGCATCTTTTCTTTTTCTGTGTAAAAATTTTTGACTGGACCCTAAAAATGATTTTGTGGGGTTTTTTAAACTGTAAGTTAACATTAATTTTAAAAGACATTTTCATTCTAACCTTTCATCCAATTTTTTAATGATGTCAACAGCAAATATTTCAGACACAAACCTATGTCAGTGGCTCTCTGTTTAGGTGTCACAAAGCCTAAAATACAGATACCTGGTCTCACTGGGCCAGTCTGGACTGCCCAAGCTGATTACTTGGATTCCCAGTGCATTTAGAAGGTAGAGAAGGACTGCCTCGAAAGGCAATGCAAGAGATTTATGTCCTGAGCAAACAGCCATCTTGTACTGGTCCTTTGCTTGCACATGGATGAGAGAGTATGAAAAATCAACATCATGTCATAGTTTGTGAATAAACAGACATAGCATAAGACCCAGCTTGGGAGCCTGAAAGAATTTGGACAGAGGGCTACCTGAACTCCAGATCACATCTCATCTTGGCTTGAATTTAGGGCCTATGTGCCATAGGCAGTGTATGATGGAGTGTACAGAAATATCTACACCTAGATGCCTAGAGAAGTCTCATGCCACTTTTCAGGCATTAAGAATTATGCAGTGTTAGCAGCTCAGCTTCCTGAATTACTCTCTTGGACATAGCAAAATGCGTCAAATTTGTGTTTTATCAGTCAGCTTTTTCCAAATTTTTTCTCCAAATTCTTTTGAAAGGGAAAATCAATCACTGCTCTTGACTCTTTCTTAAGTTTTTCCCTTCCAGGGAGAAAAATGTTTGATTAAATAAAAGCAACTCAATCAGATTTTGATAAAGGTACCTCCACAGCTGCATGTTAGCACTTTAATGACAGTCTAAGTCCCCTCACTTCATGTTTATATTTGCAATATTTTCAACTGAACTGGCAAGAGTAAATGCTTTCTATAAATTTCCCTAATCACGTTGTCCTACTGCACAGCGAACTAAGTACAGCCATCCTCTATGTCTCTGTTCCGTTGTGTTTGAATCATGGACAGAACACCAGTGCCCTGATGTGAGTGAGATCTAATTTGTGCCAGATGTGATTTTACATGAAGTGTTCATACAGGATCATGTCTGCCAGTATATTTTACAGCTACACATTTTCTAACTATCTATACCGACAAAACCCACCTCATAATATAGCTTTCAGGCAATTTGCAAGCTTAAGGAAAGTTATCTTCTAGTATAAGCACTTAAGCGTATCATTTATATGCAGTTAACACAGACTCTACGACAGCAGATGTGATTTACTGCTAAAGTAGAAGTTCAGAAACATCAGTAAGGAAAGACAGTGTCTTTTCTATAACTGCAATCCTGCTATGATGCAAAACTACTCTTCTGGGACAGACTGCAATTTAAAAACTTGGATTTCTTGACTTTAATCTTTATAAATTTCCTCTTCCTTTTTAATTTTTTTGGAAAATTAGAAGGAAAAGATAGATGTTGGATTGTCATGATGATCCCTGTTAACTGGTGAAATCTCTGCTTCTGCTGTGTCAGTGTAAAACCTGTCTTACCTTCATTAAAACTGATATTCAATTTTTTAAATGGAGAATGCATTCTTTATAAGACTATCTATGCCAGTTATATTCTAAACATTGGTTTTACTCTGAATATTGCACTATTGTAAGAGATAGTCCATAAACTTAGTTTGGGTAATTTCATTAAAGACAACAAAGCGCTTCAAACAAGCAGGAGCTGCTAAGAGTTATAAACACAGACAGGTAGTTATCAACATGGCGATATTCTTGACTGACACAAATCAGAGTGTATCCAATTACATCAGTGTAGCTTTACTTAGTTTTTTGGTACTTCAGTGTCTCACTAAGAGAAAATAACAATGGAGAGTATCCTGTGTCATTTTCCTATACATGGCATGTATGACGAGTTAACATGACTGTGCCTGTCTTTGTTTTAAACAATTTGCCTTTATATTTTCTTCTTTTCTTCCAGCTCTGATCAGTTTTCTGTTTTTTTTCTGTGTCTGCCTCTAAACCTCAGCATAGAAATTTACAGAAGTGCATCTTCTTCTGTTTCTGTATTGCCCTGCACCATGGAGTGACAATACCTGGGTTCTTCTTCATTGTAGCACCAGAGATCCAGGTATTCATTTTCCAGGAGTTAGTATCTGTTAGGATATATAGGTCCTGTCCAACTGTTCCCTTTCAGCAACAGGGTACACTGAAAACTGCGTTTTGTAAAATGAACTCTACAGAGGCCTCAGTTTACATTTTGTCATAAATATGATTATGTTAGCTAAACTAAGCAATGAAGTTCAAAAACGCAATATGCTTTTACAAACCCCCATATGAATAGAGTTTCAGCTGAGCCTTCAGTGAAAACACATTAGAAGTCTAATTACCTGGGTTGCTAGGTTGATGGTAGGTGATACCAAAACAAGAATCCAATTCTGTCTGACAAAGATCTCCACAAATGAATGGTAGTTCAGAGTTCTGGGTTTACATTTGCCGCTTTAGTCTCAACAAAGCACAAAAAGCTGTTGTGTCAACGCAAGATGATTATGTTATCTGCTTATGAAATTATTAATGTTTGCTGCAGTATGCCTAGTCAAATGCGTCAACACAATCTTTTCACTGAAAGAATTTGTGTTGCCATGTAAAATCTGGTAATGCACATTGACAAATCATTTTTCCATTTAAGATAATGCAATTAGAGTTGATTTCCCATTAAATTCTCTCCCTTTCAGAAATCAGCAAGGAAAGCCTTGCAGGTTCAAACTTTAATTATTTACATGCTTCTAAAATATAGAGCTTGTGAGGTCTGGATGAGCAAATAAATTGAGGGAATGCTGAGCGCAGGCATTTCAAAACTCTAAAGCATTTAGAATAATTACCAGCTAAACCTGGAAAGCATTTATAAAAAGGTAAGAAATGCCAGAGGGAGGTGTCAGAAAGAAGGAATCATAATCTAATCTTACTACTTATATATTTCATTTGTTAAAATCTATGGGGAAAAAGCAATTAATGTTACATCCGAGATTGCTAATTCTGTAAGGTAATGAGGAATTCTATGAGGTAATCAGGAACAAGTTTTTGCTGATGTTAATCCAGACAGGTCTCACAATGGCTACGAGGTTTTCAGACAGTTTTAGTGTATCAACATTGGCTTCATAAGCAGTATGTAACACATGTGCAAATCAGTGCCTGAAAGCAGAGATTCTTAGATGTAGTTAGTGAATGTAACTCCTCTGAAGAATGAAGACTTTAATCTGAAATCTGGCCTCAATGCTGAAGTTATTCCTAATATCAGGATCCAAGTGTATGATTGTGTTTTCCTTACCTCTTTCCTAATTGCTGTGAAGTCTGGTTGTCTTTCTGTCCCTATGGCTTTGCTCTTCACTACAGATATAACTTAAGCCCACCTTAGGGCTGCCTGAGTTTGAAACAGAATACTTACAGGTTCAGCATGCCTCCACACGTCTCTCAAACTGATTCCTGAGCAAATAGTCTCCAAAGTTAAAAAAGGTTCTGGCCTTGTCAGCAGTCCTTCAAAGTATTTTCACAGTGATAGTACTAATTACTCCTGTGCAAGAGCTAAAGAAAGGAATATTAACCTTCCTTTCAGAGAGGCGGTAGGTGGAAACATGTGGTAGTGATATATGTCGGGGAATTCAGATAATTTGGTAAGAGGGGAATTCCCTGAATTGTGTTCTTATCATTCAGGAATCAATCAGGTATATAACACAGCTGTATAAAATATACATTGGGCCTTGGTGTTTTCCCGAGAGCATGACGCTTGGCTTGATATCAGAAATGGGATCCTAGCTCTGGAGAGGCACCTGGGCCAAATTTGAGCCAGCTCTAGGCTGAGGTCCAGCCTGACACTCAATATCTGAGGAGGGAGGCAGGCTGGGCTTCAAAATACCACTTTGGAGGTGGACAGTTTTGGGTCTGACGGGCGATCTCAAACCCACCATTGCAGCTATCACCAGTTGTCTTTATGTAGTCTTCAGACTTGTGTGCACCTGTCAGTAGGTTTTTCTTTTAGGCCATGGCCCATATTTGAATCCAGAAAAAATTGAGGGGTGAAAGTTAGGCATCCAGGGAAAAAAAACCAAACAAATACAATATAGTCAGGGCTGATGCATCAAACTGCTACCTGAAACCACAAAACTGTGTGCAGACATGCTTCACAGGTTGTGACAGGAGTGGGGTCAAACTGGCAGGACACTCGAGCACCTTGTGCTTCTCCTGCTGTGTTGAGGCTCCATCAGTACCTGCTGTGTTTTTTAGGGATTTCTGTGGCAGCGCTGTGTGCCCGCTTTGATTATACCATGCCATGGATAATGAAGCAGTCTTATAAATAATACATTATAATAAAGTCATATGAAGGAAGGTACAGAATCACTATCATTGCACGTAATCAGGGTAAACTAATGGGGATTGTGTAGGAATCTATGAATATCAATTTTTAGTAGTGCAGGCAGATAGAGTAAATTACCCAAGAGATTATCCTAGCTCTGCTCTCTAATATCTATGGATATTGAGTGTCAGCAGAAACAAAATAAACTTTTATGCAACACATGAAAACACAGTTCATTTTGCTCAATGTTAAAAAAACAATAGGCTGAATTCTAACACTGATTACATCAGACCTAGCTCATTGACCACACTGGCATGGTGTGTAGGGAAGCGGGAGTGAAGGGCTGGACATCCCTTGTTTTGCCTGTGTGGAAAACCTCTGTGAGAAGGCTATGGGAGCTTATTTCCAGAAATAGCTCCAGCCTCTCGCCATTTCTTCTTTTGGTGAGAGTTTCCCCTATGCAGAGCAGGGCATGGGAGACATCTGAGAGCGCTGCAGGTTGTCTGAGACCGGGGGATTCCTCAGGACTGACTGACCCTCTCCAAATGGCTCAGCAGAAAGAGAAGTAGATGAGGAGGCAGGAGGCAGGGCAGGAGACTGCACAGGGTGAAGGGGGATGGGGTGGGCCTATCTAGGAAAGAAGAGCCAGCTGGGAAAACAGAAATAAAAGACAAGTGGAAGAACCTTTGTGGAAAGAAGAGGCAGAGAAAAAGCAAACCACTGCTTAATCCAGGTGAGATGACACTGAATTTTTAAACTGGATTGCCAGGGACACTGTGGTCATTCAGCTTGTGCTGAGCCCCTGGCTGGAGAAGTGCCCAGGAGGAATGGGCAGCCTCACTTAGAGGCCCGTAAGTCCAGCTATGTAAAGGCAACCAGATAATGCCCAGAGACCAGATCTCAAACTGAGTGATAGACAGTTTCTGCAAGTGGTATGGGTAACACTTCGACAACGGTGGCTACACTAGAGATTGTCTCATAAATCTCCACCAGACTGTGATGATCATGATGCTGTAAGACAATGCTGTCATTTCCCTCTGAGGAGCTTCCATCCAGGGAGAGCACAGGGGAGCTCAGGTGTTATGAATCAAGCTGTCAACAGAGTTCAGTTCTTTATAAGACCTCAGGATGGTATGGGAACAGCAGGAGGTCTCTT
>Ga0181612_147978_pt1 | contig 12921 bp, 5 predicted proteins | sample HoacroProtozoa21_FD_119630 | JGI IMG/M metagenome (GOLD analysis project Ga0181612, IMG submission 119630) | Hoatzin crop microbial communities from Cojedes, Venezuel. Combined Assembly of Gp0051906, Gp0051904, Gp0051908 | reverse complement strand
TGGTGGCATGAAGTGACTAAGAGCTTCACTGAGGCAGAAAGCCATGCCTGTAACACCATCCACACCAACACAGAGAGCGCTCACAGATGTGATGGATGCAGTGCCCCCTCCTGTCCCTCCTGTCCGGGTGTGGTCTCTCCCTGGGTGCTGACACCCAGCCCTCCAGGCTCCTCTGACCCATTTCCACTCCAGCCTCCCTTCCTGCTCCCCACACGGAGGCAGCATACCCGCTCTCTAGAGAAACCAGGGTTAATAAGAAGACCAAACAGGGGGCTCAGTCAGGCAAGTGTGCTGACCCATATACACTTGTCTGGCCACTTTTGCCCGTTTTCCCCCCTCTATTCCTATGCTTGTTCCTCTCTGATTCACACTGATCCCTCCCTTTCACTGCCTTTCATCCTTTCCCTAAACATCTCATTGCACATTTCCACAATACCCTTAAAACACTGCTAAATGAATTTTATGTAGTTCCAAAATTCTCTTCCACCCTTAATAAGCCCTGTAAGTCTTCAGACAATCATCCCGTCGGTTTGCACAGCCATATGGAAAGGGTTTCTTTGGTTGGCTCATCTTGCCTGAGACTGATGGGACTGTGGGCAAAGATCAGACGGTGTATAGTCTTCCTCCCGAAGACTCTTGATGATTTTCTCCCACTTTCCTGACCCAAGTCATTTATACTCAAGAGCCAAACTCTGCTCTTATGTCACACACGATCAATATATAATGCCGTTTGTTCAAACTGAGATATGAGTTCACAGATGACTGTAGCCAAAGTTCTGTTTTATATATCCGCTTGTGGTAGTTAGCAATTTTAATGTCAGCACCTGCCTGCACTTACTAGTGAAATATTTTACCTTGAGAGCCCTAGCAATGAAAGTAATGAAAAGGATGAATGAGTTTTTATCTCTCATGGTTGAATGTTCCAGGAAATTAAGATATTACCTTGAAAAAATAAGATGTTAGAAACACATGAAAATAGTTTTGTTTTAAAAAAAGTCATTTAACCTCAGAAAACTCTATCAGGTATCTTCTAATGTAGAAATTTAAAACAGAAAAGAATTGAAGAATCTCTTTTCACATTCCTAGTTTTCAAATACTCAGCATCAGATGACCAGTTCTCTTATTTTAATACACTTAAATTTTTAAATCTAATCAATCATTAAACTTACAAAAGGGTGACCTTGACTGGAGTCCTACTAACACAAAGTTATTAGGCTTATATTCATCTGAGGACTAACTGGAAAATGAATAGAAGGGATAGGGCAGGCTTCAAAATAATGGTGTTAAGCGAGTAGAGTAGCAAGAAGTAAAAAGAAATGAGAGTGAATGTCTTGAGCCAGCTGCCCCTGCACCATATATTTAGCCAGGCTCTGAGCACAGGTTGGGGGCAAGACCAAAGACCCAAGACACCACTGGTAACCCCCAGTTGGTACCCATGCAGCCCCATCCCTGAGATGGCAAGAAGTGACTAGGAGCTGAGAGCCAACTGGCTGTCAGCTGAAAGAAGTAGGTGCCTGCATGAGTCCTCCTTCCTTAGGGCTCACCTGGACAAGCCAAAGGGTTTGGATCCCTCCAACCTGGGGATGGAGGTGAAATCATACAGTTCAGTAACTGTTTAAGATGCTTTAATCTTCCCATCTCAGCTCAGGTTTCTGTGTAACTTTCTTCCATTCCTCCAGTTAAGTACTGGAGGTCACACAGGTTTGCCCAGGAGGCTGTTTTGTCTCTGAGCTCCAGCGCTTCTTACAGATTTCAGGCCCCTAGATGAGAAAACACCTCATGTTTAGGAATTAGCAGTGTGCTCAAAAAGTCCCAGGTGGAAGGTGATTTAAAAAATTTCTCCTAGTTACAGCTTGCTGGTGGAGACCTGCTCGGCACCTTGTCAGCCAAGTAATGTAAACATAGTCTTGGCTACACTGATATGAGGAATGAATATCAATGAAAATAAAATCACAGTGTAAAAAATTTTTACCATGTACCCATCTACAACTGCAATTTTGAAGACTCTTTCCCTCTTATACAGTCTTCCTTTTAGTGTTTTCAAACTCACTGGAAAAACTATAAAGGAAAAATACATATCCTTGAACGAAAAAAATACCTCACACAATCCTGTACTATATAAGGAGCGTGTGAATTTGAAGTGAAACAATTATTTGAGCTCTACAAATCTAAAATAGTTAGTTAGGTTCATCCATGTGTGGATTTAGTGAAGTTTTGAATTAATATAAGCCTTTGTGAAACTCGTACATCATCTGAAGACACATTTTCATCAGAATCAACAGTGTTAACCCTGAACTCATAAACATAAGAAAAGTAAGGTTAAGTTATATACTAAACTGTACACAGGATACTGTGAAATCTGGTGCAACATTATCTAGCTCACTGCAGCATACAAGGAATGATTTAAGCCTCAAATTTTGTTAGGAATATAATATAGAAATTGGAAACTTAAAGCTGCAAATTTTTTTCTGGTTGCTGTAATGATCATTATTGAGCAAATGGTAATGAATACTGTGAATGGGAAGTTCTACTTAACCGCTGCCAAGGTGAACATTTATCCTGCTAAAATTTCTATGGCTGGTCAGTTATTCAGTGAGGGCATGTTTCCTAATGTAATTGGAAAGATACTAAGTACCCTGAACTTCCCGTGAAGAACCTCAACAGTTTGCAAGATTTGCTTTTTCATTTTTGGGCATTTTACATTAAAAGAAAACAGCGTATTTTAAAGAGCAAAGGAAATATGGCAGAGAAAGCAAACCAGCTTATAAGCGGTAGAAATATTTCATATATATTGATGAAAAACTGCATTTCGCAACAGAAAGCACTTTAAAAAAATCCTTCCAGTTGGTGATATGCGTATTTTACAATGCATGGAAATGACTTCTACCATGGAACATCACATAAACATGTAGCTGATGCACCACGGTCACCTGTTGCTTTATTTTATCATCCAGCATGGCTCTGAAAGGAAGATGTGAAATTAAAGAGGAGCAAATCACACAAGTTAAATACAGCCCTGGATGTTAGGTACTTTCCTCTGGGATGTTTAATCCCTTCATCTGCTCCCTCATCTATAAATTCAAAACAACAGAAAAAGCCTTTTCTCCCTTCTAGTATGTTTTAAGGAATCAATATGTTCTGCTCACAAAGCACTTGAACATGTAAGACGCTCAAATACTACAGTGATGAGAAAAGTGCAGGAATTTATGTTGACTGAAACAGAATTCGGCAGACAAACCCACTTTGTCTACTAGAAAATTTTCTGCAATACAGAAGAGAGACACTGTTGGTGATCTACTAATATATTTATTTTCACATTAGTGTGTATGTTGATAATATATAACACAAAAGGCACATTCTTCTCTTCAAAGAAACTGACACTTGTTTTATTCAGAATGGTTTTCAGATTTCAGTGAATTTTTGTTCCTTTTTTTTTTTAATCTTACTCCTAATTTTCTTGTGTTTAGCATGTATACTACAATATCTTAGTCTCATTTTGTCAGTTAAAAGTAGGTCTTTATTGGTTAGACATTTACAGTTTTGCTGAGGATTATGCTTTGTGATTCTGACCAGGGAGTAAGACATCTTTCCTCAACTTTACACCAAGTATGTTATCCAAAAGCTGTAAGAGAATATTTACAGTTTGATGGACATCTCCTTGTCTTTCAAAGACTACAAAATGAAATGGCCAGGCTAATTGAAGACTGTAACTTCATAGATACGCTAATAAACAGCAGGAGATCTTTGCTGTATCACAGAAGGTGATCTTTGCTGTGTCCCATGCACTTTTAATCATTTAAGGCAAATAAGTAATTCATAAGTCACAAGTTCAGCAAGATTTAATGCTGTGGAAAAGGACAAATAATCATGCCATATAATGAATAATTCAAACACTAAGACACAGAGAAAACAACTCCCATGGTAAAATCACATAAGTAATGTAAAAACATGCAAGGGAACTTAGTGACAGGCCTTTAATATTTTAATGTAAAGTAATACAAGAATCAGAAATATCTAAGAACACTGCTGAAGAGGTCCCTGGAGCAGGACAGAGCTTATTCTACTGCTCTTACTTTTCTAGTAGGGCCTTGGGAAACAAGTTGCTGAAAATTATGCCCAAGAGTAAAAAGAGAGGCTAAAGAGAGGCTCTGGAAAATATGATTACTGTTGCTGCAAAGGACTTCAAATTTTATGGGCTGTGAGTTCTGGTCAGAGGACGTGGATCAAGAGCTGACTGGTATATAAGGGGAACCTCACATGACCAAAGATGACTTACAGATGTCTGTGAATGCGAGAAAGGTTTGAATACAGTAAGCTAACTACAGTAGGCAGAAACAATACTCTTGTGTAATTACTCTGTGAGGAAAGAAAAGGAGAAAACAAAAAGAGCACACGCGGATCACTGTTCCCAAGAGGGGCAAAGAGACCTGCAGAGACAATTGAAAGGAAAGGGCGTGTGGACCCTACAGTTCCTTGGGGACCAATACTGTAGAAGAAGAAACATCCACAGTCTAACACTGGCAGTAACATTTGTGGCAGCTGGGAAGCTGTAGAAATGCTGAGCCTCTGGGACAGCAGCAGTGAGATGAGCAAATCATGTGTCCTTTGTGCTTCCGCCCAGCTTTCTTCCCTTTGGCCATTACTTGAGACAGACCTAGCTGGTATGATTCATCATGGAATGTGCAATCTCCCAGTATGCTTGTAAGTCTCTTAGAAACAGTTTTATCATAATCAGTTTGATAAATGGTAATTTGAAAATTTAGAAAAACTACACCAAAAACATAGGTCTCCCATCCCTTGAAACACTTCCTTGGCTTACTTGTGCATTAAAGAACCCTTGGTGCTGCTTATAGGAGAGCACATTTAAGGTGAAAAAAGTTGAACTGTCTTGCCTGTATCTGCATCCTTAACATGTATGCAAGGCAGTTTATGACAAGCACTGTTTTTTGACATCTGTAGGATGCTTTAATGAAGACTATTTGCTATTTACTGTTTGATGCAGGTTATATTTTAAAAAAGTGTCATGGAATGACCTCAATTGGACTTAAACTCTCTGGAGATTTCACGGGTAATGGATGTGAAAGCATTTACGATCCTAACTAGAAATTCACCTGCTCAAGAAATTTACATTTATTTCAGTATAAAATAAATTTTAGATAGAACACAGTTGCCACGCTGCAACAAATTACATTTTTACGTATATATACACATATATATCTAAGATTAGTTCTCCCCTACTTGGTATCACATTGAGATTCTTCTTGAAATATTTACCTGTGATCAAAAGGTTTCTAATCAGACTAAAGCTTTTCATGTTTATTTTTAACCCTGCAATGGTTGCTTTTTTCAAGAAAAAAAGTGGTGAAACAGCCTCTGGCCATTCTTGAACACTGAGGACTTTTTTCTTGTCTCACAATTATTTGTTTGTTTTTCTTCTAATTTTTTTTACTTTTTACATTTACAAGACATTTATTCTCATCAGTGAAAGACAGCATTAAAATAGCCTGGCTTTTGATTAGCTATTTTATGTCATTATACCTGACAATCTCAAACTGTGTGCTTATTATGAAGCTTCTGTTTCACAAACACAGAAAACATGAATGGCAGAAGAATATCCCTGTGTTTAAGGTACTAAACTGAAGGAGAGAAGACACTGAAATAAGAACATCCTTGCCTCTACATGTCTGCGTGTTTCCCCACTGTGCTTAGACGAGAACTGGGTACCTACCTCTCACAAGTACCTTTAAAGCTTTGTTCTGAAACATAACCAGAACTCAGGCTTAAGAATTCAGGTCTTATACGAAGAGGGATCTATGGCACAGTGCTGCAGGTTTCGGTCTGTAGACAAATCGCCATTCTTCATCACGTTCTCTTTGTCTCTTAAATCTACTAAGCAGAGTTGCTAAAGTCCCTGTCTGTTATAGTTTGGTTCAGCAGGAAGACTTGCTTCCTAAGGTGATGGATGAGTGATTCATCATCCATATTGCTACAAGGTTTGAAGTGACGTATATCAAAAGAAGTGGTGTGTCAGTGCAGCCTTACTCCTTCTCTCTGAAAATATTCTATGCCACAGCACTGACGATCTAGTAATCTGCTTTTTTTCTTTCTTTTTCCACTCCATAAATATATCTTTGGAGTGCTCATGGATCTTATTTTCCATGAAATTAGCAAGTACAAAATTATAGAATATTGCGGGATGAGAATGACATATAGCATCTAAGATTTCATTCTTACCCCTGTGCTTTATCCTGGAAGGAAAGCTCATAATTAAATCCTTTAAAAAACATCTAAAGGTTGTTGGTATCTTTGTTTATTCTTGGTTTAATACTCTGTAGATTCTGGAGTTGCGTTTTATTCAATCTGTGCTCACTTGTTCCTGCGGCTGACATTTATGCAAACAATTTGCAGCATCTAGTAGTAGTCCTTGCAAACTTGTGCTTGTGTCGTTAAATGTTTCTCTTTCTTGTCTTCATTTCTAAAATATAAAGAACATCATTGTCCTTCAACAAGATAATCTCATACAATTTAATGAAGCTGAGACCCCTATTTATTATGACTATACCACTACATAGTTACTGTTATTAGTAGTATTTTGCAGGGCAAAAAATGAGAATAATGATAGTCCAGACAGTTAAAGGTATGTGTTTTTCCTAAAAAAGAATGCATTCATGAAGAGTTAGCTTCATAGTTCATGCTCTGAATTATTTTTTTTTGTCTGAAATGAATTGTGTGATATTCATTAATAGCAATCAGGGTCTTCTGCAATCCCTGGTTGTCCTTCACCACATAATTTCATGGGTAAAATCAGTAGGTACATCAAAACCTTAAGGTCTGAGGGAGTCAGCAAATACTGCTAGGCACTTCAGCCATTTATTGGCCTCCCACTTGGTATTTTGATATCAGCACAGTCTCTTAGCCACCATGCAAGAAGGGTAAGTAAGAAGTAATCTCAAGTATTCTTCTGGTGACTTTAGGATATCATTCTTCTGTTCCTTAATATAGCTTTTGTAATAGAGTGTCCATTACTGTACCTTGCGGGGCTTTCCCCAGTGGCACCACTTGATCTGGCACAGGCTTTCTGTCACGTGAGAGGTAAAGCATAATGTAGCTCATTCCTTGATGCTGGAATAATTTCTAAGGATCCAGTTCCTCCTGCACAGGTACAGCAGGAACCATCCACTCCTTTCACTGAGTCACATCAGTCCACTTGGACCTCTTTTCTCATTTTCCTTGTTTCCCCACTCCAGTTGTAAGCCCAATGCTAACTCTAGTGACACACATTCCTTGGTTGGACACCAAATGCTGCTGATCTCCTCTGAGCTCTCACTTGAGCCTACCGAGAATTTTGCCACAATAGTGAAACATACACATGAAAGTAAGGGCAGAAATGTCTCATTTTAGATAAGATGTAATCATAAAGATTTTTTTGGATAGGACATAGACTTTCTAGTCAGAATAAGAAGACTCTGTCCTTAACCATCAGACATATTTTTTGCCTAATGCCATAAATTGCTGCAATAACATAAATTGTCTCCACCACCAGCTCTGATTTTTTCACAGCATCTCATACTTTTAGCCCTTCTATTTGTCTCTGCCCCTCTCTGATCTAATCCAAATATAGTCCTTTTTTGCTTTAGAACAATTTCACCAACGTATCTACTGCAGATTGTCTCTGAAGGCAAATCTGTGACCCTTTTTGGGGTGTCTGTCCCTGTTCAAGATCCAGCTGAACCCTGTGCTGCTCTCTTCCCCAGTCTATTCCCAGGGTTTGTGTCAATGACTCATTCTTCCCTCTCTTAAAGTTCCTTTACTTTCATCTATCTGATAGTATAATTATTTCCTCCAGATTTTCTGCACTTTGGAGAAACAACATCAGCTAAATTCTGGACTACTTAGTGTGGGAAATGAAGAATCCCATTTGCCCTGCTCCTGGGATTACCAAAGTGGGTTTCTTCTGGACAAGAGTGAGGTTAAGAAATGGTTTTGAGGCATCTTTGGGTAGAAGTTTGTTTACCTTTTTTTTTTTTAAGATTATGCATTTTCACAACAACTTAAGAGATGCTTTATGAAAATCAAGCTAACACAAAGTCATGTCTTGTACAAAGGCAATTTTCCTTTATAAAAATAATCTGTGATTTCAATGTTAAACAACTCTTTGTGGTAATTCTAAAAACTAACACTTTGGCTAAATTTTAATTTTATTTTTAATTCTATATGTATTGTGTGCAGTGTATGTCAGTGAGTTTCTAGCAGCTGAGGAACGTCATTTTTTATGCTTTGTCAGCAAGCAAAAGTTGAAGCTATATTTTAAAGTCAATATGAAATCCTTTACATGTATTTCCCTCAAATATTTCTTCTTTTACAACTCTTAATTTTAAAAATGTTATTGATCTTCAATGTTGAGGGAGTTCTATAATAATATGTGTAATTATTTCTCATTGTGAGTTTCATTCTGTATATTTTATGAAATATAAACTTGTTCCCTTTTTATGATGAACGAGCCAGGGTTATTATTTTATAAGCCATGCAAGTTGTTACTGAAAGAATGTTTTGATATTTGTAACTGAAGAGAGGTATGTTTTTCCTTCTGCTCTGGATTACTATTCAAAGGGAATCATCATGCTGAAATATCACACCTCTGAGGTTACAAGCATGCCATAAGAAAAAGAAGTGCTGTGGAATATTAAACATCATAACCACTGCAATACTGAAAATAAATAAAGAAACAAATAAAGAAATAAATAAGTAAATAAATGAAATAAGCCCTAAGCCTACCAAACGGAGCTCTTATACATTAAATCTAGCAGAAAATGTTACCTTTTCAATGAACAATTCTTTTCAACACTGCAAGAGGCTGAGGGAGCGGCTGTCTCTGATTATTCTCTGCCTCTGGTTTCCTATTTGATTTTCTTTTATTTGGGGTTCAGCTGTCAGATCTCCTTCATTCCTGTTACCAGAAAAAATGAGTATTGTTTGCTTAGCTGTTCTTCAGTTTGTTCAGAATACAGGACTGCAAGCCACATCCCTTGCCTTCTTCCCCATATCCAGCCCTTCTTCACTCAACCAATGACCCTCTTGCTGACTCCGTTGGCTACTGCTGTTGCTTCTTTGCACAATAGCCCTTTGACTCTGTACCTCATGCTGACAGTTTCATCTCACCTTGCATTTCTCCATTCTACCATTCTACTTTGTTCAAATGGGAAAGGTAGAAAACATTTTCATTTTCTTTATTGTTTTTTGCATGTACTTTCTTTCAAGTGGTATATGATGGTCAGAGACCTCTCTCTTACCTCACTCACACTTACCAAATCTTTGTTTTCTTATAATGCTTGCTGACATTTCAATCTCTAGCCCAAAGAAAATTAAACAACCTTATTACTGTCTTGCTATATACAAACACATGTAACTAACCACAGGACTATGCTAACATTTGGTATCATATCTAAATCTATGTTGCATTTTGAACTTAAGCCCAGATTAGTGTTTATATTTGCTTTGTGTCCATCGTATGCAGACATAAATCCATTGAAGGCACAGTTTTTTAGTTAAATCTCTTAGCAACTGGGCTAGAAACTTTGGGACACGTGGCAAAGACCCAGATATGCATCCCACTGGAGGTAGGCTGATTTGGGCCATGCTGTCAGTAACCATGACAGGCTTCTTTGAAGAACTCTAGTGAAACCTCCACAAAGACCATTGAGATGATTTTCTAAAAAATTACAGGTGATATTTCAATAGTCAGTCTTGAATATGAAGCAAATGTCTGCTGTGATACCACGAAGAACCCTTGAGTCAGTCTGCAGTACTTCTGTATACAACACCCGGAGCAGGTGAGAGAATTCCCTCCAGGCTTTGCCCAGAAGTTAGATCCAGAGGGAAAACCAGAAGTAGGTGGCCAGGGCACATAGGTACATCCATAGACTCTAGTGATTTATGGCTCGGAGACTTCTTGAGAGCGAGATAATATCTTCATATTTAACAGTCATTGGTGGACTTTTCCTCCCTGAATGTGCTCTGATATTTTTCAACCTGTGTACATTTACTATACAAAATATCCCACAGAGGTTTCACAGTTAGCTGTCACACTGTATGAGGAAATATTTTTTTGTGACTGATGATGTAATGCTAAAGGAAATATCAGTCTGTACAGTTTAAGAGAGGGCAGAAAGTAAGAGAGAATATTTACACAGTTTATATACAGCATGATATAACAAGAGAAACTATAGCTAAATTCATTTTCTCTTTTTGATTGCATGAGGGGTTCAGTTTTCTGTATTTATGAAAGGATTGTAGAAATACAAGTGATATTTCATTTGACGTTCTTGAATAGAAAGCAAGACTGAAGCATTTCTCCGCAAGATAAGTATCTCTGTATTCTGTCATTAAAAGGATCTGAAACTGTCTCCTTTGTCATTAACAGTTTAGTACATTAGTAGTCTATCTAGCTGCTATATTAGATGTTTGAATCTTATAAATATCTTTTTTTGAAATCTTAAAATTCGGACCATCTGAACTTAGAGTTACTGGTGTTTATGAAAAATTTCACTGTATGATAAAGTATAATAAATAAATGATTACAAATTCTCTGATCATGTGTCACTAAAAAAACATATCCCACTCAAAGAAAAAAACGCTTATATTTTTAATTCTGTGAAACACTCTTTATTGTAAAAACCTTCACATTTTTATTTCAGAAAGCCGAATTACATTAGTCCAATTCGCTCTTTCTGAAAACTACCTCTTTAAGTCTGCTAGGCATTGTTGCTGGGCTGATACTTGATAAAAGACTGAGCATAGTCTAATTTCAGGAGAAATATTGTACTTTGAGATATTTGGTAGAGAGAGTTTATTATTCAGGAATTCTGTATCAGAAAAGTAATACATTTCTTAACATTCTCTTTGAGAAAAAACCCCAACTTGTGGAGTATCTTTGTCTATTTGCATGTAAGTGAAGCAGTAGAAAAATATTTTCCTGAGCAAACAAGCTTGGAAAAATTTGAGAAACCACATAGGTATTGATTCTGTTAAGGTGAAGTTCCAAATAAATTCCAGCTATAACTGTAGAAGGATTTATGAATTGTTCTAGGAAAAAGAAAAATCAGATTTATTGAAATTATTGTTATCATTAAACTATTTTGAAGCTTACGATAACTGAAAGGAGCAGAAATGTTTACCTGAGAGAAAAACACAATCAATGTTAAGAAAAATAACATGCATTTCTCTAAAATGCTTGTTTAATAATGTTTTATCCCTTACTTTTTCACAGTCATATTTTCCCACAGATGGGGAAAAAGAAGGGGTGGGATATGCTGCCCCCTCTAAAAAGGATGTGTATTTGAGATAATTCCTTCATCAATCTCTGGAGATCTGTTCAAATTCTTTTAATAAGTGATTTTTTTAGGAGCCTTGTTCCTCCCCAGCTGCTGTGATGTACAGGCTTTTAGACAGAGCTTTTCGGCTAACGGCATTGATTTCACTTCATTGATTGAACCTGCCCAAACGATGTCTGCTCCACCCTGTTTTAAACACATCATTTTGGAGAAGAAATCATAGTTCAATTTTAATAAGGATTTGCCTGAGACAGAGGGAACTGAGCTTACATTTGAAAATTTTTTCTTATATATTGAGCTGCCTAAAGTGGCTGTCTCTAATTTTTCACCCAAGACTCACAAATAGCTTTTATCTCATACACATAAGCACACTAGACTATTTTGTCATATGGATATTCTTTCTTCTGTACATAGAAAAATAGATTTCTCAGTATTTTATTGCAAAAATTTACTCTGAAGTCACAGTGAATGAACTCAGATTTGGTGTGGCCCAATAAAATAAAAATGAAAAAAAGTCTTTTTTTGTTTCAAGAAGTCTGCTTTCAGAAAGATACCACAGCTGGTAGTTGAATGTATGATTATGAAGCTAGTTAGTGGGCTCAGGAAGCTGGATAAATAACACACATGAGGATGCTAGAGTTGGATCAAAACTTTTTACCCCAGATTTTTTCAAATGTCTTGTCTCTAACACTGGCCAGATGAGGATATCTAAGAGAGGGGTTCAAGAAACACTGCAGGTACAGACTGATCTCTAATAGACCTCTACAGGGTGTTTTAGAACTTAAACGCTGCTGCATCCAGACTGTTTTGTGTTTAGTATTCCCTGGTGGGTCGATCTTCCAGCAGTTTTCTGATTTTAACACAGAACACCCTACAGCAGGGAGTTTCATGTTTTAATGTAAATTGTGGGAAAACGTTATATCACTAGTCTGGAGCTTGCTGATATCACTGGGTACTACATGGCAGTTGTACCATAAGAAAGAGATTTATCGTATGCCCACTCTCCATCCCTTTTTTTGGCGCGTTCCCAAGCTGCGGAGCCCTAGACTACTTAGCTTCATCTTAAAGAGGAAGCAGGAAGACGTTTCATATATTTTATTGCCCTTTTGTAGCCTTATGCTGCTGCAGCTAGTCTGATACTAAGCTTGAAGACTGTTCAGCTAGAGCTGTCACAGCTTCACTGCAAAGTCAAACCAGAGACTGCAATGTAAAGCTTCTCCAGCAAAACAAACTTCCCATACCTCATGATCATCTGCTGTGATGGAGTTCTTGATATTGCTCTCCAAAGCATTTCAAGATTCAAGAAGATGGTTGTAGCCAAAGGGTAGTGGTCAACGGCTCAATGTCCAGATGGAGACCAGTGACAAGTGGAGTCCCTCAGTGGTCCGTACTGGGACCGGTGCTGTGCAATATATTTATCAATGACATGGACAGCGACATCGAGTGTACCCTCAGCAAGTGTGCAGATGACACCAAGCTGAGTGGTACGATCGAGACACCAGAAGGACGGGATGCCATCCAGAGGGACCTGGACAAGCTGGAGAGGTGGGCCTGTGTGAACCTCATGAGGTTCAACAAGGCCAAGTGCAAG
>Ga0181612_145373_pt1 | contig 12921 bp, 5 predicted proteins | sample HoacroProtozoa21_FD_119630 | JGI IMG/M metagenome (GOLD analysis project Ga0181612, IMG submission 119630) | Hoatzin crop microbial communities from Cojedes, Venezuel. Combined Assembly of Gp0051906, Gp0051904, Gp0051908 | reverse complement strand
TCCCTTCCAACCCAAACTATTCTATGATTCTGTGATTTTTCTGATAATGTCAGTTAAATCACTGAGTTTTTGAAAGCACTCTGATCTCCCAGCATTTTTTAGAAAATATTGATGCTTTATAGAAGTGACTTAGAAGGGGTCCGCAAGAAAAATTAGTGTTAGGTTTAGGGTTGCAAAACATCAAACTACCTTACTAAACTGGACTTTACAACATGATTTTAACTCCAGGAAAGTTACACGGTATTAAAATACTGGAATTGGAGCCCACAGTTGAAAATTACCTGGGAAATTCCAGCATTACATATAAATCTTATTAATCATATTTCCATGCATTTTTATTTACTAGAGAAAATAAAACATGTTGACAAAATGCATTGAGTCTAATATTTCCAAATAATTTCAAGGCTGGTAACCAGTAGTAATTCCTGATTTTGTGAGGGAAAAAGAAATGTTGCTGTAATGCCTATTCTAGATGGTCTCATACTTTTGTCTTTTACTGGGTCAATATTTGATCTGCATTGGGGTGATTGGAGTGGGCAGTCGTGTAGCCCAGGGCAGCTTTCACATAGTCTCTTTCATCAAGGTACCCTTGAGCTCAGACATCGAAACCACGTCTTATGCCCTGGTCTGTGGAGAGATCCTAAGTGTCTAAAGCTCAAGTGTATGGCTGACACATCCGTTTATTGCTTAAGCGCTTGTAGCCATCACCTACAATTAAAGACTTTGCCTGAAATGTACTGCAAGGAGTTTTAGATTATATTCACTGCATTGATTTTTTTCAAGGGTGTTACCCCAAAACTCAAAGATCAAGTGACTGCTGCTGCCCCTGGACATTCAAACTTAACTTTTCTTTTTCCAGACAGTGCCTTTTTAGAGGTTTTTTTTCACATTGTCTCCTCAGTGGCAGTCTTCCTACTGTTACTAGTGGGATTCATAACAACTTTGTATTTCTATGTAACAGGTTTGCTGGCCTGCAGCACAATAGACTAATGCAATTTTTATTGTACTAGCATGCATTGGGATTGTTTGCCTCCTGGAAAATGGGATATTCAGATGCCTCATTCAGCCTCTGTCTAAGCAAAAGCTATTGCCTTGTCCCAAGACATTTTCTTTATAAATGAGCTTTCCATCTTGTTGTGGAAATTGTAAATATGCATGGTCTGTAGTTCATGTTTTCTGCCTTCCTGAGCTTTACTATTATTGGTTATTCAAGTAATTTTAAAAAAGCGTTTACTTTTTGTCCCCATGCTTACTGTTTCCTAGTATTTTAGTTACAGCAAGGTGGGAAACTGGTTCAAGATAGCCTCTCAGTTATTATCATTATGAGAAACATTATTTTAGAGATTTTTCTAGGAATATCAAGATACTTTTTTTAAAAAAATAAAGGATTTTTCTTCTTTCTGGAAATACATATTTGCTTGCTTGTACTCTGATACTTAATCTTTTTGTTCCTTTGCCTTCATAGTTCGGAGGAAGGACGCATGCACTGATCCTGCAAACACTTAGTATAACCATAACTTCACTGATGTGAGTAGCCAATGTGATTACTCACATCAATAAAAAAGGAATGTACACATATAAGTGTGTTTTTCAGGATTAGCGAAGCAATGATTGCTGGATAAACAAAAAGACTGAAGGGACAGACAGGAGAAAAATGACTAGTGTTGGCCAGGTTCTTGATTTAGTTACATGGATGTGATAAATTAATAGTGGAATTCTTCTCTTTTGTCATCATGAATGTTATTATTTAGAATATTTACCAAAGGACCAAAGGATAGGGAATAGAATCCTTTCACTTTTATTCTGTTAAAATTGATAATGCGCTGCCATGGTCTCCAGCAAAGAAGAATAAGGTCCTTAACTTTTTTTAGTATGAAGGATCGTATAATGGCTGAAGCATAAACAGAAGTCTTCAGGGTGATGTGTGCCAATGCTGCCTGTAGATTATTAGATGGTGTCTCTTGGGAGAGGCAGTGAACATCACGGCAGCAAGCAAGAAGAGTGACTCAACAATGTATAAATTGAAAGAAAAGCTGTTGCCTTTCCACTCTGTTTGATCTTTAATGAAATAGCTGTAGCGTTTGAAGAAGTATCGAGCGCGAGACATCTGGGATTTCCTTTCTTCTTAGATCGTGTTCTATCTATAGATCTCTGATCGAGCGTGTAACATGGATAGGGTGGCTGCAAGCAAGAATTACTGCATGCGCTTTGGGACTCCGGGTGAAACTTGCTGCTGCCACATGAGCTCATTCAAGTTTCCTGTGGCATCTTTTTTTCCCCTCATTTTCATTCGATAGATGAAAGAACTTTAGAAAGTGTTCTCTCTATAAACGCTTCTCACCTTGAAATAAAAGAAAAATAAATGTTAATAAGTGTAATAAAACAGAGGGATAGGTTCTGGCCAAACAAGCCCATTGGTTTATAGAAGGTGTTATGATCGCATAGAATTTGGCATGTTGCCTCCCAGTGCTATGTTTTATTTTACATACCTTTGTAGCTCATAAACCCAGTAAGTTTGGTCACTAAAATAATTTCTTGTTCCAGCATAAAACTCTCATGTGAAGTTTTTTGTTAAGCATGGAATTTGTCTAGCCTGTTCAGTAATAACTGTCTGGGGTACCAGTAATTTTGAAGTGGATTGGTTCTTTTGCTCTAAGAAATGAAACTTCATCTTTCAGCAACAGTTTGTTGATTCAACAAATTATTTTGAATAAGAATAGATTATTCAAACGCAAACTCGTATTCATTTTGGTTAACCAGAAAACCCCTTTTATTTCTTGATTTCCATCATAATTGAGTTTCTCCTTGCCCCCTCGGAATAAATTGTTTTCAGAACCATGTACAAAGTATGAAGCTGTTGAAGACTTTATACTGCAGCATCACTCTTTGTAAAGAGTGTCTTTCACACAGACTCCTCATAAATTCCATCAGTGAATTCAGAGACAGTATTGTCTACTTTCTTCAAAGTAAAGACAACATTTTGAAACAACAGCGAGTTTGCCAGTGACTTCTTGTCCTCATATTCATGCCCTAAATGCCTGAATATATACTGTATGCTTTACGAAGTGGTGTCCTGGTATAATTCCTTATGTCTGTTAAGACCTGAGGTTTGTCTGAATGGAGAAAAGAGCTCTTATTTTTCTTACATCTACGTTTAAAGTAAATTGAGGCAAAGCTGTTTGAGGTGAGTACTGCTCTACCTCAGTCTGTTCTGAATTTGCTTGTGGAGAAAAAACAGAAGAGGCTAATTAGGGCAGCAAATAAGAATCTTTTCAAGATCAAGGTAATTAATATTTTTTCTGCTTTGAAAACGTCCATGACAGCAGGGCGCAGCAATCAAATTGTCGCCTGTGAGGATGGGTTGACCATCTGTAATAGTGGCAGGGCACACCATTATTGTGAGAATGTTATTAAGCTTGCAGAATAAGAAATTTGATTTAGACACGGGGAAATTTGGAGTATTGTTTGACTTGCTGCTTTTGCTTATCTCTGTGGTTCATTGCTTGTTTTTTTGCATCTTAGTTTGATATGGGTTGAATTGAATATAAAACAAACACGCACACAAACAAATAAACAAAAAAACCCACCAAAATATAGTTTGCATAGAAATTGATATGTAATTTTTTTGTATTTATTTTACAAGGCATAGTAAATAAGCAACATATGTTTTTCTGCAGAATAAACAGTAAGGGAAAACTTTAATTTTCAGTCTTTTTCCTAGACACATTAAGCACATGAAGGAAAAGTTATACTAAAATTTGTACAAAAATAGGGTAATTTTGTGGAGTTTTACACACCCATGCACATGGATAGACCAAAGCTTTCTGATTTTTTTCATTTCCCCTTGAATCAATAGAGCAAGGCAATAGTTTGAATCTATTCATCAGTTTTCCATCACAGTCTTAACAGATTTAGAAGTGTCTGTGACTGTTTATGTTCCCATGGCTTCTGCAGAAATTCAAGGCTGTTTTTGATCGGAGACTGGCCCTGGTGCTGTACTGTGAGCGGTCCAAGGAAGACTGTCAGGTGACTTGTTTGTGTCTCTAGCTTGCATCCTAAAATCTCATTGACTGATGGGTTTGAGGTCTGTTGAGAGTACTCCCCATGCTGGATAGATCTGGAGAAGGGAATGGTGGTTATCACTTTCCACGTAGCCTAGGCATGTTCCTTCCTACAGTTGTACAGATATTGTCATCGAATGGTTTCTTCCTGTTCTAGGGACCGAGATTTGGACAAATCCCTTAAGCTGTTTTTTGTTTTGTTTTTTTTTCTTCCTGTGGCATGTTGTGAATTTTGAGGCCTTTGGTTTTGTAGATATTTATTCTTGTGCTTGCTGTTGTTACTAGTGGATGTTTTGCTGTTGGTGTAAGCTGAGAGCACAGCACGTGTTCTGTAGAACCTTTTGAACACAATGCCAGTGGTACAGACGGCTGGCAATACTGCCATGACCACCTTGTCTTGTCTTCATTAAGTCTGAGACAGAATTGCACATAACTATTAATTGGTACCATATGACCTTTAGGCAAATGTAAGGTGGGATTAGAAAGACAGAGGCAGCTGGTTGGGAAAAGATTTAGTTTAGATATTTGATTAGAGCTTTGTGGATTTTTTTTTTTTCCTCCTCAATAAAGATGTGATAAGACATGCTGAAATCTTCCAGTGCCTTGTGGCAGTGAAGACTTTGTGGTTGTATTGTCCTGTGAGCTTCTGCTTGGGGTTGGAACTTCTGAAATAATTTTAAAGTGAAATTAATATCGGAACTCCTGAATAGAAGACCAGACATTCAAATTACACCCGAACTTGTGCGGGGTGTATGCTTTCTTAAATGAGCCCTTTGGCATAAAACTTCGTGGACTCTTGTTTTGGGGCAAATGTGAAGATTTTTCTCAAGTCCTTCACCAAGACGTATTACTTGAGTGAAATTTCTGCAGATGGGCACGTCCCAGGATCTTATTCCTTAGGTTTGCAGTACTGTATGTAAACTGAAGTAGTAAGTTACAGCAGAAGTAAAAAGACAGCTTTACACAGGGATGCTAATTAGACTTAGCCAACAGTGAATTATGAAGCAATATGCATTATCTAAGCCCTGTGGATAAATAGTAAATCATGGTGTAAATGCTCTTTAAACATATTTTGGTCTCGTTTTAAAAAAAATCTCTTCCTTGTTTGAGAATTTCTGATTTTTCTTCCATCTAAAGCATGTCTTCAGTATAAAATACAGTGTCTTTGTTTGTGAGCTGATTTTTCAAGATAAAATAATTTCCTCTATTATTCTCCTCCTTTTTTTGAATTCTCCAGAATCTGACTTTATAACTAATTAATTTTGTTCTGCAACCCTTAGCCATCTGTATTCTTGGATTCTGGCTGGTTTACATTATGCAAGCTGTAGGCAATGCACAGCTCCTAACCCAAAATCCCAGAAGCTGTCATATATTTTTTCATGTGATTTTTACAAAGGGCAATCTCTCATCATGAAAATGAGTTTTGGTGGTGAAATGTTACCTGCAGCTGAAACTTTAGCTTTGCGTGACATATATGGTATGAATAAATAAATTGCAGAGCTGCGCAGCTGCTTTACCTTGAAACCGTATCTGGGGAAATGCTATACTTTGAGCAGAAGAGCATACGTAGTTTGCTGTGCCAGTTCGTGGGGCAGGACCTGCTTGGCAAGGATAGCTGGCAAAATCCTTCGTCTGTCATTTTTACTGCGTCTCTCCCATTTCTGTGATTAATTATCCCCCAGATGCAGCAATCACCATGAAAATCAATGTAGGCTGTTTTGTTCTTTGAAAGTTTGTGTCTGCCTGGTTAGTTGTTGATTCATAGCTTGTGGCGCTCTGGTCAACACTTCTTGTGCTTCTGTTGTTAGGGATTTAAATTCAACGATAAAACCTTCTACGTTAATCTGTCGTAGGCTGTGGAGTGTTTAGTGTACCATGTGTGAATGGTCAAAGGAATTAAATATGGAATAAATAAATAATGGATAAGGCCTACAGGACCAATGTTTTGTCTGCACTTCTAGCAGATATATCTGTAATATTAATGTAATATTTCCTCTGTTTTTAAAGACACTTCAATTCTCTTTAATGCTGTGGAAAAGTTCTGGCAGGCTGACAATAACAGTAACCTACTGTGGGCATAAAAACCAAACACAAACTGAAAGAAAAAAAAAAAAGTTATAAGAAAAAAGCTCACTTATTTAAGGTGACTGAGGATGGCTTAGATCCCCAGGTGGAAGGTGTCTTCCTGTGTGGCATATATACTGACCAGAGACCAATGTAGCCGTGATGGTCTAGATCTCTCCACCCTCTGAAGAAATCCTGTTGGAGGAAAAATACTAATCAGGGAAACAGCTGAGCTTCTTGCAGCCTTCTCTGCATTAGAAATGTCCTCTGAGGCAGAAGAGTGTGTGTGTTAGGATCAGATATACTCTCTGAGTATTTACATGTCTACAGCAATTTCTGTTTTCAGGGTCTTTGATGAAGGACAGTAGCACAGCACACCAAATCTGTTTCATCAGAGTCTAATACTTGTGGATATGTTAGGATTTCTGAAACAGTTGCCTTTGGGAGGATGGAAAGATGGAGCATCCTTCAGGATGTGGTCTCAAGAATCCCATAGAGGACCAATGACCCTAGAGTGCAGCCACTGAGAGCTTGGGGAAAGATGCAGCAAGTGAGCCCGGGTGACTAAGTTGTTCTGCGGGGACAGCCAAGCCTCTGTCACTGAAGTGCTTATCTTTGGGATCCTCCTGGTGATCGAGTCAGAATGGCTTAGCAGTTGGTGGTCTGTATGAAAATAGAATGAAGAAGGAAAATATTATGGAAGGTGACTAGAAATAGTAGAAATCGTAGACTTCAGATCGCTGGAAATGTCTGTGTTGATTATACCCAGAGCAGCCTAACCTGTTATTTTTAACTAAGTGCAAGGAGATCCCTTGTGGATAATGGCATGACAGGTACTGTAGTGTAAGGGATATTTTGTATGTCAATCTATGTATCTTTTTTAAGTCATCCATACCTTTGCCTCCCTCCCTGCACAACAGCCCTGTCTACTTTTCTCTGTTCCTTGATGAGCAATAAAGACAGACTTCCTTCAGCTACTCAGTTTTCCCCGTTAGCGAGTCCTCAGAGTTTGGTGGCCATTTAATATTCTGGGTGCAAAACAAGCCTTCCCCCCACCCCCCCCCCGTGATAAATGTAAAACAGCTGTGTCCTCTCTTTCTTTCTTTTTTGGAATAATATATGCCATACCTGGCAACAGGGAAAATGAAGCTCTGCAGCATTTTGGATTAGCATCAGCAGGGCAGCAATCTTGCTTATGAACAGCTAGGGATAATGAACATACAACAACCCTTCAGAAACTATCATTACTACTTGGAAAAGCATACAAATATCGCATGTGAGAAAAACATTTGTTTAGGTGTGTGTAGGCAAGCAGGGAGGGTAGGTGCTAATGGGTGCTTCTAAAGTAACGCTTATGTTTGCAATTAGAGGAGAGCTTAGAGAGAGCAAAAACCACATTATTTTTTAAAAAATATAAAGTGCAAGGGTGTTTTTTCCTCCCTCAGAACAGAGAGTTGCCAATATATAAACATTTCAGAGAGAATTTTACACCACCTCATCTTTATGTCAGGCAGTGTTTAATGGTTGAATGATCTCCTGCCCCAGGACTTGGCAGCTATCCTCCAGGGGCCGACTTTGAGGATTACAATGACAGTCTATCAGTGGATCTTTTCCAATATAAACTAGACTAGAACCATTTAAAATCAGTTGCTATCAACAAGTCAAATTAACTTTATTTATGTTAGAGCCTTTCCTATGAGTATTTTATAACAATGTGGAATTTTAATATCCGGAGGGGCTTTTCCTGTTGTTGGTGTGATTTGGGAATGTCCTAATTTATGTGATTAAGAACAATTTACCTGATTTCTTTCAAAATGGTGTGATTTGTAACATTCAAGTCCAATCAGCGTCTAACTTACAGTGCTTACACAACTTTTCCCGATTCCTGCTTTTTACAGGTTGAAATAACACTTCAGGATATCAATGACAACCCACCAGTATTCCCCACAGATATGCTTGATCTGACCGTAGAAGAGAATATAGGAGACGGATCTAAAATATTGCAGCTGACAGCCATGGATGCTGATGAGGTAGGAGCATGGTTTCATATTTGAATATCTGTATTAAAAATGCTATTCTGGAAATACATGTTTTTACCTGTTCCCATGTTCTCTTCATGAGAGCTTGGCCTTGGGAGTCATTGTGGTCGTGCTTTAAACTGCGTTTGGCCCATTCACAGAACTGTGTTTGCTATTGTGGTGTTACACATGAGGAAGAACTTCTTCCCTCTGAGGGTGACGGAGCACTGGAACAGGCTGCCCAGGGAGGTTGTGGAGTCTCCTTCATTGGAGATACTCAAGACCCGCCTGGACAAGGTCCTGTGCAGCCTGCTGTAGGTGACCCTGCTTTGGCACGGGGGTTGGACTAGATGACCCACAGAGGTCCCTTCCAAACCCTAACATTCTGTGTGATTCTGTGTGATTCTGTGTGATTCTGTGTGATTCTGGAAGAACTAAGGGAAAAAATGCAAAAATCCCAGCATGATATCTAATCATTGAAGTAGTAATCTTTTTGAAATCATAATCCTAGGGACATATTTCTACCTCTAAAATGCCAGTGGGACAAACTACAAAATCACAATTTATTGTGAAGCAGATTGTGTAGCCCTTATAGACGACAGAGAATAAGCCATCAACAGTTAAAATTTCCGCAGTGATGACAAGGACTTATTGTTACAGGTGTTGTGAGCATTCAGTGCTTAGTTCTAGCATGAACTTACTGCATGAATGAAAAACTGTTGAGATCGTAATTCTCAATTTGCACAAAGCTCTTAAAGATACTATATTCCAAAGGCTTCTTGTGTGGCTTGGGCAAGCAGTGGGTAAGGAAAGACATCACCACCTAGAAAACCTGGTGGTTGTCATGATCAGGAGAGGAAGAATTATTTAGGAACATGTTTTTCATCTGGAATGATGACATTATTTTGAGAAAGGGAAAACACAATCTGAACATCAGGAAAACATTCAGTGAGCAAGATGCACTGACTCTGGAGCAATGTTCTAGATTGTGAAGTGGTATCTCATTTATGGATCTTAAAAGAAACGTGGGTGAGAGAACGTAATGTCAGGGAGTCTTGTATTGGCTGTGAAACAACTGGGATTGTATAAATGTATATAGGTATATATATCTGCTGGGACAACTCAGGGAAGTTGAGCTGGATAACTTACCCTCTTTCCTTTGATAGAGGATGTTTTAGAGACATTTTTAATGAAAGCAGATTTCCACTTTAAATTTTAATACTGGAATTTTTCTAGGGGGGCATTGCTCTTTCAACAGCTGGAAAGACTAGTTTTGCGAGAGCGTAAGTGATTCTCAGCTGGGATTGCTCCACCTAAATTTGCTCATATGTATTTAACACAGATATTAAGTAATAAAGATAGAAGTTGAGGGAGGTATTTTGTCTTTGACATAGACATATGTCCATGGGAAATATCTTTTGTTATTTCTTTCAAGGAGCATTTTGGATGCTGCAGATTCATATTTATGAGCCATTTTTCTTTGATTCCATATCTATTAAGAAGGCTGTACAAAGTGTGACTATGGAGCGAGCACTATGCTGTTAAATGCTTTAGATGGAAACCACCAGATAGTACCCCTGCACATTCTGGAGAAGACCTTCTGAACAGTCATCACATGTGCATCACACAGACATCAACATAGAAGGAAGCGACTTGTGTGTGAGAAGAGGATTTTACTCTAGCCACATTCCTCAGACAAGCCTCCTCTCATCCTCTCTGCAGAATTGCTTTGATATGGGCCTCCATGGCACAGGGGAGCACATTTAGGAGGCATCCAGTACAGTTTGCAAGGTTATTTTCTTTACCTGCATGAAGTGAATCATTCATCAATATGAATGATTTAAAAATCATCACTTGGATCTCATGATGCAAGAGTGAGCACTAGCCACCTCCTGTCATCAAGCAGAGGCCACAAAGAGTGTGGCAGAGCCTGGTCTTGCACACTCCAAAACCTCCCAGCCTGCATATATGTGTTAATTTAGGGCTAGTGTAATACACTGCTCTTGCAGGCAGTGAGTAACTGCACATCAGAGTGAAGAGGAGGCAGGGAGGGTTTTGTGCCCTCGTAGGGTGCCTGCTGGGCCCGCTGTCAGAGCGAGGGCACGCAAGATCCCTTTGAGGTAAGCTCTAAGCATGGGTGAACTGCTGTGCTCCTTGGGACCATGCGGGAAAGCACAGCCCTCTCTCCTGCCTCACCCTTCCAACACCCAAGTTTCACCTACTGATTATAACTCCTCCCTTCCCTCTTGTTGCATTTAAAATCAAACTGCAAGATTTCTGGACATGGATTCACTTTTTTCTAGATACACACTAAACATCCAGGCAAAGAATATTAAGCCTGTGGTGAGGTTAGAGTGCAGCACAGAGATGCCCGAAGTAGTTTCAGGGGAGCATGGGCCCTTCAATCCCTTAGTTGTGGCACTGCAACTTACCTTGCTGAACTGCATACTGCTGCAGGAAAACTGCTACAGGTATTTGAGTTCATCATTTGGAAAGAAGCTGCTGAGATGTCTCTCCACTACCCTGCAGTACAATGGTGGCCGTATAGAAATACTCAGACAGCTGTGATTTAATTAGTCGCAAGTGCGACTTGGGGATTAGAGTTAATACACAAATGCAAAACTTTTTATTAACAGCAGTACTTTCAACAAAGCAATCTGTGGGCAGAAAGGAGCTTCAGTGTAGCCCCCCCTAGACATCACAGTAGGTAGAAAAGAAATTGCTCCTCATTCTGCTGACTCGGTTGAGGTGCTCTAATACGCTGCAGGAAGCAGGGAGGGGACTGCCTGGTGACTGGAAATAATAAAGGGGTGGGGCGGGAGAGCCTTGTCATAAAATCCCTATGCCTCCACCCCTAATCTGCATGAGGAGTTCCTGCCAGCTGTACCACTCGGTGTCTTTTAACATTGGACTTACATGCTACTGGGGCTGCAATGGGATCAAATTTAAGTTCAAATGAGGTAAGCAAAAGAAACCAATAGCAAGCATAAAGTGGGTAAAACTGTCTGATATTCCAGTTCGGTTGATCACAGAGGAGAACGAGCTGTTTGAGGTGTACGGGCAATCCACAGAAAGCGAGTTTGCTGTTCCTCAGATCTGGTGGTTTCAAGGATGGTTTTCCTAGTCTAGTCTTTTACAGAAATTCGTGGTTTGTCTGCATTATCGAGCTATTTTTTCAGGCTAACAACATTACTTATTGTGCTTCCTTAACGAAAAGCTTAATGTCAAGGTTATAAGAAGCTGGCACAGAGTTGTAATGGGTCTGGTGGTTGGTAAAGCACCTAATGAGTGTTGTTAGTGAGCATAGCTCTAAGTTTGGCTTTGAATGTGAGATGTTTTTAAATGTCAGCCTAAAAGAAGAGTTTAACGTGTAGCTTAGTTTTCTTAACTTTACCTTGTATTGTTTTTCCTAGACTTTTACGGGCACCTCAGCACCAGCGGTGAGAACGGTAGGTAGTAATTAGCTGGCCCATCCTTAAATGCTGTCCAGTTCTGAATGTAGATCACCAGAAAAAATGCTAGGAATTCAATGGCTGGGAGGAAAACTGTACTGCAATATTTACTGAACACTATAAAGCTGAGCTGCGACTTCAGCTCTGCAGAAGAAATATTGCTTTGGCTTTCAGTAAACTCTTAATAGTCTGACTTCTGTTGGTGTCTGATGCTTATGATGTGAGTAGGTGTTGCACTGTATCTGGGCTGGTTTGTACTTCACCATACTAAATTTTAATTCATCTCTTTTTTGTGTTTTTATTTGTATGAAACACTCACTTGTCTTATACATTATTCCTTTATAAGATGACTCTGTTTAAATGGGTGTTTCATTTGTTCTTGGTGCTCTAGCATTCCCTGTAGTCTGTCTTTGTGCTGTAATGACCTGTTGTAGAGCTTGCAATTCTCTGTGTGCCATGGTGTTTAAAAACACAGTGTCAGAACAGGTAAGAGTGGCATAAATGTTTTGTGTTGAGCCTCCCAACAAGCCCAATCATCTCATCAGCTTGGTAGGAGTGGGAGCAATGCCCGAACTTCTCTGAACTTGAAAAAAGAGCAAGAAGGTGTTTTATAAAGGCTGAACTGAGGATGAATTCTTTGCGCAGGCAAATGAAAACTCTCTGGACAATTAGCAGATGTTCATGTTAAACAGGTGTTAGCATTAAAGGAAAATGTATCAGATAAGGTGCTATGACCCAACAAATGGAAACAACGGCAGTGGCAACAGGATGGGGCTGTCTTCAAACACGTGCAACGGGTTTGAGGCTGCCAATATCAATTGCAACTCTCTGGGGATCTGTGGCTGGAAAGATGCCCCTACTTCAGTGATGCGGGGGTTTCCCAGCCTGGTTTGTTTTGGAATTTGGTTCCATGTGGGGGATTGCAGTGATACAGAGATTCTCCCAAATGATGGTAAATTTTGTCTGCCTCATGAAGGTTTGCTGTTATTGACAATATCTGGTGCCTGATTGTGCCTGAGAGCCACTTGCCGTCTCTGTTCAAAGTGAAATGCTGTGCTAAAGCAAAGACTTTGCAGAGTTTCTTCAAAAAGTAGCTTTTAAAATGATGTTTAGGCCTCGGGGTGTATTCTCGCAGCCCTAAGAAAGTATGCTAGGATCATAAAAATTGTTACTTTTAGTCCTCTAAACTTAGCTCAGTGGTGGATACACTAGCAGGCTGTGCTGCCATTCAGCGTGACCTGGACAGACTGGAAAGTTGGGCAGAGAGGAACCTGATGAGGTTCAACAAGGGCAAGTGCAGGGTCCTGCACCTGGGGAGGAACAACC
>Ga0181612_140138_pt1 | contig 12921 bp, 14 predicted proteins | sample HoacroProtozoa21_FD_119630 | JGI IMG/M metagenome (GOLD analysis project Ga0181612, IMG submission 119630) | Hoatzin crop microbial communities from Cojedes, Venezuel. Combined Assembly of Gp0051906, Gp0051904, Gp0051908 | reverse complement strand
GCTCCCACGAAGACCGACGTCGTGAAGCGCTACACGGGCAAAGTGCCCATCTTCGACAATTTCGGCGTGAGCAAACAGGTGAAAAGTTCGCTCGACCGCGTCGTGACCTACAAGGGCGGCGCCTACCTCGTGATTGAACACACCGAAGCCATGCACGTGGTCGATGTGAACAGCGGCAATCGCACAAAAAAAGCCGAAGACCAAGAGACCAACGCTTTCGACACCAATCTTGGAGCCGCCGAAGAGCTCGCCCGCCAGCTGCGACTGCGCGACATGGGCGGCATCATCGTCGTAGATTTCATCGACATGCAGGAAGAAGAGCATCGCCAAAAACTCTACGAGCAAATGGTGGAAGCCATGAAGGGCGACCGCGCACGCCATAAAATCCTGCCCCTTTCCAAATTCGGACTCATGCAAATCACACGCCAACGCGTGCGACCTGCCCAAGACGTGAGCGTGGAAGAAGCCTGCCCCACCTGCGGCGGCACCGGCAAGACACGCCCCGCCATCCTCTTCACCGACATGCTCGAGAGCAAGGTGAAACAACTCACCGAAGAGTTGAACTACAAACGTTTGCGCCTCCACGTCCACCCCTACGTGGCCGCCTACCTGACCAAGGGCCTCGCCCCGCTGAGCCTGAAATGGCAATTTAAATATAAGGCGCGCATACGCGTGGTGGCCGACCAAATGATGTCGTACTTGCAATACGAATTCCGCGATGCCGACGGCGAGGAAATCGATATGCACACTGCAATGGACAATTAGGCTGCAAATTTACACTTTTTGCAAAAAAATCGCGCATTTTTCGGGCAAAACGTCCGAAGGATGCGCGAAATTTTATACATTTGCGCCCGTATATAGCGCAAACAAAAGACGAACCGATATGCAAGGATTTCCCAAATGGCTGATGGCCTTGGCGTTTGCGAACGTCGTGCTCGGCCTCATCGAAAGCATCTTCTTCCTCTTTGGCGGCTTGGCTCCCTTTGGCAAAGGGCTGCTGCCCTACGCTCTGACGCAGTTGCTCTGGCTGCTGCCCATCAGCGCCTTTTTCGTAGGGCTGCGGCAGTGGGACCATCGCCACAAAGCCGTCGCCGTGAGCATCCTCGCTGCCGCGCTCGCCTTGGCAGTGGGAGCCGGACTGTATATTTTGAAACAACTGTAGATGCAGGAATTTTTCCAAACGTTGAGCGGTCTGCTCTGGGGCTGGCCGATGATTTTGCTGCTCTTGGGCACGCACATTTTTCTCACCATTCGCCTGCGTTTTCCGCAACGCAAGGTGCTGCAGGCCATACGCCTTTCGCTCAAGAAAGACAAGGACTCCGACGGCGACGTGAGCCAGTTTGGCGCGCTTGCCACCGCCCTCGCGGCCACCATTGGGACGGGCAACATCGTCGGCGTGGCCATCGCGGTGAGCCTCGGCGGTCCGGGCGCAGTGCTTTGGTGCTGGCTGAGCGGCATATTTGGCATGGCGACGAAGTACGGCGAAGGCCTGCTTGCGGTGAAATATCGCGTGCAATCGCCGGACGGGCGCATGCTCGGCGGCCCCATGTACGTTTTGGAAAAAGGGCTGAATATGAAGTGGCTCGGCGTACTCTTCGCCATCTTCACGGCGTTCGCCTCATTTGGCATTGGCTGCAGCGTTCAGAGCAATGCCATCGCCACACTCCTGCAAGAAAGCTACACCATCACGCCTTGGATTACGGGACTCGCGATTAGCGCCGTGGCTGCCATCGTAATCATTGGCGGCGTGAAGTGGATTGCCAAATTTTGTTCGGCCCTCGTGCCGTTTATGGCGCTGTGCTACATCGGCGGCTGCATATACATTCTCTTTGTGAACGGCGCCTACGTCTGGCCCGCGCTGCAGCTCATCTGCAAAGATGCGTTCACGCCGGCAGCGGCAGGCGGCGGCTTCGTGGGCGGCTCGGTGATTATGGCGGCGCGCTACGGCATTTCGCGCGGCCTCTTCTCCAACGAGTCCGGCCTTGGCTCCGCGCCCATCATTGCAGCGGCCGCCAAGACGAAAAACCCTGTGCGCCAAGCGCTTGTGAGTTCGACAGGCACATTTTGGGACACCGTCGTGATTTGCGCACTCACCGGCATCGTGCTCGTGAGCAGCATTCTCGCCCACCCCGACATCTCGAGCGCCGACGGAGCCAAACTCACACAGTTGGCCTTCGGCAAAATTCCCGTTGTAGGCCGCCACATCCTCTCCTTCGGCATCCTGACCTTCGCGCTGAGCACCATTCTCGGCTGGTCGTACTACGGCGAACGCGCGGTGGAGTACCTGAGCGGCAAACGCAGCATTCACATCTACCGCATAGTCTATATCGCCTTCGTGTTCATCGGCGCCGTGGCCAATTTGGGCATCGTTTGGGACGTGGCCGACTGCATGAACGCGCTGATGGCCATCCCGAACCTCATTTCGCTGCTGCTATTGAGCGGCGTGCTGGTTCGGGAAACGCGAAAGTACCTATGGGAGGGACATTTGGACGAAGAATAGCGCCTTCGCCCCTATCGTAAAAGCATCATTTTGAACGAGTCGTAGCCGCCTTCGAAACGCGCGAGGTGGTAGGGCTCGATGTGGCGCGAAAGCGTGCCGGGCAGCGGGCCGACGTCGAAATAAGCCTGCAAAAAAGCCGCCATACGGAAGTTCAGGTCGCCGCCTTTCTGCATAAGCACAATGCAATAGTGCCGCAGCAGCGCCTTGTCGTGCTCCAACGTGCGCAGCCGCAAAAAAAGCACGTAGAGCGCGGGCAGCGTGGCCGCACCAATGAGCAGCAGCAAGTTGGCATCCTCGCGTTCGAGGGCAAAGAGCGCCAGCAACGTCTGGGCCTCCTGCGGCGCCTTGCAAAGCGGCAGCAAGCACTCCAGTATTTTTTTGCGGTCGATTTGCGACGCGCCGGCCGCGTAGGTTTGCCAACGCGCCACTTCGGGCCGTAACGCGCCGGCAGCGTAGAGCGACGCGGCGGCCTTCAGGAAAGTGCCAAGAAAAGCTTTGGGATTGGTGGGAACAACGGCGAAGAAAAAGTCTTCGAAGCGGTCGGCTGCAAGTTCGGGCAGGAGCACCTCGCCGAGCAAATAGCCTGCCGTGCGAAATTCGGCATTCGACAATTCGCCCAACGCATGCAGCAACGCGTTGCTGTCGCCGGCCGCGAGCAGGGTGCGCAGCCTTTTTTCCAAATAAGGATTGTGCTTGCGAACTTCGCTCATGCCTCTTTCTTTTCGAGCAAAACAACGTTCTCGACGTGGTGCGTATGCGGGAACATATCGACCGGCTGCACGCGCACAATGCGGTAATCCTCGCAGAGCACGGCCAAGTCGCGCGCTTGCGTGGCGGGATTGCAGCTCACATAGACAATGCGTTTCGGCGCAGCCTGCAGAATGGTGCGCACAACGTCGGGGTGCATGCCGGCGCGCGGCGGGTCGGTGATTACGACGTCGGGGCGGCCGTGTTCCTCGAGAAATTCGGCCGAAAGAATGTCCTTCATGTCGCCGGCAAAGAAGAGCGTGTTCGAAAGGCCGTTGAGTTCGGCGTTCACCTTGGCATCCTCCACCGCTTCGGGCACGTATTCGATGCCAATCACCTTGCGCGCCTTCGCAGCCACGAAATTCGCGATGGTGCCGGTGCCGGTGTAGAGGTCGAACACGAGTTCTTCGCCCGTAAGTGCGGCAAATTCGCGCACGACTTTGTAGAGTTCGTAAGCCTGCTGCGTGTTCGTTTGATAAAAACTCTTCGGCCCCACCTTGAAACGCAGGTTTTCCATCGTCTCAATGATGTGGTCGCGGCCGGCGTAGGTCTTCACGTCGAGGTCGCCGATGGTGTCGTTGCACTTCGTGTTGTTCACATAAAGCAGCGAGGTGATTTCGGGAAAATTTTGCTTCAGATATTCGAGCAGCCCCATTGCCTGCCGCTCCTCTTCGGGCGTATGGAGGCAAAATTGCAGGAGGAGCATCAGTTCGCCGTTCGCCGAATTGCGCACCATCATATTGCGCAGCAGTCCCTCTTGCTTGCGCAGGTCGTAGAAGGCGAGGCCGTTGGCGAAGGCATATTCGCGAATGGCATTGCGCAGGCGATTGTTCTCGTCGTCCATCAGCGCGCAGTTTTCGATGTCGAGAATTTTGTCGAACGCGCCGGGGATGTGGAAGCCGACGGCGTTCATATTGTCGAATTGCACGCCCGAGGCCACCTGCTCGCGCGTCAGCCATTTCTTGTTGGAGAAGCCGAATTCGAGTTTATTGCGATAGGCCTGCGTGCGGGCGCTTCCAAGCGTGGGGAGCACCTCGGGAAATTCCACGTGGCCAATGCGTTCGAGCGCGTCGCGCACTTGCTTTTGCTTGTAGCGCAGTTGTTCTTCGTAAGGCAGCATTTGCCATTTGCAGCCGCCGCACACGCCGAAATGTTGGCAGAACGGCTGCGTGCGAACCGGCGAATATTTGGCGAAGCGCACGGCCTCGGCCTCGGCAAAGCTGTGTTTCTTGCGCGTAAGCTGCAGGTCCACCACGTCGCCGGGCACGACGTAGGGCACAAATATCACGAGCCCGTCCACGCGAGCAATGGCCTTGCCCTCGGCGGCAATGTCGGTGATTTCAATCTCGGGCAGCAACGGCAGCGGTTTCTTCTTTCTTCCCATATTTTTAGTCTGATTTTTTTGATTTTCAAAGCAATTCGTAGAGTCGAGCGACCAAGCGCGGCACGGCGTAAGCGTCTCTTTCGCGTTCGGGAACGAGCAGGCAGCCGGCGCGCTCCAACGGCGACGTGAGCCAAGCCTCGTACATGTCGGCCACAAGCGTCTGGTGCGTGAGTTCGTGCTTGATGCCGACGGCGAGTGCCTTCCAACGCGTGGCGGCAGGCAGATTCGCGGCTTTTTGAACTTCGGCGAAGTCGGCGGCGTGGTCGAATTCGAACAAAAGCGGCTCGTAAAGCCCTTGCCAAATGTCGCCGCGCTCGCGCCGATGCAGATAGACGCCGTCGCCAAAGTGCGCATAAACGTAGGCAAAGTGGCGCGTGCGGCGAGCGAGCATCTTGGCCTTGCGCGGCAGGCTCTCCACCTTGTCTTCGGCGAGGGCGGCGCAACTTTCGGCGAACGGGCAGACGTTGCAATGCGGATTTTTCGGCACACATTGCAGCGCGCCGAAATCCATAATCGCCGAATTGTACTCGCCTGCATGGTCGCGGTCTAAAAGCGCATCGGCCAACGCGGCGAAATAGTGCTGGCCTTCGGTTGTATCGATGGGCGTTTCGATTCCGAAGTAGCGCGAGAGCACGCGCAACACGTTCCCATCGACAGCGGCGCACGGCAGACCGAAAGCGAGCGACGCGACAGCCGCGGCAGTATAGGCGCCCACGCCCTTCAGCGCACGCAATCCGTCGTAGGTCTGCGGGAAAGCGCCGGCTGCGACAATCTGCTTGGCTGCAGCGTGCATGTTGCGAGCACGCGAATAGTATCCCAAGCCTTCCCACACGCGGAGCACGTCGTCTTCAGCGGCTGCCGCGAGGCTTTCGACCGTCGGAAAGCGTTCGAGAAAGCGGCGGTAGTAGTCGCGTCCCTGCTCCACCCGCGTTTGCTGCAGAATGATTTCCGAAACCCACACTTTGTACGGGTCTTGCTCCCCACGCCACGGCAGTTCGCGGCGATGGGCGGCGAACCACGCGAGCAAACGCTGCGCAAAAAAGTCCGTCCCCTCCCCTTTTTCGGGATGAGACGGACGCATTTTGGGGGCTTTCACGGGCGGAAAGAGATATCGATTTAGTGGAAGAGCTTGATGCGCTGCTCTTCGGAGAGTTTGCAGATGAGCAACACGCCGTCTTTCTCGGCCACGACGTATCCGTCCAAGCCTTGCACGACCACCTTCTTCAGATTGCTCGTATGCACAATGCAGTTGAACGTGTCGTAAACATCGACGTCGTCGCCCACTGCGGCATTGCCGTATCGGTCGCGCGTAATGCTGTCGCGCAGCGAACTCCACGTGCCCAAGTCGCTCCAGCCGAACGTGGCAGGATAGACGAACACTTCTTCGGCGCGCTCCAAGATGGCGTAGTCCACCGAGATTTTCTCACATTGCGGGAAAGCCTCGTCGATGGCGTCTTGTTCCTGCGGCGTGTCGAACACGGGCGTCAGACTTTCAAACAATTGCGACATCTTCGGCTCATAAACGCGGAAGGCATTCACGATGGTGCTCACGCTCCAAACGAACATGCCGGAGTTCCACAGATAATTGCCGGCAGCCAAGTATTCTTCGGCTTTCTCAAGCGTCGGTTTTTCTTTGAATTCTTCCACGCGGAAGATGTTTTTCTTGCGCGACGAAGAGAACGCCATATCGGCCTTAATATAGCCATAACCCGTTTCGGGGCGCGTAGGCTTGAGGCCGAGGGTGATGATGGCATCGGTTTCGGCGGCAAACTCGAGCGATTCTTCGATGCTCTCTCTGAATTTGGGCAGGTCGGCGATGATATGGTCGCTGGGCACGACCACCATGTTGGCCTTCGGATTGCGCTTCTTGAGTTTCCACGCGGCATAGAGGATACACGGCGCCGTGTTGCGGCTGCAGGGCTCCAAAAGCACATTCTCTTTGGGCACGCCCGGCAATTGCTCTGCCACCAAGTCGCGGTAGTTTTTCGACGTCACCACCCACACGTTTTCTTGCGGGATGAGTTCCTTGAAACGCTCCACGGCGAGCTGCAGCAGCGTCTTGCCGCAACCGAGCACGTCGAGAAACTGCTTGGGCTTCTCCTCACTGCTCAAGGGCCAAAAGCGGCTGCCTATGCCGCCGGCCATCACGATGAGATGATTGTTCTTGTCCATTTCTCTCGTACTATTTCTTCGAGCCGCGCATCAATCCTTCGATATAAACGCGCACCATGCTCGTTTTGGCGTTGGAGCGCACCGTGATGGGCTTCTTGAACGAGCCGGCAAATTTGCCCTTGCCGTTGTAGGTCACGGTGATTTTGCCGCGTTCGCCCGGCTTGATGGGCGTGTCGGTGTAGGTAGGAACCGTGCAGCCGCACGAAGAGAACGCTTGCTGAATCACGAGCGGTTGGTCGCCCGTGTTGGTGAACTCGAAAACGCAGGTTTGCACATCGTTCTCGTCGAAAGTGCCGAGATTGATGCTCGTGCGGTCGAACTTAATTTCGGCTTGTGCCGATGCTTGCAGTCCAAAAAGGGAAAAAACTGCTAAAAGAATAAGTAAAGACTTTTTCATAAGACTCTGCCGTATATTTTGTGCTTTGCAAAAATACGTTCACTGCGCAAACATCCCAAATTTTCGGGCACAAAAACGCACAAAATGCTCATTTTTGACATTTCCGCCCACTTTTCTCGCCCTTTCCGTTCCATCACGCGCAGCAAATACACCTATATTATATATATGCGCACGCGAAAGCAGCAATCAAAGTCGATAAAGGCGCCCAAAACGCCATTTTTTTCGCCGGAAACGTAAAAATGTATTGAAAAGCGGGTTTGTTTTGCGAATTTTTCTAAAAATTGTGTATATTCGCACCGTTGAAAGTTTAACCTTTGGGCACTTTGCCCGTCAAAACGATGTGTGAAACTCTAAAACATCTCTACAGACTATGAAACGTTTTATCTTGACTTTGACCCTCGTGCTGGCCGCCGTGATGACCGCACAAGCCCTGCCCTATCGCACGGCTCGCAAGCAGGCCCTCTTCCTCTCCGACAAGATGGCCTACGAACTGAACCTCACGCAGGAGCAGTATGAATATGTATATCAAATCAATTTGGACTATTTCATGAACGTGAATTCCTACGACGTTTACGGCACGATGTGGGATTATCGCAACGACGACCTGAGATTCGTCCTCTTTGACTGGCAATACAGCCTCTTCCTCGCCACCGACTATTTCTATCGTCCCCTTCGTTGGTACACCTCGCGTTGGGTGTTCCCCATCTACGGACGCTATAATGTGGGCTTCTACTACTACGACCGTCCCCACTTCTATCGCACCTATCGCGGCGGCGGATGGCATCGTCCCATGGGCGGCCCCAGCCCCTATCGCGACCACCACTTTGGCGCCGGTGCAGGCATGCGCGACGGCCATGTTGGTCCCCGTCCCGAAGACAACCGCTTCCACGGTGCCGACAAAATGATTCACCGCGGTAATCGCGACCAACGCGGCAACCAAGGCGTTCGCGGCGGACAAGACCGCAACCGCGCCGGCCAAGGTGGCAACTTCCAGAACGGCCAACAACCCCGCGACGGACAGGGCGGCGGCAATATGCAAAACGGACAAAAGCCCCGCGATGGCCAAGGCGGACAAGGCGTTCAAGACAATCGCCGCGACAACCAAAACAATGCCGGCGTTCAAATGAACAACGGAAACAACCGCCGCGACAACCAGAACAACGGCGTGCGGACGGGTGGCAATCGCAGAGGCGGCGGCGTAGGCCAAGGCAACTACAATTCCAACACGCGCAACGCAACTCGCACCTCTCGCTTGGGCAATCAGCGCTCTATGGACAACGGCACGCTGCAGACGCCCTCTTCCTCGCAGCGTTCGAGCATTCCCTCGATGAATCGCGGCAGCGGCTCGCGCACCACGACGACTACGGCTCCCTCGACCTCGCGCAGCAATCGCGGGGCAGGCTATTCCGGCTCTTCTCGCTCCTCATCTTCCGCAGGTCGCAGCCGTATCGACGTCGGTCGCAGCATGGATTCGGGCACGCTGAAGAGCGCTTCCGGTCCCTCGCGCAGCAGCATTTCGCGCAGCTCGTCGGCTCCCCGTTCGTCGGTCAGCAGCAGTTCGCGCAGCAGTGTATCGTCTGCCCCCTCCACCTCGCGCTCGACTTCCCGTTCGTCCGCTCGCTCCTCGCGCGGCAGATAAGACGCTAACATTCGTTTATGAAACATATAAAAAGAATTCGCATACACTACGAGGGCAATCCCACGCTAATAGGGCTGGGATTGCTCCTTTTGGTACTCAATATTGCGCTCTACTTCCTCTTTCCCGAGGGAGTAGGTCGCATTATTTTTTGGATTGTTTTGGCCGTGAGCCTCGCGCTCTATGCCATTGTCGTAAACTTTTTCCGCTGCCCCATTCGCGTGTTTGAGCAAGACAGCGACGGCCTCATCGTGGCGCCCGCCGACGGCACCGTCGTGGTGGTAGAAGAGACCGAAGAGCCTGAAGTTTTGGGCGACCGCCGACGGATGGTGAGCATCTTCATGTCGGTCACGAACGTTCACGCCAACTGGGTGCCCTGCACGGGCATCGTGAAAAAGGTGGAACACCACAACGGCAATTTCCACAAGGCTTGGCTGCCCAAGGCGAGCATCGAAAACGAGCGCAGCACCATCGTGATTGAAACGCCGCAAGGGGTCGATGTGCTGGTGCGCCAAGTGGCCGGCGCCGTGGCACGTCGCATTGTCACTTACGTTCGCGAGGGCGATGACTGCTTTGTCGATGAGCACCTTGGCTTCATCAAGTTTGGCAGCCGCGTGGATGTCTATCTGCCGCTCGACGCCGAAATTCTCGTGGAGCGCGGCACCAAGACGGTGGGCAATCAAACCGTGTTGGCTCGACTGAAAACAAATTAAATTCAAAGACCAATGAAGAAACTTCTCAATCTGCCGAACATACTGACTCTCTGCAATTTGCTCTGCGGCTGCGCTGCCGTGGGCAATGCGTTTTTTGGCTACTTCCCCGCCGCGTTTTGCTTCATCATCGGCGGCGCCGTTTTCGATTTCTTCGACGGTTTCGCCGCCCGCGCCTTGGGCATAAGCGGCCCGATTGGCAAGGAACTCGACTCGCTGGCCGACGTCATCACGTTTGGCTTCGCGCCGGCCGCCATGGTGTTCGTATTGCTGCAAGGCATCCTCGCGCCCACCGGCTTCGACGGATTGAACTTCCTCACCTTCAGCGCTTATTTGATTGCCGCTTTCAGCGCATTGCGCCTCGCCAAATTCAACACCGACGAGCGCCAAACGATGGGTTTCATCGGCCTGCCCACGCCGGCCAACGCGCTCTTTTGGGCTGCCCTCTCGTGCGCATTGAGCGGCGGCGGCATCTGCGTTTTCTATGGTCTCATCGCCCTCGTTTTGCTGAGTTGCTGGCTGCTCATCAGCGAAATCCCGATGTTCGCCCTCAAGTTCAAACACTTCCAGCGCAAGGGCAATGAATTGCGCATCGGCTTCGCATCGACCGCCGCCCTGTTCCTCGTGGCCGGCCTCGTCATCGGCCTCTATTTCAAGCAGGCGTTCGTCGGCTTTTGCTGGGGCGTTGTGGCCGTAATTGTGCTCTACATCGTGCTCTCCCTGCTCACAAACCACAAGCAAAGAGCCGCTGTCGAAAAATAATCATTTCCCTTTTTATAAATGCCCACTGAACACTTTCACCGCGACGAATCATCCGGCACCGGCACCGGTTGCATGGGCTGTCTGATGGGTTTGCTCATCAGTTTCGTGGTGTTGGTGTGCCTGCCCGTCTATCGCTTTTTTGCCTACCTGCTTCATTGGCCGAAAAAGGAAGAGGGCGAAGGTGTGAGCGAACCACAAAAGCCGCAGCAGTCGGCCGGCGATGGAAAAATCTTTGGCGCCGACGAAGGCGAATACGTGGAATTTGAAGAAATCAAAACCGACGAAAGCCATGAAATATAGTTTCATTGTGCCCGTTTACAACCGTCCCGACGAAGTGGACGAGCTGCTGAAAAGCCTGTGCGAGCAAACGCTCAAAGACTTTGAAGTGGTGATTGTGGAAGACGGCAGCCAAGTGCCCTGCAAGGACGTGGTCGAAAAATACGCCGACCGTTTGCAGGTGCGCTATTTTGCAAAAGACAATTCGGGGCCCGGACAGACGCGCAATTATGGCGTGGAGCGCGCCGAGGGCGAATTTGTGCTCATTCTCGACTCCGACGTGGTGGTTCCGACCGGCTATTTGCAAGCCGTAGAGGCTGAGCTCGAGCGCGAAGACTGCGACGCTTTCGGTGGCCCCGACCGTGCCCACGACGACTTCACGCCCATGCAAAAAGCCATCAACTACGCGATGACGTCGTTCTTCACCACCGGCGGCATTCGCGGCGGCAAAAAGAAGCTCGACAAATTCTATCCGCGCTCGTTCAACATGGGCGTGCGCCGCGAAGTCTATAATCGGCTCGGCGGTTTCAGCGAAATGCGTTTCGGCGAAGACATCGATTTCTCCACGCGCCTCTTCGAACAGGGCTGCCGCGTGCGCCTCTTCCCCGAAGCGTGGGTTTGGCACAAGCGTCGCACCGATTTGAAAAAATTTTTCAAGCAAGTCCACAATTCCGGCATCGCGCGCATCAATCTCGAGAAGCGCCACCCCGGCACGCTGAAGCTCGTCCACCTCTTGCCGAGCGTTTTCACCGTGGGCTGCGTGGTCGTGCTCATTGCGAGCCTTTTTTGTCCGTGGTTTCTCTTGCTTTTTGCTATCTTTGCCGGCGTAATTTTCGTCGACTCGTCCATTCAGAACAAGAGCCTCAAGGTCGGCGCGTTGAGCGTGGCCGCCGCGTTCGTCCAACTCATCGGCTACGGCACCGGCTTCCTGCGTTCGTGGTGGCGCCGCTGCGTGAAGGGCGAAGGCGAGTTCGAAGCGTTCAAAAAGAATTTCTACAAATAAAAGGCCATGAGCGAGGCAAAGGAGAAAGCCGTCGAAGTGCCCCACCTGAGCGTCAAACAGATGGACGAGCAGGAACGCCCGCGCGAGAAGATGATTGCGCGCGGCGCCGAAGCCCTCTCCAACGCCGAACTCTTCGCCATTCTCATCGGCAGCGGCTCGCCCAAAGAGAGCGCCGTCGCACTCATGCAGCGCATCCTGTCGGACAATGAGGGCAGTCTGCGCCTGCTCGGACGGCAATCGCTCAAAGAACTCTGCCACTACAACGGCATCGGCGAGGCCAAGGCGCTCAGCATCATGGCCGCCTGCGAACTCGGACGCCGCCGCGCCGAAGAGCCGCCCACTGCCCGCCCGCGCATGGACTCCGCCGACAAAATCTACAACTTCTATCGCGCTCGCATGGAAGACCTCAGCCACGAAGAATTCCACGTGATGCTCCTCAATCAGAACCTCGTGCTTTTGGGCGACCGCACCGTGGGCAAGGGCGGACTCACGGCCACCAGCGCCGACGTGCGCCTCATCATGCACGAAGCCCTGCTCTCCAAAGCCACCGCCATCGTCGTGAGCCACAACCACCCCAGCGGCAATCCGCGACCCAGCGGGGCCGACGACCGACTGACCGACCAAATCGCCAATGCCGCCCGCCTGCTGGACATCCGCCTTATCGACCACGTCATTGTGGGCGAGGCTTGCTACTACAGCTATATGGAAGAACACCGACTCTGAAACATTTTTGCAAAATATGACTCCGGAAGAAAAACTCAAAATAGAAGAACGCATCGTCGAAGTGCTCAAAACGGTTTACGACCCCGAAATTCCCGTCGATGTCTATAATCTCGGCCTCATCTATCGCATCGAATTGTCCGACGACGGCACCCTCGACGTTGATATGACGCTCACCGCGCCCAACTGTCCCGCGGCCGACTACATTGCCGAAGACGTGCGCAGCAAAATTGCCGCCGTCGAAGGCGTCAAAGAGGCCCATGTCCACCTTGTCTTCGAGCCCGAATGGGACAAGGAGATGATGTCGGAAGAAGCCAAACTCGAACTCGGCTTTCTCTAAGTCTTTCGCCAAAAAATCCGCCCGATGAAACCCGTCTATTTCCTCTCCGATGCCCACCTCGGCAGCCTCGCCATCCCACATTCGCGTCTGCAGGAGCGCCGCCTCGTCAATTTTCTCGATGCCCTCAAGGCGAAGGCGTCGGCCATATACCTGCTCGGCGACATCTTCGACTTTTGGCACGAATATAAGTACGTTGTGCCCAAAGGCTACACGCGTCTGCTCGGCAAAATCAGCGAACTCACCGACAGCGGCGTCGAAGTGCATTTCTTCACGG
>Ga0181612_123414_pt1 | contig 12921 bp, 10 predicted proteins | sample HoacroProtozoa21_FD_119630 | JGI IMG/M metagenome (GOLD analysis project Ga0181612, IMG submission 119630) | Hoatzin crop microbial communities from Cojedes, Venezuel. Combined Assembly of Gp0051906, Gp0051904, Gp0051908 | reverse complement strand
CTGCTCGCTGCGGGGGCAGGGGGGGTTGGACTAGATGACCTCTAGGGGTCCCTTCCGACCCAAAACTTTCTGTGGTTCTGTGATTCTAAGATGTATAGCTCTGGGGCTGACTGAAGTTTGTCCATTTACATTACTTGAGAATGTGGTCAGTGGGCTGGAGATGAGGCCACCCTGCTGGCTGCCTGTCCCTCCTGTATCCTTCGTGCCCGGGGACTGCTGCAACCAGGATTGCACTGCAGCCGCTTCGCTCCCGTAGCCCAAAGGATTGGGTGACCTGGCTGGTGGTAGCCTGGCTTTAGAGGTGGTGCTGTAGCCATTGGGTGCTCTGAGGTGGGCTGGTTGTGGCTCTGTAGAGTTCCAGAGAAGGAGGACTTGGTAGACGTTCCCTCTGCCCTCTTCCCTGCAGCCACCCCTGGGGACTGTGGTTCCCTGGGGATTTTGTCTGCCTGTGTTTTCTTCTCGGTGTGTTAGATCAACGCTTTCCTTTGGTGAACAGTAAGAAACTAGTGATGGCTTGACAGGGAGGGTGCTTCTTTGAGCTTGTACAAGACAACACTGAAGTCGCATTTGACATGGGAAATTACCGTGCTCGTAGGTATGTGTATGGGACAAAGCAGACCAGTGGGCACAGACCTCAGGGAGCTAGACTGCGTCTTGTTTAGATGAAGACTGGTCCATCTCAAAGTAGATGGGAAATCTGCAGGCATCTTGCTGCTGTGTTGTTTTTCTTTAGGGGGTGTATATCGAAGGTAGTTATCTAGAGGCCAGTTTACTTCTTGTGTGCACACTTCAGTAGGCAAAAACTTCTCCTTTTAGTTTCTCGTTTGATGTTAAATCTGCCTTAGGATGTCGCTACAGAGCGTCTCAGGCTTCACATCCATAGCTGAAGGCAAGAGCTTGGTGGTTTGCTGTCATCCACACGAACGCTATGCTGTGCAGTGCCCGGCTGGCACGTGACCTGTGCAATGCAAGGGCTCGTCAGCTGGTTTGCATGTCTTGATTTAAAAGCACGAAGTCTTTTGTTATGGGTATGTGTGTGCCTAAGAGCAAAGGCACGGCGTCTTGTCTTCTGTCCGGCAAGACTCCCCTTTGCTCAAATTCAGTTGTGTCTCCGTGCAGAGAGTGGGGAGCTGGTAGTCCTGCTGCATGCAGGCAAGCTCTGTACACGCTTTGTATGGGAGCTTTTCAACCTCAGCCTAATTTTAGCTATGGGATATGGCTGGGAGCTGAAGTTGTCAGCAAAGGTTTTTTCTATTAGCACTTTCATTAAAGATTTCCCATGCTGTGTACACATTTACTTACCTCCTTCCCCTCCTCCTTTTTTTTCTTTTTTTTTTTCTTGCGTTACAGCTTCTGACATGAAGAAAGATATAGAGACTTTAATAACCCAGGAAAAAGCGGAGATCGTTGCCAAATATGAGAAGGTACCAACCTCGTGTTTCTCCCCGACATACTGGCTAGGGCTGAAGCTATTTAATTGATTAGGAATGCTGTAAGAACTTTTGCCACCCTGCAGGCATCACCTCAGTAACCCTCATGACATCAGGCCGAAGCTCTCCCTACCTCCTTCTGCCTGCGCATCCACTCTCATCACATCCCCAGAGTTTCTCACGGATCCCGTGTGTGCTCAGCACAGATACCGAAAGGTCCTGGACTTGGAGTGCTTCAGTGCTCCCTTAACACCAGGATGGCTTATGCCCGACAGCACTAGTTTCTCTGACGTACAGCACTTCCCAGCCCATAGCAGAGGCGCACCAGGGACACTGGATAGGCTGAACTTGTGCATTTTTCTCTTGCCTGCTTTGTATTTGTCTCTTTAGAGCAGATTTTGGTCTCCGGCTCTATGCCTTCTAGCATGCAGGGAGGGAGAGATGCAGGTACTGGGGCATTCCCGATGCTGGGGTTGGCTCACAGGTGTCCTTTTTCCTTTCAGGGCAGACAGGAAGGAGCTCAGATTGACCCATGGGAAGATGCTGATTTCACGCTTTATAAAGTTACAGACCGGTTTGGATTCCTGCAGTAAGTCCTTCTGCCCTCTCCTGTTCTCTCTGACCCGCGTGTCTGTGCAGACTGTCTATCTGCACTGAGCGTGGCAGACCCAGCATCTTTCCTATAAGCTGCTTTGTGGCTTGGCTTGATCAATCCCAAATGCAGGAGGATGACTAGATGTGCCTCCTCCCTCAACCACATATGTTCAAACACTCTTATGCTTAGAATCCGCTGCAAGGCAAGGTTCAGAAATGGTTTCCCATAACAAGACTGGAGTCAGAAGGTGTGGGCTGATGCTCCTGTGCCTCTGTGGAGGCCCGTGGTGCGTTGCAGAGGCTCTTGCTTTTGCACCTGGTGATTCAGGGAGGTGCAGGCAGAGGTGAGACAAGATGAGTGATGGTTCTCGGTTCCCTTAGGAAATCCACATTCTAAGCGAGGGGCAGATGAATTAGATGCACACACTGTGCCTGGGGAAAATGCTTAGAATAACTATTTTTGTTCCAAATCCAAACAAAAAGTTGTAATAGCAGGTGTTTTGTATGCAAGAGCAGGGTTTCGAAGCACTTGCTGTCCAGAAATGTCCCCTGCACCCTTTTAATTGCTGATCATGTGTGTGTTGAAGAGGAGCTTTATGCCCAGGATTTCCAGTGATGTCCAGTGCTTGATTATCCACCAGCAGCTCCTGTAGGGTGGTGGGGTTTTGGCTGGTGCTTCCTCTGCATCTTCTTCCTCGGGGACAGCTGTAGGAAAGGCATGAGGCCCCCAAGCTGTATCTCCTCAGTTGCCCAAGGTGGTCCCCGAGCTGCAGCACTCTGTGGTCCTCCACACCCTTTCTTGCCCACCGAGTAACCGGTGACCCCTTGCTTTTCCAGCGAGCAGGAGCTGCCAACCCGCACGGCCTTGGAAGAGAAGGTGAGAGCTGCCAGCTCTGTCGTCATGGTATTGGACCCTTATCACACTGGCTGGGGAGGGGACAGTTTTTGAGGACACGAATGTGCAAGCAAGAGGGATGCAGGCAGCCAGCGCCTGCTGGTCACTGCTGCTCACGCGGAGGTGGGAACTCTGCACGATGCCCGTCTGTGGGAGCTTTTATTTTGCAGGGTCAGGCACCTCCCCTCCTGCACTGAAATTGTGCTTTTTAAAGCAGTTTTGGGTTTTTCCCGCTGCTTTGGCACAGTGCTCGGCAGCTGCAGCTTGAAAAGGGGATTGCACATGCAGGGGAAAGTGGTAGAGGTTTGTAGGCTGTCATCTCCATCCTCATCTTCCCTGAGCTGGGAGTGTGTCCTCTGTTAGGATCCTGCTAACTGGGACTGAGTAGCATCTCGTTTCTGCCAATCTGACACAATGATATGATTTGAGGCTAGCTGAACCTGCAGAGATTTTTGTTGTCAAGGAATGCTCCTCTTGGAAATGCTTTCTCTGTGTTAAGCCTGTGTGTCTCATTGTTTTTGCCAATGCTACTACCACGGGTTGAAATTCCCAGTTCCTACCAGCACCTACGGATTGTTCCCATCCCTGATGTGAGGTCTTTGCATAGAAGTTTAAACCTAAAGAGAATGAAGTTTTGTGTTGAGGAGGTATCTTCTGGGGCTTTTTTTTCTTAAATTTGCGTTGTCTTCTTCCCCCTTGCACCAGCAAAAACAGCAGGAAATCGAACGTGTGGACAAGTGGCTAAAGATGCTGAAGAAATGGGGCAAATACAGAAACAGTGACAAGGTAAGGAGGAAAAGAAAAAGCACATGTCCAGACGGACAGGAATGGTGCATCCTTCCAATGAGTCAGGCTTTTGAAAAGTTGATAGAGAAATCAGAGATCGCTAGAAAATATTGCCTAGTTCTACCAATTAGTCTTTAATATTTGTATTTTTTCCTTGAAGTTGCTGGGTTACCAGTAGAGGGAAAAGTCCTGTTCTGACTAGCATAGTTTTAAAAATTGTTTTCTAAATGCTGCTGTTGTGTTTGCACTTCCGTTTTCCTGTGCAAGCAGGAGCACAGCAGAGATGTTCATGTGCCCCTCTGGGTCCCTGCCCTGAGAGCAGGAGATGTTGCACGCCACAGGTCGCTTCTGTAACTCCACCACCTGGTAGTGGCATGGGAGATGTGACTGATACAGTCCAGATGATGTTCCTCATCATTCTCGCTGGAGGGAGAATTATTTCTCTAGGACATCACCTAGATTTTGTATATTGCTCCTAGCTATGCCTGTGAGAAGCCCCTTCAGTGCCTAGGTGTTAGATTGTGTGCACCTGTCTGTGGAAATCCAGGATGGAGACACCAACCTTGTATCTTGGCTTTGGTGTTCAAAATAAATTCTGCACCAAATGCCACAAATAATATTTGTAATATATTCCTATTACAAACCTCTTGAAACAAAAAGCCCTTTAACCTAATGACAGGACCCTTGCTGGGTAAGGAGGGTCACACCTGACCTGCTCTGCTTATGGTACTGCGGAGGACAGGGCTGAAGCCCAGCATCACCCTGTCGCTATGGCCTCTGCAGCCTTCTGGTTTGGCAGGAGGAGCAGAGTGTTTGGCTGTATTGCTTCTAGCTCCTGCTGACAGAAACTTGAGCTCGGTTAAAAGGTTGTGCAGAGGGTATCTGCATAGCTGCAGGGGGTCATCTAGCAGAGCCTCCCCCTCACCCACGCATCGAGAGTGATGTCAGGTTCACCCAGCCAAAGACCAGCTATAGTCTCGTCCTTTTTTCAAAAAGCCCCCTAATCTTACCTTTGATTACAGCAGGGATGGGGTGGAGATGGGCTTGGTGTTTTATAATCCTTCTGTTCACTTCAGCATGGTTCTAATTATTTTGTTCATCAGCGCTGCTCTAAGGGCAAAAATGGGGGCTCTCCCGTGGCTTTGTTTTTTCTAATTAGAAGTTAGCACTAATCAGTTAGTGGCCTTGTGGGTGAAATGCCAAATTCCAGCAGAGTGCAGAGAATTCCTTCGTGTCCTGGAGGATGTTTGGGATGGGTAATAATGAGTGTTTGTAGCATACCTTGGCTTCCCTGGCTCAGCCGGTGGGGACAGACAGGATCCGGGGTGAGTGGTGTGTGGAGTGACAGTGATCACTGTCTGTCTTTTGGATTTACCCTCATAATCAGCAGGTGTGTTAAGCATGCTGCAGCCCACATAGCTCAGGTCTGCTGGATGGTGAGGGGCTAGACCAGCAAGCAGGTTTTGAGGGTCTTAGGGTCAGAAAATCACAGACCTCTTGTAATGGAATAAATGATGTTATTTATAACAGCCCATAAATGGTTGATGACTCTTGGGAACAGATGTGGCATTGTCCCTGTGCTGGAGGACTGGAAATGGCCATCCCCGCTCCCATCAGAGAAGTAGTGCTTGGCCCCAAGCAGGGAGGGAGCAGTATGGTGACCTCGGGGAGTACAAAAGGAGCTTTGGTTTCAGTCCCATCCAGCCTAACACACCGCTGCCTTGCGCCAGTGCGAGTGCAGGCAGGAAGGTCTGTGTATTGGAGCAGCCAGCAGCGTTAAGTGCAAAGACCCTGACAGGCACAAAAAAAAGTTCTGTAAAATGAATAAATTCAGAATTAAGTTGTATCCTTCACCTGGATGTGCAGACCCATGCTCTTGTGTTGGAAGTGTGGAAGCTGCTCAGAGATTCCTGCTGCCACAGCTGGATACAGCTCAGATGTGGCATTTCAAGGACCTTATGCTGGGATCACAGTCATGCCCTTCAGATGGTTATGGTTTTTTTTTTTTTAGCTGAAGTAAATGTGACAAGCCCTTGATCTGACTTTTCTAAAGCGGAGTGGGTTGGTTTTGTTCCCTCTCTGAGCACTCAGGCCGTCACATCTGCCTTGCATGCTTCCTTCAGGTTTGTTTTTGGCACTTCACTGATGTGACAGAAGCCCAAGTGTCACAAGCCAGCAGCTCTGTGTTATTTTAATAAAGACTAGGATGTCATCTTTGAAAAAAACCTCTTAATGAAGACAGGAGCTTTTCCTCTGATGTTCATTTTGATAGACTGCGCTTTATTAGAGGCAAAAAAAAAATCTTGTTTCAAGAACTCCAGGCAGTTTCACAGGGAAGCCCTGACTTTGGCTCTGTTTGTGTGACGTAGAAACCTGTCTTTATTTTCCAGGCTGAAAGTTTCTGGACTTCAGGGCCAACCTTTTGAGTCCAAGTTCATGTGCTGGACCTGGCAGACAGCTGACCGTATCGAGTGCTTGAAGAGGGACTCTTGGCTTATTGAGCAGGCTGTTGTGTTTTGCAGCACCTTAGTACCTGATCAGGGTTTAGGTTGTTGTCTCAGCTAGTGTGTTCTGAAACGTCAGCAGGAGGAGGGAGGTTGTGTACCCGTCCAGGGAACCAGCCCCAAAGCAACCACCCATCAGCAGGCGAGAAAGAAGCTTTTTCAGACCTCCAGCATGAACCATTGCCACAGAGCAGCAGGTCTTGCTTTCTGTTCCCCCACCTGCTGCCAGTGTGCATCCCCACATGCTGCTGGTTGCAGTCTGGGTGTTGTGGCTGTCACAGATGGTAGGAAACAGGGCTGAAAAAAACACTTAAGAGGAGGGCCTGTTACAATCCCTAGCCCAGCATGGCCTGGCTGTGCCTAAAATCATTCCTGGCATAACCTGTTTCAGGATGAGCAACAAGTAGGATTATCTTAATTGATGTTCTGGGCTTCCCTCTGCTCATCACCACATCAGATATGTCTCCATCTCTGTTCTAGACGCATTTTATAGCAGTCTGATTTAATTTCAGTAGCAACATCAACACAAAATGACACCAGCACAATTCATTGCATGGATGGGGTTAGGATGATGCAGTGTTGCCTTTTCCTGGCTGTACTTTCACAAGGGAAAAGGTACAAAAAGAAAGGAGTGCATGCAAGGACCACACTGCTTTGCAGAATTAAGGTATGTCAAACCTGCAAAGAAGTGCTAAATTGTGTAATTCAGGGTTCAGCACAGGGAGGCTCAGGTAGTCTGTCCTCTTCACTGCTGTTTTAAACTGAAGTTCAAATCCCAACCTGATTCTGCTTGGGAAGGTTAGGAAGTGGTTGGTGCCATGTAAGAATGTACACAGTTAAGGCAGCACAGTTTTGCAGAGAAAAAAGAGACTGTGCTGCATGCGCTCCAATAGCGGGATAATTTATTCATCGTAGCCCTGAAATAAGTGGATTTCAGCCAGTAGTATCAGTCCTAGGAAGAGGATATGACCTCTGCATCATTTGCAAGCTATTTCTTGCTGCTAGCCGTGTGGTATGGGACCTTTAGAGAGGGATGTCTTCGGCCAGAGATGTCTGGTTTTTAGGCAAGGCCTGTCTTTGTGCAAGGGGGTAGCCTTGTCTCTGCTAGGGTCAAGGGAGTGCAGGGTGCTTGATCCAGTGCACGCCAGCAAAGTGATTTAGGATGAATCGTGGCTCTGTTTTGACTGACATGGACACCCAAGAGCGAATAATCTGCTAAGACTGGAGAGAGCCAGCAAACGTTTGTCATGGCAGGGTCAGCTGAAGTCAGGTCTTCCGCCCGCAAACACCATGAGAAAGAAAGAGGGTTGCACCAGGAAGCTGCAGGGTGACTTCTGCTGCTGTTTTTTTGCCATTTTGGAAAGGCAGGTAGCATTTTCCTCTCCCCCAGAGGTATCTCTGGTAATAAATGTAAATGCCCGCTCATGACACATCAGCTTTAGGATTTAAATTTGCCCCTGCTTTGCTGCCAAAGCCCCTGCAAACCTGCTGGCACCCCATGCGGCATAGCCAAGGCTCCAGCTGCAGGGACAAAAGCTGAGTTGGGAGCAACCATTATCTATACGGAAAGAAAACTATGCACAGCAAAGTCCAGGCTCCCAAGTGTCTTGCATGGCCACATCATCGGTCAGCTGGCTTTGCAGTGCAAAAGAGAAGTGCTCTTCTCCAGGGTGGTGGTAGTGGAGGCTTCACCCACTACTCCAGGTAAAGATTTTTACAGCTCAGCTCCCCTGGCACGTCACTGGTGGAGGAAGCGAAGGAGCCCTACCTCTTCAGAAGTATCACTCTTTGAGCCCTAAAGGAACTGAGGAAGGGGGGCTACCCCCACTTCAGGGTGTTGGAGATGTATGGTGGGTATACCGAGAAGCTTTAAAGTGAAATTGCCATGCATACCCCAAATTTGGGCATTACTCCTGTACTTTCTTCCTGGTGGACTATGCACATGACTGAAAAGCTAACAGTGACAGGCTCCAAAATGTGAAAGTGGGCTGAAATGTGTATATTCTGCTTTAAAAAACCAACCCAACCCACCCCTCCTAAACCCTTTTTTAACTATTGTCTCTTAACTACTGCAAAAAGATGTCCTTTGTTTAAAGGCAGTGTCTCCACCCTTGTCATTAAAGACCTGGTTGGGTACTTCTCAAAGGAGATCTCTAATGCAGGAAGATGGAGCTCAGGCCTGTACTTCTGTAGTCTTCCCTATCCCATTTACTGGAAAGAAAGAACATGGGGAGCAGAGAGATGGGGATGGGGTGATGATGGCCTCTATGCCATGAGCTTGGTATGTTAAAGGCTAGAGAGGGAAGATGATCCTATGGCAAAACCTGGAGTAAGTTTTAAACACAGTGGATTCAGTCCTTAGCTCTGACATGGCCTTTCTACACAGCACCTTGAGCCGTTACTAAGACCACCAGCATCTGCATTTGTGAAACAGGATGACATCCTGCTTCCTGTCATGTGTTGATCTGTCTGTCAGTCTGTATGGGGCATGGTCTAGGTGCTCTCTTCCCGTCTGTAAGGGCTGAGCAGTTTATAAGAGACAGAAGATGGTGACCTTGAGGGTTGTTTTTTCTTCTCACGTGGAGCAGGAGTTGCCATCACCTGCTGCTTTCCCTCTGTCAGTTCATCCCAGCATAAATGCTGCTTTTAATGATAACTTCCCTGTTTTCCTGCAAGTTTCACGATGAAGGAAAGTTGCTCATTTTTGCTCCATGTGACTCACAGCTCTGAGGTTTTTATCACTTTCACGTTTGGAGGCAGTGGGAGGAGGAAAGCCCTTGGATAAATAACGGGGAGGCATTTTAGTTCAGTTTCATCTCAGCATGTTTTGTAACTCCCCTGTGCCTCCCACACTCTCATGTGGAGAAAAATCATTAGAGACATTTACTATATGCCGATGAGGGCTGCGCTCGTTAAAGTCCAACAATACCAGCTCTGGGAATTGAAAACAAAATTATTTTCTTCCCATGGAGCTAAGTGTCATCTTCTGCCTCGGCAGCTGTCAGTCGGTCTCTCCTAATCCGTTGGAAATAAGTAGTTTTTTTGGTGATTTTATCTGAATTGTTACATACTCCAGTTTCTTGATCCCATCTCAGCTTTTTCTTCATGAAGTCATGAGCGCTTGCAGGAGCCAGGCTTTTGTGGGCGCCTTACCAGTACCACTTTGGGGACATGGTTCATCTAACCCTGTCTCTTTGTGTCTCGTACTTCTTTTGTCCTTATTTGATGACTCTCAGGGAATGGGAATTGCTTGTTCATCTACCTGGTCTTTCAGCCCTGGGGATGAAGCTGTCCAGCGTGGCGTGAAGGTTTGCTGTCCTCCAGAAATGCCTCCTCGTGTGAGCTTGGGCGAGCAGGAGTGGCTCCTCTGGGTGTGCAGATGGTGAATTAGTGATGTCCCACTTAAAATGCAGGATGCTGTTGAATAGGATGGTGGCCATCTGTGCGCACATCTTGGTAGTGAGATGCTTTTTAGGGGGCAGCTCTTACTCGGCGTATACAGAGGGGAGGGCAGGATCTTGCAAAGAATTTCTGTAGAGTATGGTCCTGGCTATGACTGGACCTTCAAAGCTGGTGCTAAGCAGCACCTGGGGCAGAGCAAGTATTTGGCAAGTGCTGAGAACGGGGTTTTAAATGTTGAATGTCCATTACAGTTAGAGGATCAAGATACCTTACACTGACACTTTGTGTCAGCAGAAATTCTGAAATATTTGCCATTATGTGGCGGAAAAGTGTTATAACACATATTTAGCTCTCCTAGTACTACACGGTGGTCTTGGCATTTATTACATAGCTATTACATACTTATTTTGACTGGGATAGTGGTGTTATTTCTTTGTTGTCCCCTAACCTGTCTGCTTGAACCCCACCTCCTGTCTCGTCTTGTACTAGCTCTTTGGGACAAGAGCTGTCGTTGCTGTGTTTTGCACTTGGTAGGCGCAGTGCTGCCATGCAGACGGTAACGAAACGAGGAGTATGGGTCTGTGCTCTCTGGAGGCTGCGAGCCCAGGTAGGCTGACAACACAGTGCCATGTTTATGGTCTTTATAACTTTGTGTGTAGGCTGGTGTTTAAAAAGTCAAGCTAGAAGTTAAAAAGCTGATGATGCGAGATGGGTCAGAAAGGAAAGGTAACAGGAGCAGGCGTTCAGCTTGGTGTAACAGATACAAAGGCAACTCGGCAGGACCATGTCCAGAAAGCCTTCTGCTAGGAGCTGGATGCTTCCCCATGAATTGCAGCCCTTCTCTTGCATCAGCCTGAAACGTGTGAAGCAGAACCACCCTATGGAAAGAGAAGAGGGGTTTTGAAGGAGGTTGAATGCATTTGTACCAGGCAATGCCAGTAGCTCCAGTTGATTGCCTGGTTGGGTACTGCCCTGCTCAGCCCTGAGCGTATTTCCATGACTGGGAATCCGGTACCTCTGTCCCCTTCCAAGGAACTGGCCTGTCCTGAGGGATCACTGTGTGACAGTGTAAATCCGCTCCATGGCTGGAGCTTGGGAATCTGGTGGAGTGCCGCGGTTAGCTTTGTAGTGCAGCTGCGAGGCGTTGCACGGGTGGAATGAATGGAAGGGTGGAAAATATTCAGAAATGGGGCTTTTTTCTTTTTTGTGAAACTTTTAATGGGAGAAGTCAGGGCTGGAACAAAAGCTCTTTGCTGTTTTGCATTGAAATGTAATGGTCTCTTTAGAGAGAGAGGGCTTTATGACAAGTAAAAAGGGAACAGGCCTCTGTGAGATGAAGTGGACATGTGGAGGCAGGAGGAGGGACACATGCACGTTTGTCTCCAATCCCCCTCCTTGCTTGCGGAGTACCCTGCATATTCGGGGGAGAGCCCTTGGTGTAGCCCACAGCCTCCTTTGCCACTTGTTAAGCTGTGAGAGTTTCTGTGGATATGTCCCTGTGGCTCTCATGTTAAGGGCTCTCCTCTCCAAGGGGAAATCTACTTTTCTCCCAGTCCCTGAGGATCCAGGTGAGAATAGCCATGCTAGATCAGATCAAAGGCTTCAAAGCCAAGGGTGCTGCATCTGGTCCTTGGAGGGGACTCCGAGGACAGGCTGGTGTGCACGGAATGTGACTGCTGTGAAACACCTGAGATTTCTCCATGTGTAAAGGGGATGGTCCATGTCCAGCTCTTCCAGTAAGGTTAAAAGCATGATTTGTGGCTTGATTTTGACTGAGTAGGTGTCTCCAATGGATGCAGGTGCTCAGCTCATCCGTCAGATTGGAGATGCCCTCTCTGCACCAGCGCAGGCAGAGGAAGTGGTCATTTGGGGTGTCAGCTCAGATGGCTGGTGGTCTGCCGCAGCAACCCATGGAGCACATCTGTTCTTCCACCAGCAGGACCAGCTAACCTTGCATGTATTTCCCTCCCTACAGATGTGCCGGCGAGTGTACAAAGGGATCCCTCTTCAGGTGCGAGGCCAGGTCTGGTCGCTTCTGCTGGACGTTGAGAAGATGAAGAAGGAAAATGAAGGAAAGTATGAGGTACAGACTCAGACAATGGGAGCAAGGTGATGGGGAGGCTGGTTTGGTGGGGCTTCACTGGCTGGGGCAAGTCAGACCCATGGCGGATGCAGGCATCTCCACCTGCATGGGCAGGAGAGAAAGGGGGTTCATATGGGGATGGTTTAAGGGGCTGGAGGGGTGTGTGTCACACCCCACCCTTGCATCCTCCCTTGCAGGGTAGCAGCCTGCTGAGTGCCCAGTGATGTGTGCCTGGTGGTGGGGCCCCATCCCGTCCGTGAACTGCTGCGACCTCCGAGAAGGAAAGGCTTAAAATTAGTGAGGGCTGAAAATACAAGGGAGATAAACTCGCTATCTCTGTGTGTATAGTAGACTGGGGCCTTTCAGCATGTTAGCCAGCTGCTTTCCTTAATATGCTGCTTCCATTTATTCTGCTGGAAGCTGCAACCAAAGATGCTGTTGGTGTTATTGCATCTTTAGAGAAAGATGCAGGGAGGCTTAGCAAAGATACCGCTTGTAGTCCCCGAGCTCCCTGGAGTGATACGGAGTAGCCATGAGTACCCTGAAGTGGGTAGGTACTGGATGAAGGTACCCCAAACCTCTCTGAGTGCTTGAAAATTTTTCCATGTGCTTGAAAATTTTTCTGTGTGCTTGAAAATTTCACTTGAGGGATTTTGAAATGTGCAGCAAGGTCAGAAGCCTTAATCCAGCTGACAATGGGTCGTTAGTCAAGAAACCTAATTGAGGATGGGATGAGGGCAGGTCTTGCAAGCCTAGGGAGTGATTTCTGAGCCGCAGGGTCCTGCCTTACAACTTAGATGTGCAGCTGGAAGTTGACTGGCGGCACTGGAAGTGCTAGGATTGAAGTGGCTTCTTTTATCTTCCATTTTCAGCCTTTTTATAACTGTCTTACAAGTTTCTATTAATAATCAAATAAAAATCATTTTTCTATTAAAAATCACTTATTTTCTCTGTGGATTACTTCCTAGCAGAGCACTACATGCTGCAGGCTTGGATTCGGTGGTATAAAATAAGCAATTTCTGTAGGGTGCATTGAAGAAGAACATGAGTAATGGGGTTACCTGTATTTTGTTGGGGTTTTGTTTGTTTGTTTGTTTCAGGCATCTCGGTTCCTTTACGCTGCCTCTTTCCATAGGCAGCGTGTAGAAGCCCTTGGTTGATAATTAACTTTTTTTCCAGACTTGTGTTATGGTTTAGCTTGCATCATGTACCTGGGTGAGGATCGGG
>Ga0181612_178414_pt1 | contig 12922 bp, 5 predicted proteins | sample HoacroProtozoa21_FD_119630 | JGI IMG/M metagenome (GOLD analysis project Ga0181612, IMG submission 119630) | Hoatzin crop microbial communities from Cojedes, Venezuel. Combined Assembly of Gp0051906, Gp0051904, Gp0051908 | reverse complement strand
GCAGGGTCACCCATAGCAGGCTGCACAGGACCGCGTCCAGGCGGGTCTGGAATATCTCCAGAGAAGGAGACTCCACAACCTCCCTGGGCAACCTGTTCCAGTGGGCTTTATTGCCCAGCTCGCGTTCTGATTTTTCTTTTAGATGGAGCTTAACATCTCTCAGTTTGCAAATGGTTTCCCCTACTCTTCCCTTGAGACAGAGATTTATCTGGGGAAAGATTTCACCCTGGCCTTACGCAGCCTGTGCCTCCCTGTTGTATAAACACTTTCTAAATGCTCTCTGCTGTCTCCTGTGCCGATGTGGCTAGCGGCACTCGGAGGTCAAGGTAACCAACCCACCCACTAAGGTTTGCACGCAGTCATTGCCGGGAAGCGGATGGAGCCAGGAACTCTCCACTTGCGAGCGGCACGCAGCTGAGGCTCCACACCTCCGAAGCGGTGGGACCCTGGTGCGGCTCTGGGATGGCCATGACATAGTCCTGCCCTCAGACTGGTGCCCTGGACCTCCACACCGGTGAGTAAGACCTCAGCATTACTGCAGCAAAACGCAGTTGTAACTTCAGTGCATGTAGCTACGCCCTACAAAAAATCTGCCAGATTCCAACAGCTTGTATTTAATCAGGGGAAAAAAACAAAACGCTGCTTTATCTGTTGCTGCCAGCCAGCGTTGCCGGCTCTCCCTGGGTCTTTCCTGCGCTGAGGAGCAGCAGTACGCAGCCCCAAGCGCTGCACATCGCAAGGCGGCTGCCCCTAGCCCATCGCTCCCCCCAGCCTGGAGCTGTGAGCCGGGCAGGGTCTGCTTGGGGCTTAGGGTAGCCCCATCCCTGGCAGGTCCCAGGCTCGTGCAAAGCTGATGGCTGGAAATATTTCGGTTTTCTTTAGTTCTATAAATGGGAAAAATTAGTTATGTCTCGACAGGGGCCCTGCTCACATGGAACATGCACAGCCGCCCTCCCGGCAGCTCTCCCAGGACAAAACGCGTTTACCGGGCACAGCCATGCCCAGGGTTCAGCGGGTCTGGCTGGCGTCGGCTCATCTACTGCGATTAGATTTCTCTTTAAAAAGCACACTGGCTTATATTTTGTTGTTATTTCCAAAGAAGATTAAATATGCCCTAAATTGAACTTGAAGAATTATTTTGCTTTCCCTCAAATATTCAGCTATGCTGTATGAAACGCAGGCTTGTGAGGGCATTGCATGAGAACCGGATCGCTCCCACCTCCCTTCTACTCAATCCTACTGCCAGCGGTTTTATTCCCTCATCACTACCAGGACAAATATTCCCAGGTGCTATGGTGAAGCACAGCAGCCACAAACCAGAGATTTCAAACAGCAGTTAACTTGCTCAACCATCACTTGCCTGCTAAGTGCCAGGAACCCTGTAGATATATTTATGGGACACAATCCACCACAGTGAACTGCTCCATCTGAACGAGTGTGCACCGACACCATGCGCTTGCTTGGCACACTGTTTTGTTCCTAGACTCTGTTTCTCCAGCCGTCCCCACCGTGACACATGCCATTTGCTCCTTCATGGAGATGGAGCCCATACAGGGTGGACAGCACGCTTCACTCCCAGGAGCCACAACAGAGACAGAAGGACATAGATTATATGAAGTTTGTCCCCTAACCAGAGGCTGGGCAAAGAGTACCTCAGCAGGGTTTATGCCCTCAAATGCCTCCACATCTCCTCGTGCTCCACAACACACCTCCATGGAAGCACGCTGTACTTGTACCGTGCTGGTGGCCATCAGTGCAGCTCCTCATCTTTGTGAGCGCTTTGAACCGAAATGTCTCTTTTATGTCCGCATGCTGAAGTCACTAATGTTGTCACCGGACAGCCCGGTGATGCCCATAACTATGTATTTTGACATGGCTAATCCACTCCAAAGGACTGAAGCCAAGAGTGTTGTGGATAGCCAATCCAGCTGACCTGTGGTCCTGGCTCCCCTCTCTGCTGTGGTCACTTGGGATGGGGGGTGAGAGCATCTTCCTGCTAGTTGTGATCGATTCTTCCGACCTAGACCTCCATAAGCCCTTTCCTGTACTCAGCCCCTGCATGTAGAAATAGTGTTTCTAGATACATTCTGATGAGGCCGCGAGGAGGTGAGGACATCCGAGGACCAAAGTAAAAAGATATTTTCTGGAGCAGCACTTCTCCTTTCCAAACTCTTTTGATATGCCTGCATTGAACGGTAAAACAATGTTGACCTAATGCTGGTAGTCTTCAGAATTTAGTCTTTACCAAAACTTTCTACAGTCCTTCATAGCTTGCATATCTCTTCACAGCTCTGAAATATGCGGGATGGAACATACATAAGACTATGTCAAGTGTAGAGAGATCTACCCAGATATTAAGAAAGATTATTCTATACCTAGATCTACAGAAAATGATTCAGACTGAATTTTTTATTTAGATGTGAATTGAGGAAAGTTGGTAGGTAGTCGTGATGTTTCTGAGCTATTTGTGGCCAACTTGTGAGTGGTTTTTTTTTTTTTTAAAGAAGGAAAACCTCAATGCATTAAAATAGAAGAGTGTAGTTTGAATTGTCTTAGGCATAATTTTTCTCACTAAAAATGTATTCTTATGTTTCAACTAATGTAATTTGGTTTAAAGGAGTACTGAGCAGGTAAGTCATTCTTTCAGGGTAGTAATTATTTTTGTCCTGAGAAGCTGTCAGGGTTAAATTGTTAACACACAAGTTTTTTGAAATAGGAATGTGATATATCAATGACCCAATCCGTTCCACCAAGGAGCCATTTGGTTTTTAGCTTTGAAACTACTTTTTTTTTATTTATATTGAGGAAACAATCAAACTTTCATCTGGGACTTTTTTCATTGACATCAGTAGGATTTCTGTGGGCTTTATAAAGAAGAATTAATTAAGGGCACCGATTCATGATTGAATAGGATTCAACTTTGGTGGCTAAAAAGGTTACTGCTGAGGTGATAACCTCAGCTCTTCTGAACCTGACAGGAGTTGCAAACCAGAGACCGCTCCTGCTGCAGCTCACAGCCCAGCACGTTAACGTAAATTGGAATCAATGGCTGCTGGAGTTATTACACTGCACTGCGAAGTGTGATGGCCTCAGAGCAGAGGAACTACCTCTTTTGCCACCCCTCCTCCAGTAACTTCTGCCAGAGGGGTGGGATGGCTGTCAGGGAGCAAGAGATTTTCCAGTGGTCCAGAGCCTGCAAATCCCCTTCTGTGCCTACAGTGTGAAAAGCTGGATACTAAATATCAGACCGAGTTGGACTTTTGTTAGGTTTCTGTATCCGCTAGGCTTGGCTGGCACAACTGGTCTGGTTGGTTTCAGGGGAAGTCTGGTGGAGGTTTATGGCTCTGCGAAACAATAAGCTAAATTCTCTATAATTTTACTTATAAATAAGCCAGACAAAAGTCTTGAGTCTTCCCAGCTCAAAGCAGCATTCCCTGCACAAGAAGTATTTTACGCATGATTTTAACTCAGAGGTGGGAAGAGAGCCAAGACTGAGTTCCCAATGTATACAAGACCTTGCTAAACTGGAGCATAATACTAGGAAAAAAGTGCACATGCAGATGTGAATTCAGCTGATCTTCAAGGGGACGCTGGCTTTTGCAATCCTATTCTCATTTCTACAGCTGCTGGTGATTAAAGCCTAGACCATTGTAGCTACTGCCAGTAAAAGAAAAACCTAAATTTAAGTAGTGTCTCCAACAGAGGCAAAATTGAAAACAAGGTTCTAGTGTCTGATTGTTAACACCTTAGATGAAGACCAGCAATACAGCTGGAGAATTTTTTCAAGTGAAGAACAGACTTTCATCACAAAGGAAAGTTAAAAAAAGCACGGTTCAATGACAGTCAAAGTTAATTGTGAATTTGTGCAAAGTTCAGTGAAGTAGGTTGTGCAGATTTGCTTGGAAGAAAACAACATGTGATTACATTCTTCAAATATTTCTATTTTTGTTTAAAACTCAGGTTAAATATTGCCGTAATGAAGCAGGAAAAAGACATCCAAAATAAACTAGAAAGTATAGGTACTTTTGAAGGAGAGCAGACAGAGATAGGGACCTTTTTTTTCAATTGCTTTTGGTTTTAGACCCTGACTTCTTTGCATATAAAGTACCAAATTGCTGCAAGTTGTGCCCCTTTGCCACTCCTCTCAATCTCTGACAGTTTTATATGACACATACACAACTATTTATTATCTTAGCTGAATTCAGCCCAGAAACTCCTACAGGAGATTTCACCTAACATCTGCAGACTGCATTTGATCTCATACCTGCCATATATTCCTTTGTAAGAACATGTGAAGGCAAAAACATACAACGCTCTTATAGCTAGGCATCATAAAACATTTGTGACCATTGCCGAGTGGTAACTTAGGAACTGTATTGCAAAGAAGAGGAAGACTCACCTAGGAGACCATCCTCCGTCTTTCTTCCTCGCTCATGCTGACTTCCGTCAGGGATTCAGATCAGGTGTGGGGCTGATTTGTCATTACCTCATTACTAATTGCAGCCCTACCTCTGCTCACTTTCACTGGGAAGAGTGAAGAGGATGAGACACAATCTCGGTTTAAGAAGTCATGAGTCACCAAACCACCCCAAGCCTGCTTGTTTTTGACTGCCTTCTCAAGACTGCAGTGAAGACTGCTCCCTGGCTGGTCTTGTATGACTTGCCAAACGTTGTAGCGCTCAGGCCATAGGATTAATCTTAATTTCAGAAATCTTTAAGGTTTTAGTGTTTACAGAGGATGGCACCCATAGCGATCTTGTTAATATCTGCAGTGAGCAATGATGCAATTCTTACTGCTTTCCTAGCAAATGGGGAGAGGTACAAGGAGTGGCACTTTGTTTCTCATTTTGATTATGAGTCATCAGCTCTTACCTTAAATACGAAGTTGAGGTCTCCCCGTTGCAGTAAAAATTGCTCTAGTCAGGAAAGCAAAGCAGCCAAGCCTGGAGAGAATGCTTAAGTTAATAGTTGTAAGAGGTTTAAGGAACCCCCACATTAATGAAGTCAACCCCCTAGAGCAGATGATGCCTTCCTTCTCTACAGCAAGTGTGAAGTTTGTTGAAAAAAAGCAGGGACTCTGCTGGCTTAGAGAGGCCATCGAGAGACCACGCACACACCTGTGGCATCTCTTGGGATCAGCAAGGTTCTTGTTTTCAGCTGCATTCTTTCTGAAAAATTAAGGCTTTTGTTTCTCTCCCCCACCACCTAATTTGCAGGCGATTATAGCAGTTACTTCTAGAGCTGCTAATTCTCTGGCTTCTGGAAATCGACTACCAGTATTCTGGACCAGGGAGTATACTTCAGCTTGCTAGAGAAAAGCCCTGGAGGTTCTGGTGCTTGTGCAGAGCCACTGAACCAGCCAAACTGGGAGAAAGGCAGGAAGGAACGCTGATTTATACTGTCTGAAGAGCTGACCCAGAAGCTGGAGTAAATGGGCTTAATCTAGCAATTCCCAACATTCTCACACTCCAGCAGTATTAACGATCAATTAGGAGGCACTTTGTTTCCGTACTGCAGCAGCAATAGCTTTAGCCTTCCCTCCAAAGGGCACGAAAGGGCAGAGGGCAACAGCAGAGCAGAGAGACAACAAAATAAAGTGGTGAGAAACCAGGGGCTTTTGGGAACCTAACTGCAAATCTTGTAACAAAATGCAATTGGACAGAAGGGACTTGGTTTCAGATATAAAGCAAGCTAACTAGGTGAAAGAGCTCTCTTTAAACTGTCATCATTAATTTAAGCCAAACTTAATTGAAAAAATAAACTGGAGCAGCTGGGTGTAGGAAGTGGCTGGCTGACCTCAGTACTGGGGCCGTTTGCCTTTTCTCCCTTGAAACCATTGCTCATCAGCTTCTGCTTAAAGCAAACCAGAACCGTCAGATTAACCACAATCAAAACCATAGGGCTTGCTTGCATCTAATATTTCTCCCTGTGTTATGACATCCCTTAAAAGAAAGAAAGGAGTATCATCGGGAAAGCCCTCTTGCACATCCTCATGGTGCCTTGCTGGGTGCCCTGAAGGAGAGGACCAGTGAATTATCTAAAGCCGCTAAAGCATCTTCCATTCCTGAGGATCCTTGAATGTGTTTATCTGTTTGTGACATTTGGAAAACTCAATTTCTACTCCTCATTCCACATAAACTTCTGAACAAAAGCAAAAATACTGCTTTACCCCTGCCTCTTGCCTTAATCACAATTTGTGAGGTTGAGATAAATAGTAAGCTCTTCAGGGCAGGTACCATCTTACATTGGGTGTCTTTGGACCCTCTCCCCCTACATTTCTACCTGATATATCCATGCAGAAATGCAGTACAAAGATGTGCTAACAACTGAAACGTGGCCTGCTTCAGCTCCAGATGGAAAACAGTACGCAGTTCCTCTGGAGCGTAATTAAAGAACATCATAGAAAGCATCTAAATTGCTTGAGGTAAGTGGGAATTTGATAAGCCTGCCACAAAAACTTTCTGGTCTTCATGTCACTTCTGCTAGTCCAGCCAAGCTGATTCCTGCACAGCTATGGCAGCGGAGTCCTCTCGGAGAGAAGGTCTACTTATGGCTTATCTACTATTGACTTTCTGTTGTAGGATGTCCAACAGAACATCTGTTTCCATTTGAAAATACTACAGTGTTATTGAAACTCATCAGTTCTGCAGTAGGGGGAGATTACTAACATAAAGCTCCCTCCTACACACTTCAAATACAGATCAAGTGATAGTCTCTGAGAGAAGTTATTCCACAAGTAATCAATTACCATTGTGAAGGAAACAAGTTTCTTGGCTTTTTCTTAGCTGATAGTCATCTGTGCCCTAAAGCACATCCTTTTTACCTCAGTGGGACTTACTAATACGCCTGAAGTTAATAATAAGTTTAAGACCTGTATTTTGAGAGTCTGAAAGGCTTATATAATGTAAATAATCATCCTACCTTCGCAGGGCTTGTCTTAGCTGGCTCAGGCATCAGAAAATCAGTTAGGAGCAGTTAAAAAAAAATATAACCCCACACACGAAAAGCAGGATGGACTAATGTAAATTTTTGTGGTAGAGAGAAACCGTAGACTCATCCATCATGATGACAAAGTGGTGGTTACATCACAGCTCCCGCTGCAGAGGGGAACACCAGTGCATACACAGGTGCCACATAGAGACAAATTAAAGGTTTTGCAGTATCTCAGTGACGTATTGCCACACTCTGGAATTCCTAAAAATGACTCAAACCACATACCCTGATTTGAAAATAAATGATTTTATTTCAAAGCCTTTTTTTTTTGTTCACTTATGTCTAGATTCCTGGTACCACGGTAGCAAAGCAGGAGGAGTTTCTGGCAGTTTAGTATGAGTGCTCCATCCCTTTTACATTAGTCTAGTTAATGCATTTTTAGCTCAGTGACTCTTGTCCTCCCAGCCCACTGCCATGAGCTAACAGACTTGTCTAATGGCTTTGAAGAACCTGCTGTCATATCTGGATCATTTCACATATTCAAAAGCACCATCTATCAATTTGCTGTTAAAAAAAAACCCCACATCAAACTCAAACCCAGGATAGTTCTGTCTGTAGAAAGGAAACGGTGATCTGCCCATCCACAGGATTAAAGTTACCCGTTTCTTTCTGTTAAAGAAAAAACTAACTCCTAAAACAAGTGATGATCACTGTGGATGCACTCAGAAATGTGCAAGCCATGGCAGCAGGTGACAGTGATGGAAACAGGAGCTCGTGCTGTGAAGGGCAAAGTGTTCCTCACCGCAGCATCTGGGGATGTCCCACGTGGGCTGAGGGACCTCTTCCCTGCTGCAGCTGCTGGGCTGGATCATGGCTGGATGAATCCCAGAGCTTCTATCCCCGCAATGGCGGGGGGCAGGAACTGGGATTTAAGGCACCTGAGAAGCTTGGTCTTGCCCAGCCCTTGCTGTAGGAGAGCCTGGGAACCACAAGCTTACTGGCATGAGCCACCTTCCCAGGCTCTGCAGCACCTAGTGTAGTTTCAGCAGTGGCAGAAAAAACAACCGTGGGATTTTTCACTAAGAATCCTTGAAATCAATGTCCCAGTAAATCATCAGGTTCCAAAGAATGAACAGGTTGTCCCAGGAAGAAGCAATTAATTGTTTTTACCCTTTCGATGTTAAAATGCAAAAATTGCTGCAGACTTTACTCTGTGGTAACACATATTAGCAACAGAGCAGTCTCCACTAGTGCTAGTGTTTTTCTAATTACAGCTATAAATAAAAATTAATCTCCATCCTGAGTCAAAATGGATTCCATAGACTGTCAAGTCCATAGGTGATACAATGCAGAGAGATGAACCCACCACTGTTTGCATCATCATATTGACTTACAACTCGAGGGTTAATTATTGCATTCATTTGCCATGAATTGGGACAGCCGTTTTTAGTCATTTCCAAAATGCTAAAAAGAAACTTGACAGCTTCTCATTAGATTAGAATAGACAAGCTGCTTCAATCAACAATGAAATTTTATTAGGGATGCTCAAGTATAAAAACAAGAGCTTTTCATTTTGATATTGTATACTTTACACTGTATTGATTTGCTTTTATTGATTTTTAATAAAAAAGTGTAAGTGTTTTTTCCAAATGGTGTAAATTAATTGTTATTGCACCACAGAAAACAGAAGACTGCACCACAGTAATTAACATTTCCTGGCAAGGAATCTAAGCAAGCTTGCTGCTGAAATGGGCTTTAAAGCATATTTTGACAGTACTGCAAAATGCTAGCATATGTCTGTGAGGCAGAGATGTGGCAGGCATGGCAATCATTTTGATGACTGAGAAGCAGATGCCCTCCCAGGCACCCTGGCCCTGTGTCCACGAGCACAACTAAGGAATGAACAGCCTACCAGCCCTCCTCCTCAGATCGTTCCACAGCTGTCTGAGGGCAGCTGGGTGGATGGAAGATAGAGTGTACCATTCATGAACCAGCTTCTTTGGAGACCAATTTCATCAAACCAGAGCAGTACAGCTACTATACCTTTCTGTTGCCTTCAGTTCCTGGCATCCACCCATTATTTTTTGTCATATCCGAGTTGCCCTCTTCAGGTAAAGGGGGCTTCTGGACCTGCTTGGCACATGCAGAGGCCCTCACGCCTGGCTGGAGCTGCTAGGCACTGTAATGGACTAAGGAGCTTGGTCCTACCAAACCAGGGGAGCTGAAAAAAGCACATACAGCAGGTGTCTCCAATGTCAGTAGGAACATGGAGACCAAAGAGCCTCTGCTTCTCCTTGAGGCACCTTCAGAGGACTTCAGCAAACTTTGGTAGAATGAAGTCAATACAGCCAACTCTAGTTTAAATAAGCAGGAAAAAAAAGGCACTTTCTATGTAATCAGCAAGGGAAGCACAGATAACTGAAAAGATTAATTAGGGGCTGGGAGATAAACACTATCATGTTAGCTGCTGCAACTTCAACACAACACAATCCCTTCTTTTGGGACCATCTAAGTTACATAGCAATTAAAAGCTATGTGTTGCAAGAAAAGAAGCTCTCCTTAAATAATTTAAAACACATCAAGCAACAGTGATAAAACAATTAATAAAAAAAGAAAGCTCTGTATACCTTCTTTTTCCACACAGACAAGTTTTCTTCCTTTGAATTAAGTTAGAAGAAAATTCTAAAGAAGCAAGTAACATTTTATCTCAGCAAAATGGCTCCAAATCAGTAAAAAACCAGGAGCTGGCCTGCATATGCCCTCAGACAGAATGCAAAACCGACTGGTGCAGACTACACTGCAGCTGGAAGTCACAACACACACCTTCTTTCAAAGGCAACTCTCTATGGATAGAGCATCTTTGCATGAAGGGAGAGCCCAACCCAAACCTGACTGCTGTAACCATCACAGCTAAGGAAACTGCCAAAGCCCACCCTCTCACCCAGGAATCCACATCACTTCACATCCCAGGCACCTCGTTTATATCTCTTGTCCTAATCTCCCCTGCCAGGGAAGCTTAAACTATTATTAGCTCCTTGTTTGCTAGTTACCAGGTGAAGACCCTACACTTAAGCAGCAGCTGAAAGAGATTGTGTCATCAGACAGAAGATTGCCAGAGCTGTGTTTTCTTTTCATTGGAAGTCACACAAAAGTGCAAATTGGCAGTGCTTTATGTTTTGCTCAGAGAAGCAGGGATAACACGAATAAGTAAATCTGATCTCTCACCTACTTTTCCCCAAGGTGTAAATAAAGCTCAGGTTATTTCTGTATGCTCCACCTCACCGCTATCTTGCCCTCTTGTGCAGATCTCCACATGAGGGTCTTGCTGTGGCATGTAAATCAGACTTGAAAAGATTGTCTGTATGTTATTTACGCTATGGTACATTTCATCCGAGAAGTACCAATATTTTTGTAAGATCACCAGTGTGGTTCAACTATCCGGAGCAGAATTCAGTTCTGGGGTGTGCTAGAGGATCCTTTTTGAAATTTCTATTACATGTGTTTCAACAATTTTGGACAATTGAATTAGAAAATTGTATCAAAATAAAATTCACTGGCAAGGCAGTATCTTGTTATATAGTTTTCCTGTCATCAAATATTAATTTTTCATATGAAGGGCAGTTACTGGTGTACACATATTCCCAAGTAGTTCAGACATCCTGCACATCAACTGCTTAGAGATGGTCCCAAATCAAAGACTCAGATTCCCAAACATGGAAATCTTGGATAGATTTCAAAATAAAGGAAAAGAAAACTTTATTCCATTTATTCATGTTTATGAGTACCATTTTCTGCTCTCAGTCAGTTTTCCAGAAGCCCTGCTGCTGGGTGAAGAACTCAGGAAGCTTCAGACCCGAAAACCATGGGGTACGTGAGCAGCTGGGACAAATTACAGGTGTTGTGCTATAGTATGTCAGCCAAGAATCTGACATTCGGATTTTTGTCTCTGTTTTAATATAGCTATATTTGATATCAGGAGCCTAAATCTGAGAAATCGGCAGCCAAACCCTTGCTGATATCAGTGGATGACTGAGATGGGCAGGATTGCCTTCGAACAGGCTTGGCAGAAGTCATCTGTCACAAAAGAGGCAATAAGTATTAACAAGCGCTTGAGCAAGACGAGACCTCTATGGCAAGAGCAAAGCAACGGGTCGTTCTAACTCCGCTTGGTAGAGCGCTGTGTGATCACAACTTGCTTTCAAGTTTAGGAAATTATATCCCAACAGGCTGGTATGAAATATATCTATACCAGTAAATGGATTAGGACATGCAGATAAGGTTTTGTTACCCTGCTGGTGACCTGTAGGAGAAAGAATGTTTGCCTGCAGAGGAGATAAGACACTAAAACCGCCCTGCGCTTGTGCTGCTGTGATTCAGTGATCAGGAGCTATTTCCACTACTGAAAAGTTCAGGTCCGACAAAAATCCTCTGGCAGTCTTAGCTAGTGACTTCATGATGGCTCCAGACAAAGCCTTTTGCTTGAGATCGGGTGTGAATTGAAAGAGTCTGGTAAAGAAAAACTTCTAGTCAGAATTCAATGGAAGTGCAAATTTAGAAGTCTCCCCCCCCTCCAGACATCTTTTAATGAATGCATAGTTACCGGGTGACTATGTTATCTCACTTTTCTTGTGTCATTAACCGAGAAGAGAGTTTAAAAAAAAAGTGTCCCCACAGAAATCTTATTCATATGTTTTATTATATGCTCCAGCACGGGCACCACTTTAGTTTAATGGTGTGTTGGATGATGGCACAAATTTATAGCCAAAGGTTTACATCACAGACAGCTGGAATGAATAACAATAAATTAATTTAAAGTGCTAGAAAAGTGCTCCCCATAGTATGCAGTGCTTATGTGCTCAAGGCTAATAATTTATAAATGCACGTCTTTTATAATCCTGATCTAAAGTCCTGAAAGCAGCTAGTTAAAAAGCAGTCACATGACATAAATTATTTTTATTAATATTTCAAATGCATGATTAGGGTGGGCACCACGGTCATTAGCATTAGATAGCTTTCCTTTATGGCCAAGTGCAATGAAGCAATAGCCAGAGAAACTATCTAAGCAACGGCACAACAACCATCGGGAGACCGGGAGGTCGTACACTGCTTCTTCTTCCGTGTGATTTTTATATGCTGGTAATCATCGCAGCTACGGCTGTTTCCTTCCCTTTGCTGGTCTGTTGTCTTCGCCACATTGGATACTCGTAAGGCCTGAAGAAGAATAATGGGCGCTGCAGAGCGCGATCGGAAGCAGCAGCGCTCCTATGAGTGGTTCTCCTTCCATCCCTGGACCCTGAATGCCGGCAGCACGTCAAGCGGCGGGGCAGCAGACGCCTGACGATTGCCCTCATGACGGCAGTAGCCTGAATTTGAATGCTGAGCTAATCCTAAACTTTCAAATCAACTCTTGCCTGGACAGGGTGGGTTGCGTTAAAGCATTCTACTTGCTCTGAGAGAACTCCACCATTTTTGGCTCTGTGTCAGGAGGTTAGAAAGAAGCCATGCCTCCAGGCAAACCAGGATTTGCAGAAAAGCATTAGTGAGACTAAGGATGAGGCCAGGTCATAAGCTCCCTTTGTGGGATGAGCGACTATTTTTTTTTTTGCTAGCGCAACCCAACATCTAACTTCAGCCTTCTCTAGTGAAAGAGTATGTTCACTGTTACCGGTGACAGTAAATGAGCAACCAGCTCAAACATCTTGGGTAGCATTGCATCTTTGTCCTCAGTGCACTTCCCAGGCACACCTCACTGCAGGGATGTCACTCGGCTTAACACCACTGTTATTTTCTTCTGGCAAATTGAGGAGCTACTGGAGAGAGTCCAGTGGAGGGCTACGAGGATGATGAGGGGACTGGAGCATCTCTCCTGCGAGGAGAGGCTGAGGGAGCTGGGCTTGTTCAGCCTGGAGAAGAGAAGGCTGCGAGGGGACCTTAGAAATGCTTACAAATATCTGCAGGGTGGGTGTCAGGAGGACGGGGCCAGACTCTT
>Ga0181612_153096_pt1 | contig 12922 bp, 10 predicted proteins | sample HoacroProtozoa21_FD_119630 | JGI IMG/M metagenome (GOLD analysis project Ga0181612, IMG submission 119630) | Hoatzin crop microbial communities from Cojedes, Venezuel. Combined Assembly of Gp0051906, Gp0051904, Gp0051908 | reverse complement strand
ATAGCTCTCAAGCACAGTTATCAGTTTGTACTGTATAATTTTGTCGGAAAGGAGATTAGATTTTTTTTTGTTCTGGTTTATTGTTGAATTTAGCCAGGGTAGAATGTGACCTACCCGGTGAGTTATTTTCAGCTGTCTTAAACACTGTAATTTCCTATGTCGTAATTTGCAGATAGTTTGGATAATTGCTCAGTCTCCAAACCATCAGAATCTGTTACATCTCTGCAGGAATTTTTCTTTAATGGCATTGAAAAATCAATGCCCAATAACAAGCAAAGCAAAAGCATGCATTAAAAATACAGGATTATTTCGACACAAACTACTACTGTGGTGGTACTCTTATGATCAATTGCACTGATGCTAGAAGCATCACTGGAGTTTGAAGTTTTATAGTGGCTACAAATTTAAGGTGGGTCCAGGAAGAGGAACAGGTTTTAAATGGCTGAAATGATATGAAAATGTAGGACAGTCTGAAATGTCTGGATCATCTGATCCAGAATATATCTAAGCGTAACTGAGTATCTGCATTGTCTCTGTCTGAACTATCCTGGATATGCTCAAGTGATCTAGTCTTCATGGTCAAAGTTTTTTGAATGGTTTAGTCTGCAATGCCTCCTCTGGCTTCCACTCAAATACGCCCTCCTAATATTTCTCCTAATATTAGTTCCTCAGTCCTGTCTGGATGAGGATGGATAAGCAAGTAGCAATTGCCAGCACGCATTTCAGCAAGTAGCAACAAACTGAGGTGAGAAGTGTACAACTCCGACTACACACCTAACCAGACAGTTGTCAGAGATACTCGTACACTGGAGAATGCAGCAGGCTGTAGAAATTACAATTACAGTGACTTTTCATTTTTTGAAGTTCAGTCATATAAAATCCCTTTTAACTTGTTAGATGGATTTTTCTCAGCATATCAAAGAAAAAACATGTGCTTGTGTGTCTGTGAGGACACTACCTTTTAGTAACTTCTAGAAGCAGTTAGTTTCCTTTTTGTGCTGTTAGTGAGTAAAGGTTAAACACAGCTTTCAGTACAAAGGCTCCTGCTGTCTTGAGTTTGAGGTGGTTGCTCCTGACTTGGATACAACACTGTATCACAGGGGTATCATCAAGAGAATCAGGGGATGATATCAGCTTCATTATTTTTAGTATCATTTCTTTCCACTTCTTCTTGGGTCCTGTGGGAGAATAACAGCAAATGACTGCCTTAATGTATATGCCTACAGATGTTGCATGAGACCATAAAATTTTCTCATCTATTTATAAACCCAGTGCTTGTTTCTAAGAGTGCCTATTATTACATATTGCAAAGGCTGGTTTTACACCTGAACAGAGAAATACAATCAATTCTGTATTTTAAATCTTTCTGAGTTTAGCTCATCATAGGGCAGTCTGCTCTAATTAGAAAACAATGGACTGAGTCATTTTAACATTATCTTCTGCATAGTTCACCTTCATACAGTTCTCTGACAGTCAGTAGTCTCTGTTTCTCCAAGGGCTTCAGAAATTCTCAACAGGAAATGACAACTGTGATAAAACAAACTTCAGACTTTCCCCCCACCCTGATACTGAAAAACCATTACTCTAGTGATTGTAAAGGCAGAGAAGATATGTCAAGATTACATTAACATCACCCAGAGCTGCCATCTTCCTCAGCTGGTTCTAGTCTCTGCCATGGAAAAGTGCAAAGGACTTACTGCGTTGGAGACTTCTGAGATGTCCTTTCTTCATGACACGGGGATGGTTTAAGTGTATTTCTCTCAAGAGTGATCTCTGACCAACATACAAATCTTTAAAAGAGGAGATAACGCCTTCTACTTTTTGCCCCAGAACTGACCATTTCTTTTCTCTCTCTCAGTTTTAACAGGAAGTTATTTTCTAGGGAAAGAACTACTCGAGAATAATTTCCTATGTGGATACTCTTACTCTAGAACCAGAGTATTTTTTTCCAGTGTACTTTAATCCCTAGTAAATGTTCCTGATTTTTTATCCAGAGGAACTTCTGTCTATAGGGAAGCCCTTACACTGAGACCAGAGGCTATCCTTTTTGATTAACAGAAAATAAATGGATCATGTTGTTCTTCAACACTTTTTTTTCCTGCAGTCCCTAATACCATTGTATTTATACTCTGAAAATTTCCAAATGGGATATGTCATTGACCTGGAAACAAGGAACGCTGGTTGCTCTTCTGAACTACCAGTTAATTCCAAGATGATGTACAAGCAAACTGTGAAATACTGTGACATGTTTGCCATGGGGAAATGTCTAATACCTCTTCTCAGACTAATACAAATTTAACTCAAGTTAGAAATGAATTAGAGGATTGCTGCTTACGGTGCAATGGCTCTGTTCTGGCTCTTAAAAGTAGATTCCACACTGTGACAGTGCATTTTCAAGATAATTTTAAGCTTGTAATAAAATACAAACACAAACTGGTTTATGAACTCAGTGATAAATGTTTTTGCAAAACAACAAGCAGAACAAAATAAGGATAAGTGCACTCTTTGTTGGCCTGAAGTGACAAACTCATGAAGTGTGTGGAACAGCTACAGGAAAATCAAAGCATGGTAAAGTGTATGAGGCCAAAAATCATCTTTATCAAAAGATACTTTGTATCCATGCAGAGCGTAAAACATCAGAGCTTGGGGCCTCTGTGTGGAATAGCTTTATAAGAGTTCTGATGGTTAACTCATAGCAAAATCCTGAATATCTTTGACAATACAAGGTACAGGTTATCAATAAATTATTGATCTTTAGCTTCCTCACTGCAGGCTCAGTATTCCCATGCACTGACCACCTGAGCGTCTATCCGCAGGGAAAATATGGGCACTCAGCATCTAGAGGAGTGCTCATGCTTGACAGCATCAAAGAGAACCTCTGTTTACTAACAGAATAGTGAACTTAATTTGTGCTTTGGCTTTGAAAATAAATGATACTGTCTTTTTCAGAAACAGTGTCGTCTCCCCTGTCATAGATGTCATAGACTGGAAGACTTTTCAGTACTATCATTCTGTGAGCCTGCATCGAGGTGTTTTTGATTGGAAACTAGATTTTCATTGGGAACCACTGCCAGAGCATGAAGAGAAGGTACGACAGTCTCCCATCAGCCCTATCAGGTAACAGTCCATCAGCCAATATGCCTCTGCTCAGCTCGGCAGCAAAACTGTACAGTTTGGGTCAGCTTTCAGCTAACGGAAGAGAGACGTGGTTACTTGCATGTGCTCAGTTAACGTTTTTTGAAGGGATAAGTTTCTGGCTTACACTGAGTTTGTTTGGCCTTCTAACTAGATTGCAGTCATACTTTCAACATGACAAATATTTTCCACACATTGACACAACTAGTATACAGCCTGAGCAGACAAAGGTGATAGGGAAAGTAAAAGATGGATCATACAGAGTTAAAAGAGATGTCTTAATCATTATCAGTTTGTCTGTTGTTTCGGGTGTACATGTAAGTAACATTTCCCACTGTTCTGAGCCTTATTTAAGAATTCAGGTCTTGTCTCCCATCCCCAAGCAAATCCTGGAATTCTGTTCCAGTTGTTCTTTCTTTTGGTTGGATAATTAATTCATTAAAGCTTATATGGAGTAGTGTTTGATCATTTTCTAATGCTATCCCTATGGAAATGGTGGTATTTTCATCCTTCACAAAATTCCCTATTCAAAACTGAAGGTGTTCACTTTCAAATTGTTTTCTACACAGGAGTCCAGTGGTAGCTGGTGCAGTGGTGGCCGTGGATCGACATTACTTCCAAAACACTGGAGCTTATGATTCTGACATGACCACATGGGGAGCAGAAAATCTCGAGCTATCTATAAGGGTAAGAACCTTAATTAAACATCAAGCTGTGGTAACTATTGGGTTTTTAAGGAAGCTGAATAAAAAGGCAAGAAGCAGTTTATAAAAGCAGTTAAGTGCAGAAAATCTTGGGGTATGGAGAATACCACTTTACTCACAGAAATCTATCCCCATGCTCCGTGATTTGTCAGGACTATACAAGAACATGCAGCTGCTGTGAGTTAGGAGCATTATGTCAGGAGAAGGAAGTTTCCCTGGCTATCACTATCTGCCTGAGGACAGAGTCACTGGTTTCAGCAGCTTCTGAAAGCTGTCTCTTCTTTTTTGGCATGTAATGTGCACCAAAGGGAGAGTAGCTTTATTTCTTTGCCAACCTGTAGTTCTAATACCAAAATTCTTATATTAATTTTTTTTGCATTGATTCTTGCTGAATACAAAGAGTAACTGATACTAAAAAGCAATGAAACTAGCAGACACAAAGGGTATAGAGTCTTTAATGTCCCAGACAAAAGAAGATGTGCCCCTAGGTCACTTCACTACACTGCACTGTTTTGTGTACAGAAAAACCTAAAAGCATATAAATAGCCATACTGGGTCAAATCAGAGGTCTGTCTTGCCCAGTGTCTTCTCTGAGTCTTTGTGTCTGTGGGGAAGTGTATGAAGAAGCACTTAATAATGCTCTAGCTGTTTCCAGAAATGTGCAGATTAAGATTTCCTGAGGCAGAATCTATAGTACAGGAGCTTCTCCTTTTTAGGTAAAGGTAATCTAAATAAGGTAATCTCTTTTTGTGCTTTGACCTGTGTTTCAGACCTGGCTTTGTGGTGGCTCTGTAGAAATTATTCCATGCTCCCGAGTTGGACATGTCTATCGAAATCACTTTCCCCGTGCTTTCTCCTATGAAGAGGCCATTGTGAGGAACAAAATCCGAATAGCAGAGACCTGGCTGGGCTCTTTGAAAGAGAACTTCTACAAGCATGACACAGTGGCTTTCTTAATCAGCAAGGTAAGGACATCTATAGTGGTTTGTTTCTGAGGGAAGGACGGCCTGTTGAGGTAGGTGAAGGGGGTGGAATAGGGGTGAGGGTGTCTGTGTGCGATCTAAAATTCAACATGCGTGGTGCTGGGGATAGTCTTTATGAAACCTTCCAATGGAAGAGCTGTCAGATCAGGAAGAAAAGAGAGAAACTCATGCCTAGGAGTTGTTTACTGAAGTTATCAAATCTCTTAGAGTATGACATCTTCTTCAAATGACTCCTTCAGCTTGCCTAACAAACTGTGATTTATTTTTCCGTCAATAGTACATGGAGGCTTGCAGTACATCTGAAGTGGAAGCTAATAGCACTGTGTGCTCAAAGGGCCCTGCTAGAAGATTCATTCTTTGTTACTGAATGTCTTCCTCATGTAATTCTTGAGGATGTTCAGTAATATTCAAGGGCATGTGGCAAACTGCGGTGACTCTCCTACTGGAAGGGAACACATCTGAGTGGTCTAGTGACTAAAAAGGTGGGTTTTTTTCCTGAACTGACAGGCGTGCAGGAGCAACTGTCTGTAACTGAGAAAGTCAGGTGTCAGCACAGCCACTATTTACAAGTTACGTTTTCATTAGAAGCATTGCACAGACAGCAGTCCAGCCTCCAGGGATTTGGATTCCCAGCAGCCTGTACGCTGAGACAGGCTCTCAGCCAGGTGTGTGGCATAGCCCTGGCATGTGGCCACACTTCAACCATCTACAGGCTACACACCATCCAACAACTACAGAACCGCCACGCCTGGGTTTAAGCCACTGTGTAATCCATTGCAAGTCAGGATCAGTCAAGGGACCACATATCCCATGTATTACAAATCAGTGGATGTTTGTTTGTTTGGAGTTGTGCAGCTGTGGTTATGCCATTAATGTTGTTAATGCTAAATTGCTAATAATGTGAAGTTGTTAATGTTGCTGCAGTTCTCAGTAATTCTCTGTCTCCAATATCTTTTCTTGTAACAATATCCTCTCCTACAAGGCAGTGGACAAACTTGTGAGCAGTTGTGAATGAAAACAAGTCATTCATCTTTTTGTTCATTTAACAATGCCGTGCTTTTAAGGACTAAAAACATTCTCCAGAAACAGCCAGAGCATGGGTACATGCTGTCAAAGTTTCCCATTCAGTTTTGCTCTTGCACTGCAGTCCTGTGTGCCTCAGTCACTGCTGTGCTGTCCAGATCCAGCAGGAGCTGCATCGTAGTGGAGAGAGGAAGAGGGCTGTGCGGCGGCGTGACTTCTCTCCTGTCACCGAGTCTGACCTCCTTACAGTCCACCAGTGGATCTGCCTGTCCAGGCAGCCTGCTGTGCTAATCCTAGAGCCTGAGACTGCCACGTTTTCTTTTATTCTCTGATTTTCACATTTTTTGAAAAAGTTTCTCCATCCTTGTCTGTGCTGTAGGTTTGAACTCCACTGGCCAGAAGTTCATCAATTGACTCACAAGGGTTACAGCCATGTAACTGAAAGGAGGACACTAGGCCAATCTTTTTAAGATGGGCAGTTAGGTCCTTAAATCATTTAATAATTTCCTGAAGGCCTTTCTTGTCAACTCAGAAACAATTTTCTTTACTAAAACCTACAGCCACCAATGATACGGTTTACTAGCTGTAAGCACCATGACCTTTTGCCTGAGAATTTATTCTAGTCAGAATACTTTTAGTACTTTCAAGTCTGATGCTCCTTCAAATGATCAATTCTACGATCTCTGTGCTCAGCATACCATAACATAAAAGGCCCTTTTCTCTGTTGCTTTCTTTCACAGCCAATATTTTCAGTATGTCAGTGCAGCGGGATGTTATTCAAACGACGTGAGCAAGTGCTGACATTATTGCCACTCGGCTGCGGGTGAGCCCTGCGGGGAATCACCGTGCTGAGGGGGCGAGAGAAGCAACCTATTGACCACTACAAAAGTCCCCTTGGGTGGGATGCCAACATTGCCCACAGCAGACATAACTCGTGACCCTCGCTTAGGTTGCTTCATAAGTCTTCTCGGTTTGTGGTCTGCACCGCACCTTGCACAGGATGCCTGTGGCGTGAGCGTTGATGCAGACGAATAAGGCTCTTCCCAGCTCTCCACTGTTTCAGCCACCGTCTCTTTTTCTCTTTTTCTTGTGTGGTTTGTTTATTTAATTTACAAGCACAGTTTCCTTTCAGGTTGGTTTACAGGGGTAATTACTTTGTTTACATTATTTACACCATTTATTCAGTGTGAAATGCAGACTGTAACTAGTATGACAAAATGAGATTTACTGCCATCGCCTTCTTCAGCCAAAGCAGATTCTCATGAGAAACAACTCTTTTTAGAGGAAACATTTTACTTCTCTATTTCCGTTTTCCAAGAAAACGTCTTGCGGATAGGTCTGTGTGGTGCTGAATTGCTGAACTTTGTTGTTATGTTTATTGAATCTAAGACTAATACTAAACTATGAAGTTCTCTTTAACGTATTGCAACTATTGAGCTTTGCCTGTGCGGCTTGCAGGAGCTGGCAAAGAGTGCCCCATGGCATGACTGATCCCTGCCTTTGGAAACTGATCCCTCTCCCTCGATCTCCAAGGCCCTTCATTTGTCAGTGTTCTCCAGGCATGTCGCGAAGTCTTTCTTTCTTTCTTATGGATGCAGAGAAATAGCTGGTCTGAGGAAAAGTTATTTACGGGCAATTTTTTTGCTTATGTTACCAATTTTAATTTCTGACATAGGAATCCAGACCAGTTTCCTGGAATTCAAAACTGCATTTTTAGAAAGTAGAAACATGAAGGGGGAGATCTACTGCTGGCAAGAAAGAGGAGAGAGACTCTTAAGGGTGGTGAGGTGTTTTTAGTATTTGGTCACTGACAGATTTAGAGAAGTGTTTTATGTGGTTTTGAAACACAGGGATTAGACACTTACCTGCTTAGAGGTTTTCAGAATGCTGTTAGCCATCTTCAGTGCTAAATACCCTCAAATATTCAGACTGTCAGTCCTTGGCAGTGCAAATGCCTTGCAGCAAGGATTGAAGGCACTGATCTTTTTCAGAATAGTGCTGCTAGCAGGAAGGGTGAGAGTTGAGATTGTGTGTATATAATTCAAGAAAAGACATAAATCATAGGAAATATTTTATGCCTTTATAGCCACAAAATACATTCACTTACTAGATTTAGTAACTGGCAGGTAATAATGTGATAGAGTATGTTTTGGGCTAAATGCTGTCATCGCTTACATCCTCTGATCACGGAGGACTGACAATAACTGGGGGATCTGGGCTGTTAAAGGCTAAGAAATTGAATTTTGATCAGCAGGGCAAATTCTATACGAAATGATAATCTAATACTATCCCACTGATTTCAGTGCAACAGCTATCAAACTTGGCCCTGACTTTTTTAATTAAAGAGATGACAAAGACTGACTTATCTTGCAATATAATAATTATTTTTAGAGGAAATAAATACTTATTTTTACAGTGTAGGCTGCTTCTGAAACATTTACTCCTGTCACAATTGCAGACTAAATGCTATTTTAGCACAAAGTTGGTTATAAGGTTATAGCTAGTCCTCCTCCTCTGTGTAGTCATGAAAAATATATGTCAATATCTATAACATGCAGGATAGAAGAGGTGGTAGAAATCATTCCTATGTTGTCATTTTCGTTTCTAGCATCTCTAACACAAATAGAGTAGTAACCTTGTTGCCCCTGTGCTTCCTCCGTGAAGGCAGAGAAGCCAGACTGCAGCGAGCGCCTTCAGCTACAGAAGAGACTGGGCTGTAGAAATTTCCAGTGGTTTATATCAAATGTGTACCCTGAACTCTCCCAACCTGAAGACACACCAAGATTCTCTGGCAAGGTAAGAGAAAACACACAATAAATAATGATGAGTGGTTTCTGCAATGTTCAAAGACCCTGAGATCGCTGCCATGTACGAAGTACTCAGTGAGCATACAGTAAGAGGCTCTTCCTGCTTTGAAACATTTATTGTCCAAACAGACAATGCCGCAAGGGTGGGAGGAGAAACAAAAGGACAGAGGAGACAAACAGCTAGTCCACATTCTCACATAAAGGTTGAAAGCCAGCCAGGAGCTGAACCCAGATTGTCTGACTCAGTTCAGTGTCACAGCTCAGAGGATCCTAACCTTAAGTTATTTAGGTGTCATTAGTAAAGGAAAAGAATTGTGTTGCCTCACACAGATGGCAGCCGCAACAGCAGCTGAGATACCTGTGTGCTGACCCATGTGTCTGAAGAGAAAAAAGCATTTCCTCAGTCCTGCACTTCCCCGAGGGCTGAGGTGGTAGCAACAGCAGTCCCTTGGCTGACTGTGTACAGGAGGCAATGTTTTATTTTAAAACACGTAAGTTGATTATCATTCATTAAAATGCAAATTTATTCCAGGCAGCCTTACTGGAAGGTATTTTCCCCCAACAAGGCAACAAGGTCCACTGATTAAGTCACACTCAGCTATCTGTAGCCAGAATTTAATGTGTCCTTTTACTATTTCGTCTGTTCTTTATTATCAAAGTTTTCTTGAGAAGAGTAAGAACTGAGTGTGGACAACAGGAATTGTCACGTTTTTTCTTCTGGAATATCTTGGGGTTTGCTGACTGTCCAGCTGAAGTGCATTTTTCCATTAGCATAAAAGTTTTGACAGATTTCTTTTAACTATCGTAACCGGTAAAACCAGAAGTGGGTATCTCTATCTTAAACAAAACTCAGTGGGTAACAGTGACCTTTGGTGAGACTCTGCCTTTTATACCAGAAAAGTTTGTAAGATCAATATGCAAGATCTAGTCTGAAAGAAATAAATATTGCCTGAATTATGAGCAAAAACAAATATCATAAAGGGATACAATCACAAAAAAAAAAGCTGAATGATATTTTGTTTGTATCTGATTGTGCTTTATTTCAGTATAAACCTTTACTTACAGCTTTACAATACTGGTGTTGGCTTCTGTGCAGATCACAGACCTGGAAGGGCCATTGCAGAAGGCTCTATCGAACTCTCTCCTTGCAGTGACAGCCTCACACAGGTACTGTATGTATGTAGGCACTGTGTCAGACCTAGGGAACCACCCAGAAGACAGTCACTCCAACATCTAAATGGCTGGGTTGACATTAGTGGAAATACTCATGTGTTCAAAATCAGGCATATGCTAAGGCAATGATGCCCACTCTTCTGCAGCTGAGTGTCATCTGAAAAATGGCCATGTTCCATGCATCACTGAGGCCACACACCCACTCTTTGCTCCAGCAGACATCATTAAGTGCATATTTGTTAGTATATTTGGTAGTGTCTGGAGAACAGAAAGCCTGGGAGTAAAAATATATATAACAATTCTAGAACAATGGGGATGGATTTCCCCATTAGTGCTAAACCTGCAGTGCAGTGCCTAAACTGCAAAGAGAGGAGGGAAATTCTTGTAGACTCCTCAGCTGGCATTAGACTAGCAAGTTCATGCATTAAGAGAAGCCAAACCAACGCAGATCAACTGCAGATATTTACTCTAAGTCCCAAGCAAGTTTTGCTGCTCGCACTGAGCTCAGGGTCTAACTCAATGCGTGCAGACACTGTCAGAAACGCCCTTCTGTTCAAATATTTGTTAAACTACAAAATTTTATTACAGGATGGATTTACTTTACACATAATTACAGTCCACAAAGCCTTTCCTTAGGTAAATATTTATGCCAGAATTAGCTAGCAGGGGCGATTGCTTTGCAGGGTCAAGGCTGTGGGGTCTCCATCACTCATGTTTGGGTTGCATCTTAACAAACATGTACAGGAAATTATGTTTTGAATTGGCATTTAAAAATTAATTGGGATGTCCTTCCATCATTGTTCAAACAAGCTTCCCTTTTCCAGCACTTTGAATATAACAGCATGAAGGAAATCCGGCTTGGTTCTGCTCCACTGTTTTGCTTTGATGTCAGACATGGGAAGGTTATCCCTCAAAACTGTACAAAGGAGACAGACGGCAGCCCCCAGCGCTGGGATGTCCAGGAGGTCAGTAGTGACTCTGCCATGAAGGGAGGGCAGCTGACAGTGGCTGTGGGTGACTGACAGGATTTGTGTGGGGGGAAGGGATGAGGTATTTGAAGGGCAAGTTTCACTTCTGTACCATTTTCACCCAGGAAATTTAGGATGCCTCTCACCCGTTTACACTGTCTATGTGAAATAAATTTGGTTTAAAAATACAGATTACAGGAATCCTACCTAAATTCATATGTCTTGGTTTTAACTGTTTGTCTTACTGGCCTTATTGCTATAGAATCAGAATCGGTGGTTGTGAAAATAGGAGCAGGGGAAATCTTTGCCCAGTTCTTTTGGACAGAGGAAGGGTCTGGGAATCCCAAACCTTGGAGCCCTTTGGGAGTAGGGGAAACTGTAACATTTCTCCTGCATTGTTAGAGAAGAGCAAACTTGCTATTAGAGAAATTTGGAATTGTTTGGTGGACTTTACCCAGCAGAGCCAGGAACTCGTCTTGTCTACAAGACTGAAAAATGTCCTGCTCTAGGACAGCCTGGGAAAATTGCAGTTACTGTAGTTGTAGGGACGCTGCAACCCTCTGGTGCAGTTCCTGCCGTAATTCTGAAAGGAAGCAGTGGTCCTTTTGAAATTTTGTGGCCTGTAGTACTGTAGTTGATGCTGATGACAAGCTGTACCCATAGGAAACAAGTAGTGATGGAAAAGAGATTTAGTGAATCCTGCACTTACCTGTCAGCTTCGAAAGAGATTACATATACTTACAGACCCTGGGCGCAAAGCTAAACCTAGTCCTTATGTTTAGAGCAATACTTAAAACATTTTGAACAACCAGTCATTACTGGTGATCTATCGTATGTAAAAAGTTTCAGAAACATGGTCTAGCTTTTATGGGAAATCTCTTATTTTTAATTTGTTCTTTCTTTCCCTTCTTCTCTCGTCTTGTAGAACGGAATGATTGTCCATGTCCTTTCTGGCAAATGCATAGAGGCAGCGAAGAGCGAAGACGAGAAGGACTTGTTTTTGTGTGTATGTAACAAGAATGCAAACCAGGTGTGGCAATTTGAACGTTCCCATGTGCTACGTCAGAGATGACTGACAGGTCTCTGTGGAGGTCAAGTCTCCAGAATTTAACCTTACTTCTGTCTGCGATTTAAGATATATTTCCTGCATGGACAAGAAAGACATTTGTGTTTGCTGTAGCATGCAAGGAAGTCAGGAAGGTCTCTCCTTTGAAAGCCTGGCTCGAATAGTTGCCACCAGATCCTGGTTTATTCAGCTCTAGCAAAAATTTGTATTTATTCTGTGAAGCAAGGAATAAAGACACTGTGAGCATCAATAGATTCTCAGCTCTGCTATTGCAGAAGACAGTGAAGTTTGCCCTTTGAAGGAAACCTGGAAAATTGGCTGCCAGACAGCTTGTCTTTAGCATATTCTGTGATTTCTGAGGATACAGGAAAATGAGTGTTTGTGAAACTTTTGTAAGATGAAGCCAGACAAACCAGGGTAAGAGTTTAGCCTTGTTTTACAGTGCACTCAACTCATATAAAACAAAGTAGGCTTTGTATTCATAAAAGTAGTAGATATTTTCACGTGTAATAGCTAAAATTTTGTTTTCCAGCTAGCCGGAGCTAAATTTCTACCCTTCATTAGATGGCACAGGGCATAAATTAGCACTTAATTAGGCACTAACTGCTGTAATTGACTTGGAAGACCAACAGTCCTCAGTGTTTGACACACCCTTCCTTAAATCTTTCATCCACAGTCTAATTCAGATGAGAAAATGAGACGAAATTATTAACAACTATTTGCTAGCTTTAATGAAATTTAAGAACAGCTCTTCAGGAAACTTTTGAGGAATATGGAAGAACATTGAATTAGATTAGAGTAACAACTTCTTATTTTGAAATAAAAAGTATCAGTGGCATCCATTTGCTCTTATAAAGCTCTGGGATGAGCTCATTATTATTCCAGTGACAAAAGTGCTGGCTGAGAAGAGCAAATGAAGGAGAACGACAGGTTTCAACAGTGGCTACCTGAGAAAAAAATACTGATGCCTGGTTCCGCTTGCTTTCTGCCTCTTGCACTGAGTAAGTCTTGCACACTGTCAGTTTTAGCCAAGCAGATCCTTTTGATTCTTGATGTCGTGGTT
>Ga0181612_141548_pt1 | contig 12922 bp, 4 predicted proteins | sample HoacroProtozoa21_FD_119630 | JGI IMG/M metagenome (GOLD analysis project Ga0181612, IMG submission 119630) | Hoatzin crop microbial communities from Cojedes, Venezuel. Combined Assembly of Gp0051906, Gp0051904, Gp0051908 | reverse complement strand
TATAAAGATGAAGGTCACTGTGTGAACAGCTCTTTTTCTCGAAGGTGAATGAGCCAACACACTGGCTGGATCAAGGCAAATTGTACAAAGGGATCAGGGTAGGAAGATGGAGTGATAGACTCCGGGATCAGCCAAGAAGAGGAACATCTTTGTAAAATAACTTTCACTAGCAGCAATGTTACAAAAATCCTGTGGGCAGACACATGGATGAGAGAGATCCTCAGCTGGAGTCTGTGGGGATGTCTGGCCTGATGGATGAGCGTGCAGACGGAAAGCGAACTGCAGCAAAAGGATTTGGGCTGATGCGTGACCACACTGACAATTTCTGTCAATCCGGGTCCACCACCAGGGACAGCAGTTGCAGCGACTTCATGCGACTGATACAAGTGAGTAATTATCTTAATGAACTGTCTGCAAGAAAGCTAAAGTAAAGCCTGTCTTTCTTATGATGTTTGATTTATTCAATTATAAAGGCGCCTATCCCGGGCTCTAGGGTCTGAATCCTGGAAGGTTTCTAGGTGTCATTCAAATCGGCAGGAACCAAGGCAGCAAGAAAACCAAGAAGGGCAGCACGGTCCCTGTGATGCAGGACAGTCTGCAGTGACAGGCTCCTGGAGAAATGCCACACATCCATCACCTGGGATTCCCTCCGCTGCTCCAGGGCCAGTCAGCGCATTGGCTTACGTCAGCTCAAGGAGATGCCAGGGAATGCTGCCAAGCTGCTGTCTTTGCCCTCTTCAAGGTCTATTTATACCCACTTAAGGACATCAGAACACCCTTGGGATAGGAGAGACCTTTCCATCATTTTGGACGCCATGACTTGATCTGCCTGGTTTTGAGCACTGTTGTTCCTATTGCGTTATGTATTATTTTTGCCAAGTTGCTAGCAGCTCCAGCATGTTTCCAGATGCCACTGCAAAGTCTGTTAGAAGCCGGCACCAGAAAAATGCTTCCAATTCTCCCCAGGCTTTACTGACGCTGTATTTTCTGTCAGTTTTTCTGCTGTTTAACCTCCAGGAGGATTTGTAGAATCAGAACTTTTACTGAGCTTCCATGTCAAGGAGTCTCTTACAGAAAGGTGTGTCCTGGATTGCTGGAGCAACCCGTGCTGCCTACCTTCACCAGAAAATCTTTCCGTTCAGTGACCAGGTTTATCAAACGTTTGACTAACAGTCTTTGAATGGTGCATGGGAGCACTTCCAGCACGTACCTGGGACTTGCAGCGTTGTCTCATTGGGACCAGCCCAAGGCTGAGGGAAGGGGCCTCAAGGAGGGCTATCCTGGATCTATAAAACAAAACACTCCCCCAATGGAATGGAGCACAACTTCATCTCACCCAGCCATGAGGACTACCTACAGGCAGTCTCTAGAGATTCACTTGGACCTTTAGAAGCTTTTCTTGCAGTCTCAGGTACTGAGCCTGGGTTAGAGAGCAGACCAGGGTCGCTCTCACTCATTCTGCTATTTCCCTCCCTCCTCTGACTGGGTCCATGATATTCCATGAGTTGTTTCCTTTTACTTCGTACCTCAGTTTCCCTTTCTGTGGACTAGGGAGACCAGTGAAGTGTATTAAGTTTTTTCTTTTTTCAGAGCGGAGGAAGAGGCATGTCTCCTCCAACTGAAGGCAGTGACACCCGAATTCCTAGAGAAGAACAAGAAATTAAAAAAAGCAGAAACACTCAAAGCAACACACAGACACTCGAAGCAAAAAGCCCTTTTTTCCTCTGGAACTTTTGCTCCAGATCAGATGGGCGAAAAAAAACACAGTCAGGTAGGTAATCTAATAGACATCTCTGGAGTCCCGGAGGACCTCCACCTCCATGAGATGCTGCTGCACCGAGTGCTTGAGTCCCTCTTACAAATCTGTTCTGCCAGTTCTGAGCTCATCGGCTCAATCTGCTCTCTACATTAAAGAATTGCTGCTTGTTTCTCCTCTGCATTGGGAAGAAAAAGCAATGTGTGGAGCAGCATTAAGCTTATTTGTGTGAATTGGTTCTCAGCCTGTATTGAAGAGACTCACATCAGTAAATCAGTTTAGGGAAGAAAAAACAGTGTAACAGTAGCATATTAAAAAGAGTCTTTTATCAGTCTCAAAACCAGCATTGATAGTGCCATCGTCTGGCTTATTAACAGGCTGGGGACAGCTTGTGTTCAGTTTGTGTTGGCCAAGGCATCTAACATTTCAGAAAACCAAAACCACTTCCTGTCTAGAACTCAGCCCCTGACCTGGCTGGAAACTCACAATAAATCTATACATTTTATCAGATTTCAGGGGGGTTGAGCCAGGCTTTCATGAGGAACTATTCTGAGCCTTGGAGAGAAATTACTGCATGCAGCAGAGGGATAGCCTGGCTTGCTAAGAGCCATGAAACATCAGATTCATTCAGAAGATCAGGTGTGTACCCGAAGGCTTGGTGCCTCGCTTGCCTTGAAACAAACCCTGTCTCTGCAAGAGATGCCTTGAACATATTTTATCTGTGTTATCAAAGTCAATTAAATCAAGAGGCTTAGGGAATGTTTAACCCTGCTGCAGTAACTAAATAGCCAAGGGCATTATTAGTTGGAATTTAATTAGAAGTAGAATATGAACCATTTAAAGAGAGGGAAAAGGTTTTTTAACACAATTTAGTTGGATCACATTGAGGAACTCTGTTCTGGTTTAGAAGCCAAGTGAACTGCCAGCATTTCTCCTAATGATATTTTGGACAGACGGAGTTAATGGGCTTTTGGTCAGTCCTTGCCAGTGGAAGACAGCCTGGTGAAGATGTCCCGGTGCTGTGGTGGTTGTCACACGCCACCTACAGACTCTGATGAGGAATATTAAATGAAGGACTGTGCTTTCAAATACCTCCCTAAACTAAAAAAGAGAGAAGCACCATGCAGGTAGCCCACTCCGTGGCCTGCTCCAGACCTGGCTTTGAGAACTGCAACCAAGGTGGGCAGGTAACTGGTGAGTGACAAGAAGCAGCCAGTTTCAACATCCAGCCTGGTGTTCAGAACTATGACTAATAAGGCTGACAGGTGGTGTCTGGAAGGTATGGTAGCCTACTGATTATTCAGATTTTCAAAGACAATGTTTTGTCTCTCCACCCAATTAAGCAGGAGACTGGGCTGGACCCTGATGCAAGAAGCTGGGCTCTTCACATGCTTCTGCATGGTTTTCTGGCTGAATTTTGGGCTGGTTCCTTGCTCTCTGGTCACAGTTAAACAAGTTCCAGATTTAAGGTCAGAAAGAAAATTACTTTCTGCTTGAAGAATTTGAGGATTTGTAATTTTGTGAGTGATTTTAAGCATGTTTAAAAGCACCGGAGACATTAAGATGTCATTGTGGTATGCCCTTCCAGACTTCATGTCTATTGTTGAGTATCCTGGTCCCCAGAACAAGGGAGATGAAGCACAGAGAAAGGAAATCATTGCTCCTCTTCAGTGATGAGAAAATCAGCTCAAAAGTACATGACCAACATCATTATCTTCATCCTCATATATGTAAATACACATCCAGTGAAAAGAGCATGGGGCAGCACTGACATTTCTTATTTATACTTTGGCAAATCTTCCATTTAAGCTTTATCTTTTGTTCTGTTTCAGAGCAGAACAAGTACCCCAGGCTGTGGTCCACGTTGTGGATGATGCTGGAATAGTAACTAATGAGCAAATTACACTTTCCTATTGAGTTGTTTTAAAAAAGAGGCAACAATCCAAAAAGGTGAGTAGATGCTAAATTCCAGCTACTCCTCATATGTCGCACGCAACATCATTCACTAACATCTACAGAGACTGACCTGTGCAATCAAAGTCAGTTGTGAATGTGACATAGAAAGCATGCCTGGTGCAGCATTTTCATCACTGGTGATAATGTATAAGAGCAGGGAACAAGCTAGATCTTTAGATGAAATTGCCAGGTTGGCAGTTAGAAATATCTTTTCCTTTGAGAAGAGCACACACATGAGATAACATTCGTCTAAGGCCAAAGTACTCTTTTTGCTAACTATTTTTTTTAGAAAACAAATTATTGCTTCATTGCAACATACTTCAGGCAGCAAGGACAGCGCTCTTCAGAAATCAGACAGCAAAGTATTGAAGTCGTTATCTGTTTTTTTAATTGAAACTCATATTTCAAGTCACACTAAAAGCAAAAAAATGCAAACACTCAGGTACAAAATGGCAGAGCAATATTGTGACAATTCCAGCATGTTGTATATTCTGGAGTACACACGATTAATCATCATCATACGCAGACAGCATAAGAGCTGTATCAGAGTTCATTTGATGTCTTCATTCTTTGGCTGATCCATTTGCCGTAGGGCCCTCATTAAAAGATGCTGGTTGGCGTAGCTTCGGGGTTGGACTATCTCAGCGAAATGTTGCTTGCCTGTTTTCCCCCCATGCCACTTCCTAAATGTCTCAGCTGCTGCGTTAGATGTGAGACAGATGAAAATGACATCTCGCTGGCATAAAGCAAGCCTGACAAGGGATTCAGGCCAGTGCCTACACTTCACATTAGCCAGATGTCAGAGACCAGTGATGGGAACTTCTGTGGTGCCTGGTGCCAAGTTTATTATAATCAGCATGGCAGCTTGGTGGTACCAAGACAAAACTGCCAGTGTAGAACAAGGCACCAACGCCAGTGGTTCACCATCATGCTTTGTAGGCTCATGAAGTGAGGTGGATTGTAATAAGCATGATACTGCTATAAAGTAAAGACTTCTCAATGAGGCTGACTATCTGACAGAAGGGGTAAGAGGCACCAACAGCAATACAAATGTCTTCTCCTCTCCATCAGTGAAGCTTAGATTGCTACATAGGGTGGTGGGGATTCCTTGGAAGACAACTCTAAGGCTTCCTCATACGATGGCAGCTCAGCCTGAAAGAGAAGACCATTAGTTATGCTCTCCAAACACAAAGGGTTTGGATTTAATCTTGGATGTGTTTCTCTACCTAGTTCAAAGCAGGGTAAAAGAACCACATGGACTGTAAGAGATAAAGGGCAGAAATCCAGACATGTTAGAGGTTAGCAGCACTTTATTACTGCTTTGCTGCCAGTCCCACCTCCTTCTCCCAAAGCATGGCTGCAATAAATGGACCAAGGCTCTTTAATGTCCAGAATATAAGTCTCATTGCCTAAGCAAAAAAGCTAAGCTCAGATCATTGCAGAGGGCCATGATGCACACACAGTCAGGGCACACACTGCTGGCAACACAAGGCTGCTCATGATATTTGCCAAGTTTCAACAAGACAAATGCCTACACTTAGCATTCCATATTCTTTCTCTTTATTTCTCATCCATCTTTACAGTATCTCTTCTTTTTGGAAGGTCTTCAATACCTTTCCATTGTGTCAGAGCAGCTGGATGCTACTATTAAAAAGATCATCAGTAGTCTAAGTGAGGACATTGATATTCATTATTTAGCAAGCTGCTAAGATGAAAGGCAATGCACCAAATCTCTCAGATGTTGATTCAGTGAAAAGTGAAGACAAACATAATTTTAAACATGGGTAGCACTATCAGGCACAGAAACTAAAGTTCATCTGAAATTAAAAACACATCTCTGGATCGAAGAATAAAGGTGATATATTCCCATTTATCTGCCTGAAACCTGAGTATCAGGATCCTTGCTGGTACCACTGACTTTGAAAGGTTTTATACAAAAGTAAAGTTAAATGAATATAATATAATCAGAAACTGATTATTAGTACCTGCTAATGCACATTTGAAAGGTTGAACTGTCTCTCAGACCACTGAAGAAGCAAAAGTGAGGATCATCATGCATCTCATCAGTGTAAACCACACCTTTCATGGTGTAAGTCTGAGGGAGTTTTTACTCACCTTTTCAACTGCTTGTGCGTCGACTTTTACCTCCTGTCTCTTGCTGGCTTTAATATACTTAAAGCAGCTCAGGACACATTTGAACATATAGGCCTGAAAAGGAAAGCAAAAGGGAAGTCTGCCATCTCACTGCAAGTCAAGAGCATTTGCCACCAGCCTGCTATTGCCCTGCTCTCTTCTCTGGAGGTAGAAGCCTAGGTCCATGTGTCCCAAGGCCTTAAATCAGTCTGTCCTGACCCTTCACTAGAAAGGTGACAACTCCATCTATTCAGAGCAGCACACTGGTGTGGGAAGTCAATAGGACTAGTAATACTATTAAATATAAAGCACATGTTTAAGACCTCTGAGAGTGCAATATCATGAGGTTGGAAAGGAAAGCACATTTTTCATGTTATTTTTCTCAGCAGGCTACAAAGTTTGGATGTCTCAGAAAAGCACCTTGGGCACAACATCCACCTCTCAGAGATCCAAGCATCCCTGGTCAGCTGGGACTGATCTGAAAAGTCACCTCATTCAGCAAAATCCTATGCTTGCAATACTTTTCTGACAAGACCTCCTTGCACCTCACTGAGTTACAAGATGCAATAAATAGAGCTTTTCTGAGAAAAATGGATCGATTGACGGATTGTGGCACATGAAAATAAGCAAGGCCTGTGAAACATACCATATTAAATAAATATTTTCCTTACTCTGTGCATCGAGGCAAAGTCGTGTGCCTCTTATTTTTATTGGCGTAAGACTCTGCTTTAAAAACATTTGACATTTTCAAAGGAACATAGGTAGTTATATGTCCTGAGAACAAGCCATGTAGCTTAGGATTTCCTAAAACAATGAGGACTGTTTGTCTTGACACAAAGCCAAGACAAAGAACGAGAACAAGGAAGTATCTGAGTTGAAGGAATCTGTCTCTCAAACAGACTTCCAGAGACGAGGAGGTAAATCCAAACTTTGACTACCTTTAGGGAATACTGCAAAAAACATTCCCCCTTCCAAAACCCTCTTCATACAGAGAGCAAACATGCAAGACACTGAAGCCATCGCATAAACAGTACAAAAACCCCACTCATCCCTGAAAGAAACCCAAATAAATTAAAAAAAAACACACAACAAAAAATCCAGACTTTGATTTTGATTCCAGACAAGTTTGCTGCAGTGCCAGTCCAGTATCATCACCAAACTCAATGAAGCTGACTTCAGTTAGGACTGCAGCAAGCAATAGCAGGTTGGAGCAGAGTGCATTAGTATACACAGCTTATGCAAAGGCAGCTAGTGACCTTGGGATCATCCCATTACTGGCTAACTCAGAACACTCAAGAGCCACTGTAGGATACCCTTCTCCACACTGAACTGAAGAGGGAATACTTCTCTGGCAGCTGTTGACTTTAAAAGCGGATGGGAAGCTTGCCTGAGAGGTCAGGAAGTGAGCTACTTCAGAAGTAATTGTGTTAAAGCCTTTCTTTCATTTCCCATCAGAAATGTTTTAGTCCCCTCGGTCTCTGCACCCTTATCACTGTGGTGGTGGAGGGAGAGGACTTCGCGACACTGAGGCGAGATGGAAATTGCTTGTGGATACACAGATCGGCAAGGGAGACTGCCCTAATCATGCTACGTAAGCATCACCCCTTCATTCACTCTGCCCTTTGAATACTTTGCATCTTCAGAAGTCTTAGACTTCAGCAACTGATGGTGTCACTGTTGGGGCTCTAAAAGTGAGTGTACAACCAGCAACCACACTGGTAAGGAGCTGCAAAGTTGCGTGGAGAGACCTCCATGTAGCAACAGGACAAGTTCCCTGCAAAGGGTGGTGTTATATGAGAGAAGGAAGGGAGAGCAGCATTCCTGTCCCCCCAGCATTGTCAGAGCAATCTTTCCTTCTAAAAGGGTGAGCAAAGTCTGGCGGGTCTCATATGAGGTCACCGGCAGAGGCGTGCAGCAGGGCAGGTGCCCCTTCTCTGCTTCGTCTGACAAACTTCTAGCTGAGTTATGCTGTGATGTGGGATGCAGATAACTATTCAGGAACAGCAATTGCAAGTTGGCAGGCAAACAGCAGCAGACACACAGAAACAAAATTTTAGTATAAGAGCAATAAATGCTTGTGATGTGTCACTAAGCAAGTCAACTCATGCAAAAAGACCCCGGACTAGTCCAATGTATTTAGATGCTACCTTGGTGTGGGCTTTCGGTGAATTGAAACCGATGCGCCCTAAATTGGCCAAATGGCCTTTTTACCTCGAAAATGTCTCATGTTGTTGCCATGTTCCTTATCAGACCTTTCACTTGGCAGGAACTCTCTCATGATAGTGGTTTTGCCACACATGGGGAACGGGAGGGACTGTCACTAAGTTTAAAGGATGGAGTTCCTAGTGTCTTGTTTTGGGGAGTTTAGTAAACCAAGGAGTACTTGTGCCTGTCCTTTTTTTTTTGATTATCCATCCCCCATCCCTCCTCCTACAAACTCCAGTGCAAGAAATCATTGCAAGTTAAGCAGTCTTGTAGATAACCCCGTTGAAAATTCAAATCAATGGATTTGCCAGGTCAATGACATTTCTGCTGAAGGCCCATGCCGCCAGCTGGGTTTCAGGGTTATCTCCACTTCTATTGCTCAGTTTATGCAAATACTAAAAAATGTCCTAAAGTCATGTCTGCAGTGCAATCATACAAGAAACTCCACACTACACTGGCTTGTCTGGCCACCTGGGAAGAATAAAAATAAGTAAAAATGCTTTCAACTAACAAGGAGCATTTTTCACTGTGACAGAATCTGCTCAAGTACCTGGAAAGATCCGGTTTTCTTAGGTGGTCTGAAACCCCTCAGTGAAAAACCTGTTCTCTGATCCATTGAAGCAAGAAGAATAGAAACCATCTCACAGTGGAGTTTTCTGAGATGCAAGCAAAATTTAGCAGCTCATGGGTTTTAATTAAATTTCAGGGTGTCAGTGTGCATAACTCCACTTGCATCACTGCGGATGCAGTGACTTACCCAAGTGGAAGATCTAACCTGCTGCTTAATGATCTAATTTATTTTGGAACACAATAGCAGAAGATTTTCCTATATTTGTTTTCAAACATCATATCCTTCTAGAGGTGAATGGGCAGTAATAATTATTGGATATAAGAGAGATTTTGCTTTATATCTCACAACTGCAGAAGCATAAAACCAGTGGTTTGAATATCAGACCTGCCTCAGACACTACGCTGAGGCATAACTCCTCTTGTGCCCAAGGAGAGACCAACAAGGCTTTCCAATGCCCTGGAAGATTTGAAAGAAGTGGAGCCAATTCCTTCTATCCTCCAGGCAAGAGACCTTCATTCCAGCCTCACCAGACCCTGCAGCCATTTACCTTCAGGAAGAGGACAGCAATGAATGCAATGGTGAAGGTGACCATCACTTTGGCATATTCCTCTGTTGGTAACTTCTGCAGGGTTGGCAAAAAGCCCTGTGGAAAGAGGGAGAGGGTGTCAGTCACAAACACTTGTTCCCTCTACCAGGGTCACACAAAGCGTGCTGGAGATCTCAGCAAGCTTCCCAGCCTGTCTCTCAGAAAGGTGGGACAGGCCACCTTCCTGTCCTCGTCAGAAATAGTACAGGGATATTTTTTTCCTTCTACTGTTTACACTCCTTTGGCAAGGATTTTCAGAAGACTATTTAAATGAGAACTAAAAGTATGACTGTTTAATAAAGATGAAAAGTTGATGCATTTTCAATGCATGCAGGCAGGCTTTACACAAATCATTTGGCTCTGCAATTTGCATCCATAAGATTCTTACAAGAAAAACAAGGTGTACTTTTAAGAAACACATGCATGAGCAAGCTGTCAGTCAAGAACACCGTGTTTGTGAGAACATATGGAAAATCCTCTTCTGTCATCAAACAGAGCAGTTGTGGGTATACCACAGAGATCAGAGAAAGTTTACTCTGTCTTAACAGCTACTGAAGGAAACTTCACAGGGATTCATGGCATGAAAAATCGGCTGAGCTTGCTCATGACCTACCCCATTGTCCACAGACTTGAAGCTGAGATAGGTGGGGACCTCCATGTAAGAGCTGCAGAGAGTGAGAATACTCAGGCAGAAATCCAGTAGCTGCAGAGCCAGGAAAGGGATCTTCGAGTGTCCCTGCTGCAAGAGGGGCAGGGAACGGGAGTTTGGTTATGATTACAAGATTGTGTCTTTATATAGATTGTCCCCATTTTACACAGGGCCTGTGCTCTATTTACAGCCTAAGCTATTTAATTCACTTATACTAGCCAAAATTAAGAGCAAACCATCTTGTTGGACTGATTCATACAAGCTCCTCAGGAAAGGTCTCTAGCTGGAGCAGTGATATTCCTAGCGTATTTCCAGCAAAACCTTCCTAGCATGGGCACACCTAGAACGACCTCCCCAAAGCCCCGAGGCAGAAAATAAAATCAGGAAGATTCTCAGACATGGGAAATTAAACAATGTCCCAGCTGTCACTAACTTTCCTTGCACACCCTCCAGTCCCCAAGGACTGCGTTGTGGCTCCAGTCAGCATAGAAACTGTCTCGTCATGAAGAACTGTGGCCCAAGATTATGATCCTTTAGATATTTATATGTAATCTATGTTACATTATGCACTGGTCTCCATCACCCAGAAAATACAGAAGATGACCCCAGAAGTGAGTTGTTACATACTGTGTGGCTAACAGAGGACACAGAGATGATTGCTGGAACTTGTATGTAGGAACTGAACATTGTTAGGAGGCTGAGGAGAAAGTCCATGACTTGTAGAGCAAGGAACGGGATCAGGAGACGTTCCCTCTTCTGAGAAAGAAAAACAGTGCCAGTTAGTTCCGTTCTGCATGGGAGAAGGAGACCACCTGTCAATACCTGAAAGAATGTATATTAAGGTACTCCAAGAACAGTTTCCTAGAATTTCTGCATCTAATTCCACACACTGTGGTGACAATTGATTCAGAAAAAATGGATTACATCAACACTGATTTTTTTCACCCCCTTGTAAAGTTTCTGCAAATTTTTGCTATGTGACATTGGCACTTGATCCCACCAGAGCTGTCATTCAGCTGTCCCCAAAGTTTACTGCTACAGAGAAAGCTGGGTTCCCACACCAATGCATGGACATTTCTTCTCCTGAAATGGGAAATGAACCCCCAGCGTAATAGGGGAGTTCCAGTTCCCTTCCAGGATCTGACTTGCAAAACAGTAAGCATACAAGGCAATAAAAAGAACATTTCCTAATCAGAACATTTCCATTCCTTAACAAGAAAAATAGTCTTGATAGAAATGTCACCTAGACTTGATAAATCTGGCAGCAGCATTGCAGATAAGCCTGAGACTGCAAACCAGCGGCCTTCCCTCTCTTCACGAAAGTGGAGATACTTCTCTGCTTTCTTGATCATACTTCGGCATTTTCAGTGAGAATCCTCTAGTCCCCCCCTCTAATACCTCCTAACTCAGAGAGACCTCAGCCAGCAGCTAAATGTCATTTGTGGAGGACGTACCTTCACAACACCAAGGAGGAGGTTGAAGCTGATGACAAACAGCATGAAGATCAACAGGAAACTGGTGATGACATCAGCTAAAGGCAATAAAAGTAATTACCACATTACTAAAATCTGGAGCCTAATGTCCGCATTCTATCATAGGTCTAAGGAAGAGTTAAAGACAGAAAGATTCGGGGGGGGGAAATGAGTGCCATGCAGCTGCAAGGTAACCCTCTTTTCCCTTACTACACCCACTTTTTAATCTGTCTTTGAAGCTTCTGTTCCTTTAGCCACTGGGTTGAGGAGGCTGTCAGCTCAGGCACATGGGAGCCAAAAGCCCTTATTGCTTGGACTGAAATGCTAGGCTACAGCATTAAGGTAAAATGAAGTAGAGAAAAAGGCAGAGTGCTTTTAGCTAATGATTAAGAAGTCTGAGTTGGAAATTATTTTGAGACTCAAAGACAGATAAAGTAACCAATTGTGATATCTGGTGAAAGATCTGCAAGATTCACAAACAGACAAGAAGCATGACTTTTAACCACCCACCGCTGATATGGACCACAGAGTTTCAGGGTGAAATATCTCACCTCCGCTCTCTGTAGCCGTAGGATGCAACACACACGTTAAAAATAAACGTGTGGGGAGAACAACATGAGACAGTTCTACCTACAGGGCTGAAGGTAATCTTAGTCAGCTGTTTGGGGGGCAGGAACATGATCTCTTACATACATTTAGCTTCCTACTGAACAGTTCCCAGGAAGCAATTTTCCCTCTTGGTGTTGCAGCCTGCCCTGATGATGACTGCCAAAGTCTTGCTTGCGCTGCACAGCATGCAGATTTGGTCTTCGTAGCAGTCTAGACAGTGTGAGGTTTTTTTGTAATGTTGGTTTGCTTCTTAAGAAAAAAACTCACTCCAAAGGCAAAACGCTGCTACTTTCTTTATCTGCCTCTGCATGATGTAGTGTCTTTCACTAAGCCTCCTCCAACTCAGTCTGATTTCTTTCTTATTGCTTTACCCGAGTTTAACATAGCAGCAGTCTGTTTGGCGTTCTCCAACTCCAAAATATCTGAATAAAAGTTTTAATTTCATTAGGAAATAGCTAAACATTTAACTTTTCTGACTTTAAAGCAACTGATCCTTTCCATAGGTACATTTCTTGATCATCAGAAGTGTCTGATTACTGGTTCACATACCCCACTGCCAACTGCCCAATTTATTCCATGGCTATTCAATAAATCTAGTGCCTATCTCTCTTTTTTCCATTACTCTTTTCACTTGCTTTCATAAAGAAATCTAGAAATTGTGCTTTAGCCTGTTAGATCCTGGATATATTCCAGCTGCTCTGAAATCCTTCACAGCTCCATGCTACCCGTTGTTTTCCCCATGAAAATGTCCCTCCATCTCCCCCAGCTTTTTGAGTGTTTGCCTACAGCTTTGGTACCACATTACATTTTTAGTGGGTGAGGGAGTATTTCAGTGCTTGCGCATAAACCAAAGAGTCCTTAACTCACTTCATAGCTTTGCTGAAAATAGAATAAAACAATTCACAAAGCTGTTGAGGCAGAGAAACCCATCCCTCTTTTTCAGGCAGTTAACACCAACACTGCTGTTTACAGCAACAAAACATTT
>Ga0181612_128094_pt1 | contig 12922 bp, 10 predicted proteins | sample HoacroProtozoa21_FD_119630 | JGI IMG/M metagenome (GOLD analysis project Ga0181612, IMG submission 119630) | Hoatzin crop microbial communities from Cojedes, Venezuel. Combined Assembly of Gp0051906, Gp0051904, Gp0051908 | reverse complement strand
TTATTTCTACGTTACCAAATTATTTCCTTTACCCCTGGATACCTGGTTGCAAACCCTGTGGTACTATACCACCGGGAACGGCAAGAGGCTGCGTAACACGTTCCGGGGCAAGCAAGAACTGCACTTACCAGAATGACATTGGCATCTGAAACTGCTGGCACAGTCTGTGGCTTGTTGGCTCTCTAGCTCCTGGATTTTGTGTATCACCAGCCACACACTCGTATCCTCCCACCATCCGCTCACTCATCCTGCACATGCAATGCTGTCAGTTCTTTTTGAATATTTAGCTCCTCCGACACCACTTTGCTCACTTTAAGCTGATGTTACTCAACAGGTGGGCTGCAAAAAGGGCTCCCAAAACCCAGCCAATGCCAGACAGGCATAATGTGATGAAATTTTATTGCACCCTAAAGCAAGGGAACTTAGCCCTGCCCATCTTCCATCCTTCCCTGCCAGCTATCCTCCATCAGCCTCACAAAGCCCACCGCAGTGCGTGCGATAGTGTTCTCACTGTCAGCTTCAACCCAATTTTCTCTCTTGCGCTGACGATAAATTTTCACCCAAGGGACAAAGTGAACTGAAGAGCATGGTGGACACTGAAGAAGGACCGCAGGGCTGCGAGGTCCCTCCACCAGACATTTTCCCTTGCTGAGTACAGGAAATAGTAGATTCACTTCTGCTTCTCGTGGAACTGCTCAACCGCTTTGCTCTTTTTCCAGATTTCCCCAGCAGTTTTACACCCCGCTCCCCACAAACACTTCTGCTTTTAATCATGTTTATAGCTGTCTCAAAGACGATAGTCTGCAGGACCAAAACCCCTGTTTCTCAACCCAGCTATTCCCAACAACCATGCGTGCTGTATGTAATACATAGGGAAGTGAAATCGTGAGAGATCCACAAACTCCTCTAAGCAACAGAAGTTGCATTTCAACCTTCAGACAGCATTGGCATCAGGCTGGGTGACACAAGAGCCAAATCCTGTTTATGCATCTGATCTTTCCAGTTATCAACCTGGCACTTCAGCCAAGTGCCATGTTACAAGCTTTACTGCCATGAAGGGGGGTCTGTGAGCACTTGGCCTCTCTGTGACGCCTCAGCCGTCACCGAAAGAAAAGAAGTTACATAAAAATGACCAAATCCACACCTCTGCCAGAAGGCCACGCTTCAGGTTTGCACAATATGCTGATAAACGTATTTAAGCCTCAGAAAGATTTTCACACATTAGTCAGCATTTCTGGGTGAGGCTGACTGACGCGCTTTTCTCATGAAAGCACAGCATGTTTTCAGTGCACGCTGCAAGGGCTGGAGCTGCATGCCGACAATTCAGCTGGCCCAGGGAAGCTGTAGGCTTTGTGGGAACCCCTGTGAAACCCTGCGGGTGCGTATGCCTTTCTCACCCTTAGATCTGAGCTGCCACCACCCTACCCAAATATAAATGCCTTTGCTTTTGCACATTTGTGACTACACCCATCTGCTTCTTGCTGGCCAGTGATTCTTGGCAAGACCAGGGGGATGTCCTCGGATACCTGCAAATGAAATGTTGTAGCTGCTGGTGGCACTTCTAACACACACAAAAAAAGAAATTTAAGGGTATTAATCAGAACTGGATGGAAACAAGCAGGAGAGATACGAGTCTTAATAGCACTCTGGGTGAAACTCTTAACCAGCCTGGTGCCAAGCAGCTACCACGCAATCAGCAGGCTGCCATGGACACCACTAACCACAGTTTGGATGGTACCCAAAACAAAACTCAGACTTATGGGCAATACGCTAACCAGAGATGGGGCCCCATTTCTAGTCCTACACCCAACTGGTTCCTGTAATCCACTTAGCCTATCTTTCAGAGCAGGATGGCTCCATTCTTAGCGGGTGGTCTCTGGAGTTGCTTGTGACCATGTTTGGTAGCCAGGGTCAAAAGCAGGCCAATCCCAGCAGATGTAGTTACTTTAAATCTGAAATCTCAGTCTTTTATTCAGTACTGAAGAGGGGTGATGTTCTCCCCGTTCCACCTCTACAGGTGCTGGAAGCAGATGACACAATGCTGACCTTCAAAAGCGGGAAACAAGGTGGAACAACTAGTGTAACCTAACCCTTAACCTGGGCAAAATAAGATCTAAACAGTAAAGGGGGAGAGTGTAGCTAGTGCCAGACAGTGTGGCTTTATAGAAGAGAAGCTTTAGTCTGAACATGTGATGAGATTGCAAGGTTGATAAAGGGTACTGTGCAGGATAGTTGGAGCTTTGACTTGCACTGCCTGCTTGTCTCATTGTCGCGTCTCTCCAGTCCAAAGCAACACAAGCCGTACAAAGCATTACAGTTGGATTTGGGCTGGTTAGCTGTCAGATCTCAAAAGCCAGCCATCCATGGAGGAAGCCTCACCGAAGTAGGAATATTACTTGTAAAAGATCTGTGGGAACAGAGTTGAAAGCCAAAAACTCTTCAGTATTTTCATCATTGGTTTGAATGCAGATTGGGAATCAGAGCTGGCAGGGGAAGTGATAAAAGAGTTAGAGAATTGGACAGTGATTCAGACAGATGTGAGTCATCTGGGGTTTCTTGGATGATTCATATTAGCTTTAATATAGCCAAAGTGGTGCACTTGGGAGTTAAACAACACAGACCATGTCTTGAGCGTGGGGCTGCATCCACTAGGAAGCCTGACTGCCGATACAGGCAGGCTCTGAAACCCAGCTCCCAGCCAGATGTCGCAGTAAGAAAAGCTGATGCAACCCTCGTGTGTTTAAAGAGGTGCTGAATGAGAAGGAACAGAAGAGGGAAGACTTTAACATTGCAGAACTTGATACTGGGGCTGTAGGCATACTTTTCTAACACTAGATTTCACTTTTGCTCGTGTTAGTAATCTTGCTAATTTAGTGGGATTAGCCATACCGTGGCTAATGCATGGTAATTCAAATCAGAAATATGCAAGCTAGAAATCGGATACAGATTTTTAATAGTCAAAGGCTAATGACTAGAACAGACTTTAAGTAGGAAAAGGATATTTTTGCATGTCTGAGGGTCTGGATGTCAAGACAAGATATAAGTCTGGGGAAAGGGTTTAGGCCAGACACAGTGGAGGAGCTCAGCAGGGGTGTACTGGGTAAAACCCTACAGCCCAGATAGGCTGGGAGGCAGAGAAAATGGGCTATAGGGGCACATTCGTCTTAACAACCATGACTGTTTTGATAATAAATGATGAAAAAAACCCAAACTGTCCTCTCCCCCAGTACTTCACCAGCACTAGCTAGCCCAAATCCCAGGATGGGACCCCTGGGAGGAATTGGGGTCCTGTGAAGAGCACGGAGTAGCTGCTGTGGCTGGGTTAGAGGGGAGGCTGTATGGTGGCTGTGGAAAGAAAGCAGCACAGTTTGGGGGCAGGGATGTTGTTATAAAGCAGCCAGCCTGTACCACCTCTATTAAACCCTGCGTGTTTTCCCTATTTCTAACCAGTTCTTTCATCATTCCTTCACTGCTTCTGAGTGGGTGTGGTGTAATCCCAGATGCATTTTTGCTCCCTGCACCCCAGTCCTTCCCTGATGACTTCGAGGTGAGGAAATTCTTTTCCTTGGTGTTTCTTCTTTCTTCTGTGATTTGTTCTCAGATCAGCTGGACCGCTTCTGTGGCCCACCAGAGTTCTGCAAGCTTAATAATTGCTTATCAGTTTTGGTAATTTGATTTATGGAGGTTCCCCCCAAGACTTTGAGGATAAGTTTTTTAAAAGCAAGCAGTGATCTGGTCTGCTTGATTATTGGATTTTCCAGCTCAAGGTGGAGTTCAAGATGTAGAAGCGTGAGCCTGAGGCTTTCCAAAAATTAGGGCATTAAAAGTGTCCTAAATAAAGGACCCAGAAATGGAAGCCGATCAGACCACTGCTGATTAAGATAAATAGAAGCCTGATTATTGCAGAGGCCTGCGGTCCCTTTACAAAGGCATTTAGGTCAAAGAGATGAAAAAAATGCCCCTTCCCTGAACCAGTTCTACAGTTTTTACACCAACATCACAAACTAAATTAGAAGCAGGCACTGCTAGCTGGAGATGAGCAGCATGCAAACCTACAAACTTAAACCGATGCTTTTGGGTAAACAAAAACCTTTGAAAAGATCAGGCTTGGATCATGGAGAGCAGGAGGGGATAGTATCGAGTCCAGAATCCCCAGGATCTCTCTCACCTTCACCTGAGGCTTTATAGCACTGCAAAGTGCTTTCTCAAAGATGCTCCATGCTAACCTGGAGATAACTGCAGGGCAGCAAGTAACCAGGACACAAGTTTCAGGGTAACCCTTCGCATCAAAATTAGGTGTACTCTGATTTATAAAGAAAACACAAAAACATGGACTTACTGTTGTCTCTGTCAGCAGTGAGGGCTTTCACCACCTGCGCTTCAGAGCAACCACAGAGGTATTATATTGAACAAGATCTTGCTCTTTCTCTGTCGGTGCATGGTCCAGCAGTGGCCTCACTCAGGCTGGTTGTGCTACTGTCACAGCAGAGCGGACACAGGGGACTGAACCCCGATGCCCTGGGCGAATCCTGCCCCCAGCGACATCTGTCCTCTTGCTGGTTTTGTCACCCTGTCAGGAAGACTTGCTGCGAGCTGTCCAGGAGGGACAGCAACACCGCAGCGATGTGTGGTTTGCTAGGACCATGGCAAACCCTGCCAAACCCCTGGCAGCTCACCCCTGCAGTTGCTGGTGTATTTATAGCAAAAGCTGTAAACTGAAGCTTTCAGTGGTTTCAGCTCCTTCCCTCCACTCTGGGGAGGACAAAGCCACTCTGAGGCTGACAGGGTGGCCATGCAGGAGACTTGGTGACAGCACACTGGGGGTCCCACCTGCTCCTTAATGGAGCAGACAATAGGCTCAGGTTTCAGGGCATGGCCAAGGCACTTGAGCAAGTGAAGATGCAGATAGTCACAACAAGGCATTTTCCTGGGGTGCCATCACTGATTCAAATAATTTTTCTGAATGGGAGCTAAGCACTGGGGGCTTCTGAAAAATCCCACAAGGCATTGGTCTGAACCTCTGGCAGTCAAAGTACCTTTAGAAATCCGGCCCTAAGGAGGTCAGAGCCCTAAATACCCATTTCAGAAATGACTTATGCATTTAGGAAATATGACCTGACGGTATGATTCAGACTCCCACGTTTCCCCCGGATCTTAAAATCAACGTTCGAAAATCACTGAAATTTTAATCCGTCACTCTCAGGATCATGGTTTTGTAGTCTCAACCCTACGACCAGATCCAAGGGTCCTCTGCAGAGCCTCTGCAACCTGAGATGGTTTCCAGGCAGTATCCTGCCCCCAAAGACCAGCCAGGGGATGGGAAGTTAGGTAAACGGTGTGAGAGTCGTGTTGAAGAGCAGTATTTATGATTCTATGATTCTGTGATTGACTTTTGCCCTTGCAGAGGCTGGGGATCACTTTAACTCAGCTGCTGGGGGGGGCAGTGGCAGAGCTGGGGAGGGACCAGGCGCGCTCCCAAGAGCTGCCCGTGGGGCATTGGGTATTTGGGGTTGTCATCTGTCTGGATGGTGATTGCCAGGATCAGGATTTTCTTGGAAAATTTGTTTCACAGGTATTTCCTGCAGTCTGTTAGTTCCCCTGTTTGCCCTTTCTGCTTGCACAGTTGCTCGTAACACTCTTTTCTTTTTTTGTATGTATAGCTGAGCATTTTGTCAGTGTTTTCTCTTACCTGCTTTTCCTTAGTATTTCTCCCAGGCCTTTTCTTCTTAAGCGGCATTCAAATTTCTCTAATATTTTCTGTTGAAGGGACAGTGAAAACAGGTTGTTGTTCGTAGCTATGTGCACTGTTTGTACTTGTTTATGGTTACCGTTTGCTCCATCCTCTCGCCACCTTTATTGTGGCACCTCTTTATTTCTTGTCCCCTCTTCTTGTTATCAATAAGCTCACATTGCCTCAGCATCCTTGAGAAATCCGAGAAGGCTCTCAAGAAACGGGAGATCTCTTAAATCATCTTCTCCGTCATTTTAGCAGCGCACATTACCCCTTCTGTGTCCAGATGAGATTTAAGCCCTGGAGTTACCAGCCCCTTCCTGGGAAGATCACATTTACTATGTGATTTACTCTCAATTTACTATGTGATTTACTATCAATTTACTGTGTGTTCTCTGTCAAACTTTGGCCTTTTCTCCTCCCTTTTGGACTTTTTCTGTGCTGCTCAAACCCTCGTAATTCATTGCAGTTGCTGTCTTTTATCCTGTCACCCAGTTCACTGCCTCTGGCTGCGCTGTCTCCATGCAGGGTTTGCCCCAACAGACCAGATTTTAGGAACCGCTGTTTCTGGATATATGTTTATATCACACAAGTACTTAACTGCCGCCACTGTGTTACCCATATGTCTCACCCAAACCAGCAGACATCTTTGTACAACATCCTTCCTATGGAAAGCTGAGTCACAGAGAAATTAAGTAATGTGGTCATACAGAAAGTTGGGGTTTCAATTTTTTTAATTTCTGCCATTCTCTTGCTGGTCTGTCAGCATCAGACACTTTCTATCATCTCTACCAGATTTTCAAAACTAAAACTAAAATCAAGCAATACTGGTGAGTTGTGAAATCCCTGCAGACAACTAACAAAACACATCTAATGAAGTAGAAGGGCTGTATCTTCCTGGTCTGTCCTTCTGGGCTAATGCTGCACACCAGTCATCTCTAAGAATTTTGCTTTAACTTTGAGGACTTCTAGCCAGGGTGAAAATTCCTCTTACCACAAGGTGCCACCAATAATTAGTCACTGATTAAAATTTCTCTGCCCTGGTCCACTTTGATTAATCAAAGAGTTTCCCTTTCTAATTTCACAGTTTGTAAACATTACCCACATTATTTTTACCCAAATTAAATGTAATTTAGATTCCAAGCACCAAGCAATGAAGTTCATGATACACCATTTCTTGTCATCCTGCTCTGTCAAATTATAGGTAAAATATAGTTGCCTCTTACCTTAATTCATAGCTGCATTGAAAACCAATGTTTTCTTCAAGCCGAGCCTGTTTGGTTTTAAAGGTATATTTCCTCTTCTCTAGTGCTTATGCCTACCCTATGAAACATGCGAACTTTGGCAGGGCAGCTTCCTGGGCTGAGCTTCGGGGCTGAGCTGAGAAAGTATTAGTGTGCTCTGCGCCGGTCCCGCTGGTGCCTTGTGAAATTGTGAAGCAGGATGCGGCCACTCAGCGGGGCAGAAGTGCTCACGGAGGACAGGACTTGCACTGGAGACAGAAACGCCTGAGGAGCTTCATACTCAGTGCATAAAAGCTCTCGCCTCCTTGGTTCCCCCTGTCCTATGCAGAATGAGATATTTTTGTCTCAGACACAACAATGCAGTGTACAGAAATACAAGTCTGATGCAATAGCAGCGGCCTTGAGCGGTGAGGATGCAGCACAGAGGAGTACAGGTACGGGATGGTAAAAGATGGGGCACAGGCTGGCACTGGGGACCCCCACAGCTATACACAACTCACTGATGGTCAGTTGAAAAAGTGCAGACCTGGAGCTGGCAAAACTGGTTTTAGCAGTAACAGACAGAACAAAAATAGTATCTAACATACCTAAGGGGCACTGCACAGAGTAAAGTGGGTGTAACATGAGGCTGCAGACCAGGGAAGACAGAATAAGGTATAGAAGCATGTTAGAAAATGTATAAAAAGGACCCCAAGCAGATCCTAGAGGGAGGCAGAAAAAACTATTGGCATGAACGTGGCATTCGTCCCAGGGAAGGGCTGGAGATGCTGACAGCTCACTCTAACACCCCACCCCACCCCCACCACCTGGGTGAAACCACTGGCCTTAAGACCCAGAGGAGCCGGGGAAGGGTGAGCATACCACCAGGAAAAAGGCTAGAAGCTCTGTGTATGCAAAACAATTTTAACTGCATTAGGATTCTTCCTTTTTCTGTGACCAGCAGATCTACACTGATAATGACTGGAGCCTTGAGATTGCCATCAAACTAACAATGAAGTCTTGGCTTTACCTGCACCTACGTTGTGCCTCCTCTTTGCCAGTAAACAAGATTTTGAGTCTCTCTGCAGCCTAGGGCTTCCAGTGGACTGGAGGAGTCTGAGGGTTTAAAGCACTGGCACATTCATTAATGAAGGAGGCTTCTTGTCCCCTGACGCGAGCATCACGCTCAGGGTTGCATTACGGGTGCACCCACAACTGGGATGCCGTGTAGCAAATTTCCAGGCACTGCCAGGGCACACAAAGCAGTTCGTCTGGCATGAAACCAGGCAGGAGGCTGTGCAGTGGGGTGCGTTATTACAGGGATCCGAGGCACCGTGTCTGGCTGGGGGATGTTCCAATGCCAAGGTCCTCCAGCACACGCAGGAATACAGTCCTGGAAACACCTCCAGGTACTGTCCCTGCCTCAGATGCTGAGAGAGGTCCAAATGCCTTTTCCCTGAAGGCAGAGTTGTGCTGCCACAGTACGGGCTGAGCCGGACAGGGCTTTTGGGGTGGAGAGCACCTTGCATGTTGTCTGAGCTGTGGCTTGTTGATTGGTGTAGCGAGTTGCCAGGCAAATATTCTTGTACAAGTTTAGTTCTGGTATTTCTGACAACTACATGATTTTTCATGACGTTATGCTTTATTTAGCAAAGGTTACATCTCCAACAGCTACACAGCAATATACCAAAGGTCAAACTGTGGGCCTCCAACATCAGCTGAAAGTGATGCCAGCTGCGTGGGCCAGGACAAGAACCCATGGAAAGGGTCAGGAAGCCGGTTAGCTGTTAGCGAGGAACACCAAAGATAACATGCTGTAAATAAAGTTTAAAGGTTAGGTAATAATAAAGGACTAGAGCAGCAGATTTTCAAAACTCACCTTTTTCTCCTTTTTCTCTGACAAGTGCCAGCTGCCCCACCCTACCCCTTCTTTAAAAACAGATGTAATGAACTCTGCACTTTTTTCAGGAAAACATCAAAAGGCTGATGGCTGTGTTCTCCCCACACACTGAAAGCAGGAGCTATGACTGCCAAAATTATAAACTTTGAACTTTCAGAAAGATAATTTCTGTTGTATGGTACTAAGGAAACATTCTCATTGTGTGAGAACCGTAAGATTCAGAAAGGCAACTGAAGGCTTCCGCGATGCCGGTGGGAGTGTGACATTATCCCTGCAGTGCTGCCCCAGCCATGGGTCCTGCAGGAGGTGTGCTGTGGTTCAGAGGACACCCAAATCTAAATCTGTCTCCCATGTCCTCATGGGGATGATGAAGGGCTGCATCCTCCACACTCCTCGACTCCCACAGCCTTATAAAAAATGTATGGAAAATCCAGTAGGAGCTTCTCCACCGGGGACCTGCACACACCAAGCTGGTCTGCTGCTGACCTGTAAAACATGGGTTGCCAGAGCCCAGGCAGCCACGGCCACCCTCTTGCTGGTGAGCATCCACTTCTGGGTCGCCAGCAGTCAGCACAGCACCTCTGGTGTTGATCTTTGCAGTCAAAAACCTTGAAAATAAGGCCTAGGACTGCCTGTGTAACAGCAGGAGAGACAGTCCCCAGCCACTGCTTGCCTCCAGGTAGAAGACCTCCTTACAGCTAGGATTCCCTGAAGGCAGTCGTCAGCCTCTTTCCTCCTGCGCTGCCTGGAATTCAACCAGAACCGAACACGGAGCAGGCTATTAACCTCATGAAGAAATGAAGTTTTGCCAAAAGGAGCAGCCACATGGTTTTTAACTGGAGAACTTCAAATAAAGAGAAACCAAGTCAGGCTGACTCACAGACATCTGCAACAGATCTCCCTGGGAGACAGAAAAGGCTTTCTGTTGTATTCTGCTGTTAATGGTAACTATAGATAAGAGTGCTGCTCATTATCATGGTGTGCACTTGTAGCGCAGCATGAATAGGTGTGACATGAACACCGCCTGAAAGATGGTTGCAATACCCAGAAATATCTCTGCTCTCCATCTTCGACCTCTGTTCGCCCTCTGGTATTCAGGACATAGCTCAGGGGTAAGAAAGTCTGAGGAAGCTGCTGAAAAGACTTTCATTCTGGTCCATATATGAGGAGGAAAAGCATCTTTTTCTTCTCCAAGCTAAAAAGAGAGGCGTTGCATCCCTTGTAACCAGAGGGAGTTTTCCTGGGAAGGCTGGGCAGAGTTTGCTGCCTTCCCAACTGTGAGGAGGCACAGGAGGGTTTCAGAGGAGGATATCAAGGGTTAAGGATGTGCTGTGCAGGGATACAGTGTGTAAAGAGGAGGCAAAACCCCTTTTCTGTTTATTCTATCTCCCTCTGAGTTACCTTCCGAATTTGAAAACTTATTTCTCTCAGCATCTGGGGAGACCAGCGGTACTTCCACACCAGCAGCATCTCCTCTTGCTGTGTGGCCGGGCTGCCAGGTCAGCTCAGGGAGGCAGGCTTTTGCACAGAGCACTGGCAAGTTCAAGCTTTGTGGACTAAAGCACTCAGTAAAGAAATGTCTGGCCTGAAGGATCAAAATGCTGCTCTCCCCAGCACACCCTGCATTCGCTACTGTGTGGGAAAGCCTGATCGTGGCGGTTGTCTACAGAAAGGGGCTTTCTTGGCTCTCAAAAGCTTCATTGGAGCCTCCTCTGCAGCACCAATCAACAACTGTAACTGCCTGGGGGTACCAGAGGGAACCCCAGGAACCTCTTCTCTCCCAGTGCTGTGACACCAGGGCTTCCCTTTGTGGACTTCAGAGGCTTGCTGGAGTTGCCAGACTCTTTTGTATTGTTTGATTTATTGCTTTGCTTAAGTGGAAAGCAGTTGCAGCTGAGCTCCTGGCAGAGCTGGAACGAGTAAGCAGAAGCAGAACATGTTTTTGGAGATGTAGCAGAAATGGCCCTTGAGGATTTAATTCCTTGTAGATGGGGAGGAAAAGGGCTAGTGTGGAGAACAGCCTATGGAGATGCTACTTTCTGAATGTACAGGGGAAAAATGTCCATAGAAACTTGCAAGCATCCATACGTTGACGATAAAAGAGCAGATATTGTCTTGTTTTGACTTCCTCTGCTATGCAGAGCATCTGCTGGGATGTTTTGGTCTTACAACTCACTTTGACTGTAAACCATGGTTGTTTGCATCATGTTTGTTTTCACTTTGAAGACACAACAAAAGCTTATCCAAATGATTATCCTGAGGAGCAGACTTCAGCCCTGGAAATGGTGATGGCACTGTGTTGCTGAGTGCAGCTACAACAGACGCTTGTGCTGCTTCCCCAAGCCGTCAACAGCAGCACCCAGATGACCCACGTCCCAAGAAAGAGCTCTTCCAGCCAGAAGCCCTGCCAGGTTCTTCTGCGTCTGTTTCAAGTGGAGGGACAGGAGCAAAACCCAGGCAGCTGTGACCTTCACTGCACTGTCAGTAGAGTGCTGTGGAGCCAGGAACTGTATTGCTCAGGCTGTATCCTTCAGAAATCCTCGTTAAGGCTGGACAGTGAGCAGGGATGGAGCCCCTGGGTCCCGCTGGAGCTCTCTGATGCAGAGCTGCCCTGCACAGCTCAGCAGTGTGACATGCACCATAGCCGTGACTGCACTGAACCCTGCTGGAAATTTTTTCGCCCCCTTCTCTTAATTTCTTCTCCAAAACTCTCCTCTTGTCTTCTCTGTCAGCTGGGTGGAGGCACTTCTGGAGGCGCATCCCTGCCGCAGCAACGTCCTATTCCTCCTGAGCTGCTGCCTGCCCAGAGCCCACCCGGCAGCTTTTGGTGCAGGTGCGGGCACCAGCGGATCACGCACACACACAAATCTTTGCAGAAATCATTTCTGTGCCTCACTTCTGAAAGAAACCCCAGCAGAGGGAGCCTCATCCCTTCACGTCGCTGTCTTGGAGAGATGCAAGGAGACAACCCAGTTCTGGTGGAAGACACATTTATTCTTCATTAAAAACGTGGGGAGGCAAAAATTACCCTGAGAGAGAAAGAGATAAAAGCTATGTCTAGGGGTGAAAATGTTTCAGCCCAAAGACTGGTGAAGGGAAAAACCAGGGAAAGCTGAAGGCCTGCATGCTTTCTGCAAGCAAAAGGAGTGTGGCCCAAATGGGTATTAAAAGTGAAGAGAACCATTTATCCCCATGTTAGAAATAACACTGAAGGGATAAGGGCATTGAAACAGCTTGGTGCGTGGGCCCACTCATGCCCTGGTGACCGCATCTGGGTTCCTGAGCTGTTCATTAGCCTCCCCTCGCTCCAGCTGCCATGTGGAGATGGTGCTGTCCTGCCCTGGAGAGGAGACAGGGGCTCAGCCAGGTCTCCTGGGGAGGTGTCCTCCTGTCCTGGGACCAGTGACGTGCACACGAGCCGGTCGAATCCGCCTGTACCTGGCTTACACCCGTCACTCAGAGTGCATCACCGAGGCTGTGAGCAAACACACGGGACAATCAGTGCTTTTGCAATGTCCTGGTGGTCTGTGTTCAGCCATGGCTGTGTCCTTCCTTTCTGTCCGTCGCTGTGCTCATCCTCGCATGCTGTACACGCATTCACACTGTGAGGTCTGTTCAGAACAAGCCATTTATTTCTATTGCTCACTCCCCAGTGAGAGCCAGTGCAGCTGCTCCCAGGGCAGGACGGGGAGCAAGGGGCTCAGCTGGTCCTTGCAAGACTCATGAAGTAAATGGGGTGAGCAGGGAAGAAAATGGCACCTGCCAGAGAGGCACAGGGCACCTTCCTCCTCCTCCTCTCCCTCTGAAACCACTCCTCTGCAAGGGCTGGTGACAAATTTGCATGGTTCCTGGGGTCCCCTCAGACAGGGCTTCCCATTGCTGTCTCCCAGGGGCTCCCTGGCAGTGGCATTTGGCCTTCTCTCTCCCCTGTGCAAGTGCCGCAGGCAGCCTGCTCCTCTCTGGCTCAGGCTTGCTGAAACGCCTCCCCCGAGCCCCACGTCTGTGGTGTGAGTGTGCCCGGTGTCACCCTCAGTCCCGGCTGCTGCGCAGGGTGGCTTGCGAGCCTCC
>Ga0181612_113436_pt1 | contig 12922 bp, 5 predicted proteins | sample HoacroProtozoa21_FD_119630 | JGI IMG/M metagenome (GOLD analysis project Ga0181612, IMG submission 119630) | Hoatzin crop microbial communities from Cojedes, Venezuel. Combined Assembly of Gp0051906, Gp0051904, Gp0051908 | reverse complement strand
TTTGTCAAAACCTTGGATTCCAATCTACAACTTCTACAGGGCAACTGTAACGCTGTGTGGAAATAGCTGTGTTCTGAGACTGAGGGTCAACTCAGCTTCATTTGGATACTAAAATAGAGCAAGATCTAAAGTAGTTCAAGATCTGGACATGGGAGGCCGGGAAGAAAGTGAAACACCTGGGTGCTTCCTTTTTCCGTTTTTTTCCCTGCAGTTTTTCCTTGCTGTAAATCCAACTACATTTAAATATGCGTGAATGTAAATGATCCTTTATTTAGAAAATATTTTTTGTTTAGAATTACTGGCAAACAGATGGTTATTGCTAGTGTTAATTCTGTACAGAATTTAGACCAGAAGGCACATCTGAAACGAAAGGTAATTAAGATGTTCCTGTACTGGATGAAGAAGAGGCTGAGGTTACAACCTTTACTTATCATTCATCCTTTCAAGCAGAACATAAGGATGGAGAATTAACAAGACTAACCTCTTTTTTGGTGTAATTTAATATGTGTGAAAGGGCAGCACAGTAAATCGATGACATTACCTTCTCTGGCCTCAGTCCTCAAAAAAAAAAAAAAGCTATTTCTAACAATAAAAAGTTTTGCTACGCTATTTGTAAGCTATCTGCTGTTTATATGTGCTCCTATTGGAAGTGGGAGCCTGAATTTGAGGGTGCTTGTTATGAAGAGGTTTTCTTGGTCAGTTAGTATCGAAGCTGCGTTTGAACATTTCCATTTCATTTCTGGGAAGTGTTTTGTACTGTCATGGAAGAGCTGATGATTTGCTAGCTGCAGTTAAACAACACGAGAATTCTGATGGATTTTAGGAGCACAACTGTAAGAAATTTTTGAGAGCTAATTCTCTAAGCTACTACTGTTTTTATTGTCATGTAGATGGTTATAAAGTAAACTTTAAAAATAAATATATCTAATCAATCTGAAGCACAGAAGAACAATTTGTTACAGCACAGTGCCTAATGTATTAAAATTTTTCAACAGCAGTACTAAGCATGCTTTAGATTTGTAATAAAGCTCATCTTTTTAATTAGGTCTGTGTTTCTTTGATAATTGTGCTTGCAGTTGAAGGAGTTTTCAGAAATAGCAAAAGCATTTTTTATATTCAGAAGGCTTTACTATTAATGTTTAAAGCTTTGTACATAAATTGTCTAAATGAATTGATTTGGAGAAGTTTGGTCTTGGTGACTTTCGCGCTGGCTGCTGTTCTGGGAGAGCAGAACGGGTGCTGGTGAAGAGGCAGCAGGGTGCAGAAGGCGGCAGTGCCGAGAGCCTGCCTCCCGCAGCCTGCCGGAACGGGAGCTGCAGTGTCATCATCACCACCGTGCTGGTGTAAGCGTGCCCTGACTGCCCGTCGCTCCTCAGCTGAGCGTGTGAGCTGATCGCTGTTTGAAGGATGGAGAAGGAGAAGGCAAACTGTGTAAACCTCACTGGTTTTAAAGCCAGCTTCGCTTGAATCATTAGTCTTCGTTATATCGGGATACACTGCAAAGTTAATCCAGTCGGTGCCTTTTGTGATGGATGAGCTGTGGGGCAGAGGCTGACAGGACAAATGGGCCTGTTGCTTCGCCATCTTTCTAAATTTGGTGGAGCAGGAGGCTCATTTTTTAGATCTTGTAGATGAAGGAGAAGGGTACATCACGCAATCGTGAGAAACATACAGTGACAGTGAAGGTTGGAAGCTGAGACCAGCTGCGCTGGAGAGGAATGCTGAGCCCCCCCGCTTTTGGTATCTGAAGTCAAGAGTCGCTATGGCTTGGGAAGATAAGCATAACCGAACACGGCGTGTGTAAAACACCAAGTCATGCTGGCACTGAGCATGAGCTCTTGTTTTGAATGCAAGGGCTGGAATTTTATGCCCTCTGGTATATTAAAAGTCAAACCTGATGAATTTATGGCCTTTTTAGCTTCGATCTTTCTGATTCTGTGAATCGTCTCATCACTTACAGCATGGGTTACACATGAACCATCTTTCTTCTCCTGCTCCTTATGAAACAAAAATGTGAGGTAGTTAGGCCTTTTTTAAACCAGTATTAACAATAACACTATCTCCGTCTTGCTGTTGGTAGGTAGCATTTCTAGACCTGCTTGGTTTCTGACAGCTTACAAGAACGTTCCCACCCTCCACTGTGCTGGCAGGTGTGGAAATTTCTGTGCTGCTCTTTGAGTTTTCCTTCTCAGTTTCCACAGCCGGTACATTCAGACTTCTGTCAAGTCTTTTAGATCTACTTTTTGCATTAGTCTTCAGTGAATTAGTGGCAGTTCCAGCTTGATTCTGCTTGTAATTTTCTCCTTTTACATTTATGTGTGTATATATATCTATACAGACTCATCCTTCTGCAAGGTGTGGGATTTTGAACCTCCTTGCAAGCATTTATTCTGCTGTTTCTCCCCTGCTTTGGGGACGTAAAGGCATTTTGTTTATTGGGATATTCCTGTTTAACAGAGGCTTTGAGGGCAGTGCAATGCTTTCTTCTCATTGATCATTTTTAGACAGTGGGATGTTTTAGTTTCAGAATGTGTCTGCTGCTCCTTTTTCCTGTGTCGATGTTCTGTGCAGCGTACTGGCTGCGGTGAGCGCTCACTGCGGCACTGTGTGCTTCTGAGCTGCTGGAGTCAAAGTGGGTTTCCGTGCCAACCACAGCACTGAGCATATGAAATACCTTTATAATATATATTATACATAATGTATAAAATATATATAGTACAGTATATTATATAATGTAGAAGTGAGGTGAAAAACAGAACTGACTGACATTTTTGTTTGTATCACTTATGTGCTGTAGACTGCAAACCCCATAAAATATCTGAATGAACCCTTTTTTTTTTTAAAAGGGAAGAACATACTGAATTTAAAAAATTGAATAGAAGATAAATCTCAAAAATCAAATTGCAACTCCTGTATTCACTTCCATCATTAAGTTTCTAACAGTCAGTTGCAGAACATTCAAGACTGTGTGCTCTTGAGTGTTTCCAGAAAATGTGCAGACGAGAAAGGTCAGGGGGTTGTTAGTGGAGAGGACACTGGTGGACAGTGATCTGGAGCTCTTGGAAGGGTAGGTGCAAGCAAATGGATATTTTGATACGTCCATGGATGTAGAAGATGAGTTAGAACTATAAAACGATGATTTCTATCCATATATGAATCCTAATTCATGTGCTGTAGCTGAAACGAGATCACTTCAGGAGGATCCGACCACCTGTGTTGCGTAACGGATCCGAGTAAATGATCGCAACGATCCTTGTGGTTTTATGACCTCTCCATTTATGAATTTCCATCTGCAAAGGGCTTGGGAGAAAATTCAGGGGGGTTAGAAAGATGAACATGTTTTAATTTAAATTATCTAAACGTTGGTCGAATCGCTGCGATCACACGGGTGCTCTCCCAGCAGTACGTTCCAAGATGACTTTTCAGAATGAACCGAAGGAGCCAGGCACGTTTTGAAACAGCGTTGTCTCTCAGAAGAGTTAGTTTATGTGGATTTCATCTTTGCATGATCACTGTTTGCTTGTTCTAATAGCTGACTTCTCAGTCTTTAAAAGTTAATTTGTGTTTATTTGCCAAAAGAAAATGAATTTGACTTCATCATTATACTTTTCTGGTTTTCCAGATTTTAATAATAAGTGAAGAGGAGCCTCAAAGTATTGTCAGTAAAGACGAGGATTTCTCCTCCTGTCCAGGGCCTGTCATGGTAAGCCAAAAGGTTTTGTAGGGTCTGTTACAGAGCAGAACAGGCCAAAATCGGAAGAAAGTTAGAGAATTAATGTTTACATGGGGGGTTGTTGAATCTTAAATGTAGTACTAGGCTAGGTTAATGCTTTTTTCCCTAATACTACTCCAAGCCTTTCTTTTCTAGGACTTTGCTAATCAGGCTGCAGGAAGGAAGCCTGTTCTGATGTCATATTCAGCTGTTAGAGTGCTTGTCTTTGAAAGTCTAGTAACCTTAGTAAGCTGCTGATACCGGTGTTTTCTAAACAGTCCATCCTGTTTGAGCTTGTCGCTGGTCATTGATAGCTTGCTCTGCGTTGAAGAGGGCAGCAAGTGACAGTGCTGGAGTTAACTGTGGTGCTTTGTTTCTCAGGATGAAGAGACCCAGCACAGCCTTGAATGCATCCAGGCTAATCAGATTTTTCCCAGGAAGCAGCTGATCCGAGAGGATGAGAACCTGCAGGTAATCGCCACGCTGCTCCTTGCCAGTTGAGATCGCAGTGTCTCTGCTTGGCCTGTGTCCTCTGTAGAATTTTCAGTTGTAGCTCAGCGCAGCAATAGGAGAAGCACATTCTCTTTTGAAATGCTCGTGTACAGCTGGTAGGACAGAGTGTGTGCATTCTATTACAAGAGTTTCCTTAGAGTATCTGAAAAATATGGCCATTACTCGTGTAAGAATTCAGGTACTAAGAACTTGGTAATGATTCCTTTTTTTACCAGCGTAACGAAGGTTTTATTCCATAGTTTAGAACGCTTTGTTTTTTAAAAACATAACACTAAGTCCTACCATTACTTCTTGTTACCGGGAAGCCAAAAAAGTCCTACGTTGCACAAAATGGGTTTTTTTTTTGTTTCTTATTTTTCTAAAGTTGCTTTTGAAATCAATTTAGTTCAAGTGATTTATACATGCAGACACTCTTATATCAACTGAAGAGGTAGTTTGTTTTATTATTATAGAAAATATTTTTCATTTATTTATAACAAAGTTGGTATAAAACCAGATTATTTCCAAGTTGAGCACTTGTGCTTTTCACCCAGCTCTGCTAAATTGATCTTAAGTCATATTTGTAATTAAACAGTTGCAATTTTTGTGTGCAGCATAAGACTTACAGGTTTGCTAACTTTATAAAACAGCAGCATATTGTGTATTTTCATATTTACAGTGAGAAATACGAAGCAAAATGTACAACTTGTCCAGGTGACTTCAGCTGTGTCGCACTTAGGTATCCAGTCGAAGCCGGTTATCTGAGCTTGCATAGTGAATTGGGGAGCAGTAGCGCAGCACGTCTGGCGTGTTTTGCCTACTTCAGGGTGAATTTAGTCACATTAGGGAAATGCCACTCTCCAGTAAGTAAGGAGTCAGAGCATAATTCAAGAGGCAGTCAGACTGCTTGCCAAAAATGGGAGGATATTTTGCTCAGATTTTTCATAAAAATTCACTGTTTTTCCTGACCAAGCACCTACTACTCAGGAAAATAAAGAGAAAATGAGGAATTGTTTTTTAAAAAAGCTACAGTTAACCTCTGAACCAACCTTACCCAAGACTTTCCTTCTTAGCGGTAGTAGCTAGGCTGAGTTCTCAGCAGTGTTTCAGCTTGTTCTTACGATGTTGTGTGCTGAAATGGTTTCTGAAAGATTTTTCTTCCCCTTCTGTAGGTCCCATTCATTGAACTTCATGGTGAGAGTACAGAGTATGTAGGACGAGCAGAGGATGCCATCATTGCACTTTCTAATTACAGGCTTCACATCAAATTCAAGGAGTCTGTTGTGAATGTAAGTGGTGTTCATGCTGTGATGGTAAGACAGATGTTCTGAACTCAGTCCACATAAGAGAATTTAGGATAAAAGTACAGGGATACTGCTTTCTAAGGTTAGTGGTTATGAAAAATCTCTTTATGGTGTTCAAATCACATTTTTCAGGGAAAACAGATACATATTTAGGTGTCAGAAGATGAGTCAGCACCTCTGAAAATCAGGCTTCATAAGGAAACTTCACATACGCAACTTTACATTCTCTTTACAGCTGGCTAAGTCAGCCGTTTGTGCTCCCCAAGCTCTGTATACACTCGGTAGAGAAATAAAGTCTTCCCAAGGGCTGCTCGGAGCAGCTGAGCTAGCTTCGTGCCTTGCTTGGAGGAGCTTTGAAAGGTGCACGTAGGTTCAGCGACTGAAGTTGCATGCGTGAAGTTGGGTAGTGTGAGTAAGTCACTGCCATCTGTGCATTGGATCTCATCTTCAGATGCCTATGCATTTCTGCAAAGAGCTTTACTCTTAAGCATCCATTCTTAAAAATTGTGACATATCCAGCTAGTCACGATCACAGACGTACGTCAGATGGGCGGTGTGTAGTCCTTTGCAGCAGTATAATGCTGACATACACTAGTGTAACTAGTTGTAGTACTGTTTGTGACTGTGTAACACTGTACATGGCACAGATGATTTTATGGAGATTTGTAATAAATCCCATAAAATGAATCCAAAGAAAGTGTATTTTTCTGTCTCCTGATGATGGACTTTTCACCAGTCTCCTTAGTTCAAGACAAGTCCTTAGTTCATGACAAGAATTTAACGGGAACTTTACGGGCCGTTATCTCCCGCTGCTGACCGTGCACAGGAGACTGTACAAGTACGTGCATACGCAGAGGTAGCGTAACTATGTCTCACTGCTCTTCTGTAGTCAGTCCTGCTGGGTAACCTGAGACTTGGAGGTTAAGCTGTAAGTGCCACTGTGCATGGGAATGGTAGCCAAGGGTCAGCCAGGTGCCGGGACGCCGCAGTCCTGCCAGATGTGCCGGCAGCGGAGAGAAGATGCGTTACGAGGCGTGTGCTTTGTGGGATTCCTGGGCTGCTTTGTGATACAGACATGGATTCTAGGGCTGAATTCTGCCAAGGGGCCTGCTACAATAGATCTGTGTTGCCTTGCTTACTGTTAGATATTTTTTTTTTCAAATTCAGAGTGTGAATATTGTATGAAATTGGCAACTAGAATTGACAAAGCGAAGGACTGAATGTTTGAAAACAAGGACCTGAGAGGGGAGAAACAGGAGCAGCCCTAGAAATCAAGAATTTGTCCTGAGGAATGACAGGACGTGATAGAGTTACTTTATCAGAGAAGAAGCCACGAATGCATGTACGGCACTTAGTGTCGTGTCTGTCCTTAGGATAACTGAGGGTATTAATTTCTAAGAATTTTCAATTTAATTATTTTTGAGCAGTAAGAATTGTTGTTTTCTTAAATAGTGTTGTTTCTTTGTGTTCAGGAAAGAGTCCATAAAAGTTTGTTGGTATTACCATGTTAATTGCTTCCCTGACTTCATATGCAGTATCCTGACCTCTCGCGCCATCTGATACCTCCCAAGCTGTTAGTCCTGCTTCGTGTGTCGTCATTAACCAGAAAGATTCCATTAGATAGTGTATGAGGTAGAGCAGAATATAGATTATTCTTCTGTAACCGTATGTGACCGTTGCTAATAACGTAGTATGAACTCTCCTGGAATTCAAGACAGACAGGATTTGAAATATCTTTAAGGATAAAACTTACTTGCAATAATTAGGAACCAGATTTAAATGGTTAAATTTTGGAGTAATAATCACATTGGTTATTGTTGATCAAAATTATTAATCAGATTGTGATTTATTTTTTTTAACTAAATCTTCTCTGAATACATTTTGATCATGTTCATCTCGATTCTTTCCTACTGTTTTTGTATTGCTAGGCCTGCTCAGAAAACACCTGTAAGACCTTTTAAAAAATGTATAAAGGTTCACTAATGTTAGGGGTTGGGGTTTTTATGATTTGGAATCATCTTCATAAGGATCACTGTCCTGACTACGTCCAGCCACCCCAATGCCCCTGTCACCTCAGCGAAGTGCTGCGGTGTGGGGAAGAGGCTGCTTAGCAGGTATCTGTGTTACAGTGCCTGGGAAACGAATTGCTCCCGTGGGTCTGAATGCGCAGCTGCTCTGCGCAGGCGTCTCCTCTTGAAGTAGGGGGGTGTTCTCCTGGTAGAAATGGCCTTCCAGAGAAAGCAGCATGCGTGTCAGCTCCTTGCGCCTTAGTATGGGACAACTGCGTGGAGGAGGTGGAGTCCAGTTAAAAATGGATTCCTGCTCTTTGGGCTTTTTACCTCGCTGTTCTCTTTTGGTTTACAGTTCAGTAGACTGGCTGTCAGAAGGACGCTTGTGAAACCTCCGAGTAGCACAGTGCTGCTAGACCACTTGCTGCACCTGTACGTGAAAAGAAATACATTCAAAAGTTGCTAATGCTCACATTCGACACTGCCGAAAATGGCTGTTTGCATAAATCTTTTCCATGGGTGATTTCCTAGATCAGTGTGGTAACAGGACCATGGTGTTTTAAATGCAAACCCAAAAGATCCAGTAGACCATGCATAAATCGGAGGGATTATGACATTCAGAAGCGTTGACTTGCGTTTATCCATGGGATAGAAGTGCAGACTCAACAGTCATCTGTCAGTGCACGTGGGAAGCGTGGTTCCCAGGCCGATCTCTCGTGATTGGCTTGCCTTAAGAAAATTGCAGACTTTGCAGCTGGTGAGTGTTTCCATCTAAGAATTGATCTTGCTGTAAGCTAACTGCATTTACAGGAGAATTAAAATTGTAGTGTAGTTTATGGAGCCGTGGACTGGCATGCATCCCCTTTCAAACAGCAGATTCTGGGCACAGTAAAAAAAAAATTCATGCTGGCAAGAGGAGGGAGACTTTCAGTCTTGGTGAGTAAAGGAGTTTCAGTGTGAGCTTTCCCTTGCTTGGTCTTTAATAGGAAGAGGATGGGTTTGGTATCTCCCCTGGCTTATGACTGTAGCGCTGCTGGGGTTCATCTGTGCTGAGCAGTAACTTAGTCCTTGTTCCGTTCTCAGGCCCTGATCCTCTGGTTGTTCACCCTGCCTGCACCTGAATAGCGGAAGCAGAGAGGGGCAAATGATTGCCTTGAAGCCAAAACCGAAGTGTTAGTAGTTGTCAGTAAAAGCAAAATTTCCTTCAGGTACTCCTTGTAGGTTATATGAACGAGATCAGACCTGGAGGGATTTGACTCCCTCCACCGAGGAGAGTCCTGGAAGACCTTCTGAGCTGACCTCGCACCCGCAGTTCCTCCAGCTGCCCTGTTACCCCCGGCTTGGGACACGCAGCGCGTAGCCTTGGCCTCATGCTGTTCAAAGTAACCAGTCTGCAACGTAACCCTGGCATTATTTCAGGCTCTGAGCTGGGAAAACAAGAAGAAAGTACTAATTACAGCTTTTGGCCCCTGGGTGCCACGTGGTATCCCGGAGAGACTGGGGCCAAGTGGTGTGAAGGGTCGAGCACATGGCATGGTCACTGGTGAAGCGGCTGGCTTACGGCAGCCTGGCCATGGCCCACTGCCACCGCGTGGCGTTGTGGTCAAGGCCTCAGCCATGGCGTGGGTTCTTTCAGCAGTTTAACCATGACTTGTGCTTTTTCTAACCGCAGAAGTGTTTTTCTCTAAGTGTACCTTGTACTGCAGTTAGATAACAGACAGCTCCAATAATTCAAATTAAAAAAAATTAATTTCAAAAAGAAAAAAGTTTGAGTTGTAGAATGCTGTTATTGTTTAAAAGGAGATCATTTTAAAGGCGACAGTCAAGAGACGGATACTGCAGGAGCGCAGGGTTCTGGTACTCTCTGATGCGATGAGATTGGCCTTGGGTAACGATGCAGGTTTATTCTCATGAAAGCACAGGTGATTGCTTCTCCACGGCTGCATTTCGATAGCCGTTGTTATGAGGCGAAGCGCCTGCGAGTGGAATTGCTGGCTCTTCTGAGAGCAAGCTCACTGTGCTGGGTGTCCGCCTTGCTGCATGCATCAGCCTGAAAAAACGAAGAGTGAAAATGGAATCGGTGGGAAAGAATGGGGAAGGACAGCAGATAATTCTACAGAGTTTTACTGGGGGAGGAGTAATGGTCGGGAAGGAGATTGAAAATGCAAGAGGGTCAGAGGACAGATTTGTATGACCAGAAAAGAAAATTAAAAAGACTGATATGAAGGGTGCCCTGAAGAAAAAGCAGCAGATTCAAAGGAAATAGATGGTGAGCTGCACGTAGACTGTCAAGAGAAAAGAGAATGGCCATTGAGCAGAGGGCAAATTGAAAGGGCAGAGAACAAAGAGTGACTTTGAAAAAGGGAAATTAAAAATAATGCAGTAGGAGAATACTTAGTATGTCATTAGAGTGCAGACAGGAGGATGAGGAGCCAGAACCAGCCTGCTGGGAGGAGGGAGCGAGGTGAAGAACTGCTGGAATGAAGATGGGCATGGGAAGAAATGCAATAAAAGAGGGCTGGGGGGGGAATTAACAGACAGAGGAGCACTTGAGTGAAAAAGCAAGTCTTCTGAGTCTGAACTCATGTAGTTGGGTGCCGTGTAAGTCAGTGTTAGTTTTAAATAATTTATTGGTGTATGTGAGGCTGTCCAGTCAGGGAAAAAAAGAGTGGAAAATTCTCCAGTCTGAGGTCTGTTCCAGTCCCTTCATTTATTAGACAAAACTGTCACAGCAATTTATCTGCCTTGCAGACAAGAATCAAGTAGGAGATGATGTGGAAGAAATTAGCAGTTAAAATAAAGAGATCAACTGTAGCAACAGTATATCTGACCTTGTCTGTAATGCATTTAAATACTGTTACATTGGTATCTGAGTCTGTCAGCGTCTGCAATGTGCTTATTCATTTAAGACGATAATGTACATTTGCCTGTCCCAGGTGAAGGTCCAAAAATATCCATGTTTCTTCTTACCTTTAAAGGCCATTGCATATGCTGAAGTGTTTTGCCTGGTCTAGCTTCTGCTGGTCACGTGTGCCGTAGACCAGAAGTGCCTATAACCGCACCTTTGAAAATGAAGGATTCGGCGTTGTTACGCTAAATGTGGCTGCTTAGGTCGAGTGTTGGTCTGGACAGGCCAAATGATTTTTTCCCTGAAGAGGAAATACGGGTTATTTGCAGATAACAAGCATCTGGGCCGCAGCAGTCTGTGAAGGGGGAGCTTTCTTAGCAGTTCGTTTGTGACACCAGCTGCTAAAATTATATTCCCAAGATTCCTAAATCTGGAGCTAGAAGAGAAAGATGCTTCTGTGAGAGAGGAGCTTGTGGGTTTCTGCGGCTTTTCCTGCCCGTGCGTTTGTCACCGGTGCTGCAGCCTGCTCGGCTGCTTTCCTGCGAGCCCGGCAGGTTTTGGGACTATCCAGCAGTGGAGCCCAAACTGCTGACGCAGGGTACCGTGCTTCAGAGCTCATGAAGTCATTATACTCAGTTTTCTTTGCTTTTCTCTCTCTTTTTTCAGACTCCGTGTAGTCCTATCATAAGTCCTTGTGAGATATGCAAAGAAATTACAGTGTTCGTGCTGTTTGAAATAATAAGTACAATCTTTTTAATTGCAGGTTCCATTGCAGCTCATAGAAAGCGTTGAGTGCCGGGATATATTTCAACTTCATCTGACTTGCAAAGACTGCAAGGTGATAAGGTATGAGTAGGCGGGATGGTGAGTGGGGGGTCACTTTCCTTTCCACATGCTGGGGGCAGCTGTGACGGTTCAAGGAAAGGTTTTTTCTGACTTAGTGGACTTGCTTTCCCTCAAAACATTTTCTTCTGTCTGAGTTTGCAGACGATAGCTGGGTATTTTTGTTAAGAGGGTGGAAGCAAGACAGTCTGCATTTTTGCTTGCTGTGATACAGTATAGCAGCAAGCCTTGGACTGAGCTGAAGTGGCTGATCTTGGTCTTGTTCTGAAACTAGTTTTAGTCTCACTGCGTTTTCCCTGCCTTACAATCGGTTACAACGTATTGCTTCACTTAGTTACAAGACACAGCACTAGGTAAAACCACTGAAACACATGCGTCCTCGAAAAGTGCTTAGTCCCGATTTGGGGGTTGGAGGGTTCAGATGTGGGCTCGTGCGGTTCTGCGTGACCCCGCAGTCTGGGTGGCATCCACCACGCTGTGGATTCGGCAGCTCGGAGGGCACAGGTGCTGTCCCTAAGACACAGCAGCCTGCTGGAAAAGAAGGTGAGGGAGTAAGCAAGGTACAGCTGGGTCTGCAGCCAGGCCGTAGCCTGGTAGAGTAGATAACGTGGTGTGGGAGGGGGGATTGGTTTGTGTCTGTCCTTCAGCAGCCTTGGAGTCTGCCCCAGGAGCGCCTGAGCTACAGCGGTTTCCTACTTTGCTGCTGCAGAAATTAATTTTGATCTATAAACTTTAATTAACAAGAAAGGAACGCTTCTTTTTGATTAAATGTTTGCTGGCAGTACCTTTTGTATAATGAAACGAGCCCCAGCCGTGTCTGAGCACTCAGAACGTTTAACAGGCCAGCTGCTTCCTGAGACGCTGTGTTTTGATGAGGACTGATTTTTCTTTAGAAGTAATGTTTAGTTTAATTTGAATTAAATATTTAACCTTCTCTTAACTTGTAGGTCTTGACATTTAGAAAGTCGCCCTTCCTCTCTACATTAATTTGTTATTTCTCTTCAATTGTAGAATGAATACAAGTGATTTGTATATATGCCCTTCCTTATGAATCTCCCCTCACAATCGCATCTCTGAGAACCAGTACTTAGTGACGCTGGCCTTTGGAAGGCCAGGAAGTGTGGGGCTGAGACACCAGATTTAGAACACATTCATGTTATTTTTCATGAGCAAAGTAGTTTGTGTTTTGAATAATGGGGCGCAGGTGAAGATAGTACTTGTGATTTGCAACACTAACTTTAAAAGAGTTAGAAAGAAACTGGGGTCTTTAGGGTGAGATGTGTCTTGTGTGACTATGGGTGTTGAATAGAGAATTATCTGCTCTAACCTGGTAGTCTCGGCTTGTTTTACAGTCGATGATGGGAAATAAAAACCTCCAGGCTGCAGCTCCTTGCAGCTATTTAGACACGTTTCAGGAGCTGGAGGTGTCTTTTTCCTCCCACTGACTGACTTTTAGATATTTGCGGGTAGGGGTAATAAATCCTGCCCTTAGAGAGTACGGATGCTATCATAAACCATGAGTGCAGTAGAACACAGACTGAGCTGAATGTAAATACTTGGTGAACGTTTTATAACCATAAAACTTACAAACTTACTTACAAAGACCTGCAGGGTGGGTGTCAGGAGGATGGGGCCAAGCTCTTTTCAGTGGTGCCCAGCGACAGGACAAGGGGCAATGGGCACAAACTGAAGCAGAGGAAGCTCCAGCTGAACC
>Ga0181612_156904_pt1 | contig 12923 bp, 7 predicted proteins | sample HoacroProtozoa21_FD_119630 | JGI IMG/M metagenome (GOLD analysis project Ga0181612, IMG submission 119630) | Hoatzin crop microbial communities from Cojedes, Venezuel. Combined Assembly of Gp0051906, Gp0051904, Gp0051908 | reverse complement strand
TAATTATTATTATTTATTATATTAAATTATTGTTATATTAAAATACAATAATAGTGGTATATTTTGCATCTTATATAAAGATGACATATTGCAGGTGGACTTGAGGTCCATCCAGTATTTAAACCCAGAGGATTCTACCTGCAGGAGTGTGAAGCATCTTTTGAGATGTCTATGCTCAGATTTCATTGGAAATGAGCTCCTTCCAAAGGGACTGTGGTATTGTTAAATTCAAGACACATAGACTTTTTGTCGAAAAGCTAAGGAAGGGTTCCTGAGAGGATTTTAAAGAACTGGTTTGAAGAAAAATAAGGGGAGTGCTTCTTGACCAAGAAAATATAAACTGTTCTAGTTAAAAAGGAGAGGTGGAAGACAGAAGTAGAAAAAGACTTATGGGATGTCAGGAGCAAAGATAAGGCATTTAGGAGAAACTGAGGACAGGCAAAGGTTTGAGCCACAGTCAGGGAAGCCTATGCTATGTGAGCAGGCTCAAAAGCAGGGTCAAAATAAGGGACTCTAGAAAGAAAAGTAAGCTTGAAGTTGGTATTGCTAGTGGCCAGTGGAAAACAAAGGCAGCAATGAAAATGACAGCAAGACAGAGGACCAGAATTCACTGAGAGACTGAGGAGATGAAGGGTAGGAGGTAGGAGATGATATCCATGTTGTGGCTGATTCAGAGTAAGAGCACTGGAGGAGTGTTTGGAATAAAATGAAAATAGAGAAGTTGGCCAACGTAGCAGGATATGTCTTAAGCATGGTTGGAGGTAAATGGGGAATGTTGGTGCACGGATTTGGGGAAAAAATCCAAAACAATAGGTTTAGGAAGCAAACCTAACATGTTTACCTCACCTTTCATGAGGTTTATGCTTCTTCAGATTCTTGGAATTTTTCCATGTATTATCTTAATCATTTGCATAAAGGTATAGATATGCATATAACAGGAGAACATAGTGGAGGAAAAGACCAAGAATAAAACTCTCAAAGTTAAAGCAGAGTGGGAGAGGGGAGAGTGAGGATACAGAAGAACAAAAATAAGAATATGTAACACAGCACAGTTATTGAAATAGGGGTAGAAACCTTTAGGGTTGCACATCTTTTCCAGGTGTAATCATCTTCATATAGATGTGAGCTGGCAAGGAAAATTATTCTAAATTGTGATAAACTTGACAGACTGATTATATTTGATTGTGTTGATTATGGCTATTAAAATAATTTTTCTCTGATGAAAAAATATATCCTCATAGCTTAATTGCAAGTATCCAAAATGTGGATTTAACAAAGTGTATATGCCTTCTGCTTAAAAGTTCCATTTTAAGTGTGAGGGGGCAGAAAAAACAAACAGATACAAAATGTGACTTTTTTGTTATAGGGTGCTTTGAAGGAACTCTTTTCTGGACAACTTGTATTCTTCCTTGTTCATCCTGAAGCAGTGTAGGCTACATATCATTCAGAGGAAACATTCTGCTGTCATTTTGAATTAAATGCTTAGGTAGTTCAGGTAAGCCTTTTAAGTAGTTCTGCTGGAAAAAAATAAGAAATGTTATGTTGTGTTGTGGAATGTTTCATCTGAAAAGTGATTAAGGGAATAGCTCATCTCTGATGTGAGGAAACACTGAGAGAACTGGGACTGTTTAGCCTGGAGAAAAGAAGGCTCGGGGGGACCTTATTAATGTATATGAATAACTGAAGGAAGGATGCAAAGAAGATGGAGCCAGGCTCTTTTCAGTGGCGTGCAGTGACAGGAGAAGAGGCAATGGGCAACGCACTGAAACACAGGAGATGTTCGCTCTGTACATCAGGAAATACATTTTTACTGTGAGGGTGACTGAGCATTGGATCAGGTTCCCAACAAAGGTTGTGGAGTCTCCCATCTTAGAGAGATTCAAAAGCCATCTGGATGTTTTCCTGGGTAACTGGCTCTAGGTGGCCCTGCTTGAGCAGGGGAATTGGGCCAGATGACCTCCAGAGGTCCCTTCCAACCTCAACCACTCTGATTCTGTGATTTGTGTACTCTGGTCTCTCCCTTGCCACATAAGTTCTAGTGACAAGCTGTGAACTGCACAGTTTGTCAATGGGTGGGAGTTTGATGGTTCCCAACCTGGGAAGCTTTCAGTTCATTCTCTGACTGGCTTGTTGTGTGCTGAGGGAAAATCTCCTTCTGTCTTCAAGTCTAGAGCTTTGTTTCACTAGGAACCGTCCAAAAACTGTGTCCAGATGCAATCCCCGCCCTCAAAAAGTTCAGTTTAAAATAAAGAATTTAGATGATGATCGGGAAGGAAAGAGGAGAGAATGACCTGGAGATGGTTAAAAATCAAGATAGCTGATAAGATTAGAGCTGAGATTTTCTTTAAAAAGAAAAAAAGGTAATTTTGCATCATTTCTCTGCACTCCAATCTTGACAATTCTTCTTTGCCACCTTTTTTCAAGCATTGCTACATACGCTACTGCGCTGACAAATTTAGTGGCCTACGACAGGTTTACAGCATTGGTGGATAAGGGAAGAGCGACTGACATCATCTACCTGGACTTTTGCAAAGCATTTGACACTGTCACGAATAACATCCTTGTCTCTAAGATGGAGACATGGATTTGATGGATGAACCACTTGGTGGCTAAGGAATTAGCTGGATGGTTACACTCAGTTGCAGTCAATGGCTTGATGTCTGGGTGGAGACTAGTGACAAATGGTGTCCCTCAGGGATCTGTATTGGAACCAGTATTATTTAAAGTCTTTGCCGGGGACATGGACAGTGGGATTGAGTGCCCCCTCAGCAAGTTTGCCGACAACACCAAGCTGTGTGTTGCGGTCGACACGTTGGAGGAAAGGGATGCCATCCAGAGAGACCTTGACAGGCTGGAGAGGTGGGCCCATGCAAACCTCATAAAGTTCCACAAGGCCTGTGTAAATTTGTTTGAAGAGACCAAATTAAATCCTTATTAGGAAGCATTCAATGTTATTAAATGTACTTTTTTTTTGGCCAAAATGAAATATTAATTATAAAACTTAATGCACATTGGTAATTATAAGCTAGGGAGCCATTAATTAGCATCCTGTACCAGGTCTGGAGCTTTGCCATGCCTGGGACTATGTTTATAAAAGCACTGCACTTATTTATTTCTTTAATTTAAAAACATGTAGGCCTCTATTTGGAGATATCCAGAATCAAAATCCTTACATCGGTCCTAACTATATGGTACAGCAGTTATTTCTCCCAGAAAACATATATTGTAGAGTTCAGTTGTCATGCACAGAAGAAAATTTCACACAGATCACTGCAATTTTCCTGTATGAACCAAGAGCTTGAGTTTTAAGAAGCGAATCCTTGATGGAAGCTGCTACCTTCTAACTTTTTCTTCCAGGCTTATTATTTTCTAGCAGTGAATGGGCATTTTTTATTTAACAGCTATTTATTTTCACATGAGGCTGTGTGTGATTGTATCCAAGATTAAAGAAGCATCTGAGGCTTGTCATGGGACTAGGAATTGTGTTGCATATGTCTTGAGCTCTTTGCTAGCAAAAGAATTTTTTTCCAAGAGTTTGATAATGAGTGCTGTTTTGCAGTAGTATCCAATGCATTCATTCAGACTGAACCGCAGATCTGTCATTTTGAAAGGCTGGTTGCCTTCTCAACCACTTGTATAAAATGAAAGATTCTTTCGTTATATGTAGGTGTGCCATAGTGCTGGAAATTGTGTTGGCAGTTCATTTGGTGGTACATTCTTCTAAAATTTGTACCTTGTATGTTGCCTTGGTGGCCCTCTTTGGAAGCATAATTGGAGATAAAGATCTCACTCAAATTTCACAGTGGCTGAAATGTTGGGAAAGGAAGAGGGAAGAGAAAGAAGTCACAGTTGAGTGTCTAACATCTAGTACCAAGCCTCAAGAAGGTGGTAGCATTTCCAGCTGTGTTGAGTCTGACTAGTTGTTGGAGTCAGTGTTCGTGCCTAGCACCTGTGCAAGTCACCCATGTTATAGATGGTCTGACTTTGTCCCTTGGGTTTGAAAGTCTTTCTGATGGGAGGAGCTAATAGGAGAAAAATAAGAAAAGAGAGTAAAGTGAAAGAGAAAAGGCAGGGAAAAGGATGACTTAAAAGAAAAGAAAGTTGGGACAGGTATTTCTTTGGGAAGAAAAATAAATGGCCTGTGGACTAAAGAATGAAAAATGTAGACTATTTTCGTAGATTAGATACTACATGACAATGTTGACAGGAGGTGGGAGAGAGCAGACAGAATTCCTGAGTGTTTCTGTAATTGTTCTTTATTCATGAATGTTTCCCGCTGTGATTTTGAAAGTCTAGAGTATTGCGTGTACATATCCGGTTTCAAAATATTAAATGTGCCCAAGTGACTTAGGAATCTAAAAGCCATTTCAACAAGACTTGGGCTATATTTCTTTGAATATCTGTGGGATTAGAGGTCTGTCACCTTTTGATACTTGGACTTTGACTCTTCCATCATTTCAGTGCTTCTAGAAAACATTTTAGATCTTTACAGAACTAATCACTTTTCCATTTACCAAATTGCCATAATTTCCTCACAAATTTCTTTAAGAAAATGAAATAAAGGTTTCCTCCAATTATGGCTGGAATTTTCTGGGACCTGGAAATGACTGGGTTATGTAGAAGTTATGTTTTATTTAGAGGAATCTGTTTTCATTCAGAAATGATCCAGGGCAGCAGGCACTGAGTGGATTTATATCCCTATAGTTACAGCCTTGACAATTAGCTCTATTTAGACTATGCGAGAGCATAATTAAAAGGTACCTCAGTGATTTCTTTAACTATTTCTTTCCCTTTCCTGCATAGACCTCTAATTTTTATTAAGTGATACACTCAGCTTCATGAACTTCTCTAAACCATCAGTTAATACATGTATATGTAGAGGATTATCTAATCCCATAAAGTATCTAGATCTGTATTTTCTTGGAGACTTGTGTTCCACTTTTTCCTTTTATGTGAGTTTTGATGTGTTGTATTTGGTGTATGTAATGGCACTTTCAAGGCCATGGGCCAATGCATTTTCATTAACTTTGAAACCAAAATGAGCTTTAGAAGAAGGTCTGTTTCACTTAGAGACAAGATGTACGACAAGTTTCATTTTTTCCTTAAGCTGCTGAATGAGCAGAGGGCTGGAGGGTCCATAGTTACCATCAACGTTTTGCAGTTGTGTTGCTGTCTAGAGAGCTGCTTGCATAGCCATGTTTGCTAGGAAGTGCTGATAATCAAGTGACTCTACCTGGAATCACTAGGAGCAAACAATATGTGGCAGCTCTGCTACACAAACTCGGGCACCTTAAATATATTTTCTATTTGAAGATGTTGTCAAAAAAAGCTGTTAAATTATGTGAGGTAAGAGGGTTAAGGGCACCACAAACACCTGTTTAGACTCATGTTAGTTTGCGTAATGTCGGTTTAGCGAGGACAATTGATGTAAGTCTAATTTTTTAATAATTAAAGTGCTCTCAGCGAGGGTTGTAGGCTACAAGGGAAATTGTCCAAGCTTCTAAATAATTAGGACTTCCATGGGCAGCTAACTCCCTCCCACAAATTCAACAGACCTAAAGATGAATACTAATTAGGAGAAAGTATGTGCCAGACACTCAGCTGGTGGAAAAGGAAATAATTCGCTTCCCCGCAGTGCTGCCAGGTTCACTTACATCAGATGAGAGTCTGACCAAATGTCCCAGAAGACAGTGCAACGCCTATAGAAGATCAGTATAGGAGTTCCTAGACCTTGGGACCATAAGTGAATACTAAATCTGGCAGGAAAGCTGCCCTCAGAACTTCATCAGAAATGGCTTTGTCACCATAATTATATATCTGAACCATCCAAGACGCATCACCGTCTGCAATAAATTACTGTAATCAGTAGTAGTAGGCAAGGGAGAAGTAATTAGTGGTGCTGAGTCTATGGTTAAATAGCTCTTTCTTTTCCCCTCTACCTATTGGTTCAAGTTAATATTATATTTGTATCTTCTAAGATCAAATTACCTGAAATAATAGGTAACTTTTTCCCGATGAGCATTCATGAGCAGACTTGTTCTAAGGCACACCTGAGACTGTCAAATGTTTGCTAATAGAAAAGTTAATTCTGGAATGAGGTGTAGGTGTTTGTAACATCTGTGCGTTCCCCTGACTAATGTCTTGTTGTCAGCTGATTCTCCATAGACTTTGCCAATTGTATTTGTACCCTAAATAACTGGCTGAGCAGACATGGCCCAGCAGAAAACAGAACTTTGCTGCCTATTTTGCAATTTCTCTTTCATGGTATTGAAGTATCTTTAGGAGGGAAATCACTGTGTGTCATCTTGTTCTCCTTACACGGGAATTCTGTGCCATCAACACAGGGAAGCAAGGCTGTCACTTCAGTCAGGCAGACCTTAATCCTACAGCAGCTTTGCCTGAGAGAAGTTCCTTTTGATTAGAAGATTCACTCTGAAACACTGTGGCTTACTAAATCATTTTAAACACCACAAACTACCCCTTTGCGATGTAGAGAACATTAAGCTCTATGGCTTGTTACAAGCTGTGGGAGCTGTGTGTCTGAAGATCATGCTCGTTCTCTTTCTGCACTGAGATTTGCGAGTGTGAGTTCAGATGTCCATTTGGAAATAGCTGACATACAATATGAAGGACTATTACAGGTAACTGACACTTAAAGTCTAGATCAGTATTATTTCACTGGGTTTCTGATTATAAAGTGGTTATTTCCATACCTGTCACAAGATATTTTATGTGAGGGATGGAATGCAAGAGGGTTAGCTCTGGGCATTGCTGCGTGGACTCTAATCCTTTGGGTTTATGTATTCTACCATTTGTTTCTGCAGTTAAGCAGTGTTGTCATTTAACTTTTGCACCTTTGAACAGCGAAATCTATCTCCTTTCTAGTAGGTTCCCATCCAGCAGATCAGTCAATAATTTAATGGAAATCTTTGCTGCGTTTCAGTGGACAAATCAGTACTGCGTGTGCTCTATAAATGGCAGTCTATTTCGGATGCATTTCCTGTGGGCTTTGTGTGTGTGACTTATTGACATCCACCAGACCGCTTCTTCTCTTCTGCAGCACATACTGTTAATCCTGGAGACAGAAGTGGTTTGGTTTGGGCTGTACAATACTTTGGTGGGATGGCATTAGGAAATGGCTTTAAATCGAGGAGTTAAAGCTTCCTTCTTATTCCTCTCCCTTTCCTTTTCAAGCCTCTCCTTCAGTGCCCTCAGACATTTGGAGATGTATCAGGCCCTGAAGGTCAGTGTCATCTGCTAAGGAGCGCTCGCTTCTGCACCTGTTGCAGGGAGGGTTCAGCCGCCTGTGGGGCTGCAGGAGGGCTCCCCGCTCTGCGGCGTGTGCTGTGACACCCATGCCAGGAGGCAGCAGTGGGGAGCTGTTTACTTCTTGCCTACTTACAGAAACTGCACTCGCTGCTGAATTACGAGTCGAGTGGTTCCCAGCTGGGACCTTACTGTCTAGTGGTGAAACTTGGTGGCTGTCATAAGTTTGTTAAAGCCAGCTTTTCTATTAAATCACTGCTTTACATTGCCTAACAGCTATAGTACCGGAAGTATCACACTCTTCAGCAGCTTTACAATAGCAACATAATTGTGCTGTCCAGCCAGTGCATATGTGTAGGTACATCACCTGCCCTGGAATGCATAGTTTTTTTTCCTCGCTCTCCATGGCCACTGAACAAGTGGTCTTATAAATAAACTGATTGGTCAATATCATGATCGTATATTTCTTCTAGTGCAGTTTTAAGGGAAAACTGTGTTGGCTAATTCCTAAGAATTTTTTTTAAGTAATCTGTTTTTTTACATGTTTTTATGAATAGTAAATCTAGTATAGATTCAGGTTTGGTGAGTTTACTCAAAAGACTCTTTACAATTAAGCATTGGTCAGGGATTAGAAGGAACACCTTGCCTGAGCTCTTTGAGGGGTTTCAGGCTTTGGTTCATGTGCTTTCCACTGAAAATAACACAAAGTGATTATATTCCTTGCAGTGCTTTGAAAATCTTGCCTTGAAATTCTGCCCCAGAGTGATATAAAAGCTTTCAGACAGCAGCCTGAATTTGCTATCCATATTGCCACTGAATTATTGAAGAGTGTGGAAAATTGTTTGCCTGGGTACAGGGGCAATCCACATCAATAGGGAATTTGGAAACAGGTGATAAGACTTCAAAAGAAGGCTTTGATGTAGAAAAATCAGTTGTGTTTCTTTGTTTTTGTTACAGTTTGTGTTGAAAGTGCTTCACACACACACATTTTCAGACAATGCAGAAATGACACAAGCCTATTAGGGGAGTAAATTGGGCCTGTTAAAAAGTTGCTGGTGTTGCAAGACAGGTGGCTTGGGGGGTCTGTGTAATTCCTCACTGGTGGGATCTGATGAGTCATCTCTGTTCTGCTCCACTCTTTGCTTGCTTTTTGTCTGTCATTTTACAAATATAACGACTGCTAGTAATGACCACCTCTGGCTGGTATTTGCAGAGTCTATCTTTTGGGGCCTGTAGACATTTCTATGCCAAAAATAATAGTCTTGACATTTTTCTTGTTCTGGGTAGTTGCATTTCTGCATTGAGAAAACTAAGACTCCAATTGTCTTTTTTTAATGAGCTTTGCTTCGTGACTGCTGATAATGGTACCCTGTGTGTATGCGTATTTTATATTATGAAGAATACACTAAACTGTAAGACTTATCTCTGCAGAAAGGTGCCTAATTTGGAGTGTCCGTTTCTAAAAAGCGGCTTTAACGTACAAGTCATCAGACAGGTCTATGAGACTTGCAGACCCCAGTGCTTCTGTGAAGGGCATGTGGAGAGGACTATTTAGACTTTCTTGATGGGATTCCATCCAAATCTTAATTAAATTATGAATTACACTAAACCTTTGAAATATTCACTATCAAATAAAAATAACAATGCAGTGAGAATATATCTCTCTCTTCTTCCAATTTTCAGAACTTCTAAAGAAAGGCAGTAACACTTTAAGAATGTTCGCACTTGCAAATACTGTGTAGAATGACCTCTGAGATTTTCATGCTATCACATCATTAGAGGAAATAATACAGCAGTAATTCATGATGTACCCTTGTGTTTTGATATGGATTGGTTAGGCCACAGGTTTATACAGTCTCTTTTCCAAATAGATTTATAGAATCTTGTGGTGTTCGGAGTATAAAAGAAAATTTCTGAATGGAAGAGAGACTGATACCAGTACCCTTTTAAGACACTGAACAGAGCGACCTCAAATAAGTTGAGAATCTGTGAAGGAAAGGATGTTTTCAGGGAAATAGAGGCCTCCACAGTTTACTTAATCATTAGAACTCTTCTTTTTTTCCTTAACTGAGATACTAGAAATTTTCCTTTATATAACACGAATGTTCCTAAATGTAGTTTACTACTGGCTTTCATATGTCTTTGCTATGGCTTTTTTCACACAGCTTTTCTTTTGCTGTAGGGATTATTTTATCCAGATTTCAAACTAGCATGGCAGCAAAGTGGGGCTGAATTCACTCTGTGTTAAATATCCTTATTTAAATGGTAGCAAAAGAGTCTGAAGGCTTTTTAAAAATCCACACACTTAGTAGTTCTAGCAGTACAATATTTAAAGCAAAACTAGACATTACTGCAGAGTGACGAATTCTGAAAATGCAAGTCTTAAGTTTGTAAGCTCAAAGAAACAGAGTGAAACTTTGATTTCGTTCTCCCCATCCAAAGCATTTGAATCCAGCAGTTCCCGCAGAAGCCTCTTAAACACGTTTCCGCTCATTCACTGGGTGCTGAACACTTCAGAAAATCAGGTCAGTTCCTTAGGTTTCCAAATACAGATGTAGGATCCTAAATATAAGCATGTTATTCAGAAAGAAATTGGTTTCTTTTTATATAGACTGTAAAGCTACAATCAGATCCACTTGACTTATTCTATTTCCAGCTTTTATGGAGGTCAACAACAATTGTGTTTAGTTCCTGCTTTATGTATATAATTGTCCTTACTTGTAGGTGAGTAGGTGTGATTCTGCCAGTCCCTCTGGTTACTTGCCTTTCCGTATTAATGTAACAGACTATTTTTCTTCACTCCCAGCAATCTGAGAAAAGTACTTGAATTTCCTCAGCTCTGCTTACGTGCAGAAAGCTGTATCTTCCTTCCAGGTCAAACCTCATCAACGTCCTTTCTCCAGGTTCATTCTCTCTGGGGTGCCCTGAGAGGGCGTATGTGTTTCTTACCCTTCCATTCAAGTTACCTTAACTAAACCTAAAGTTGAACAGCAGGGTTGGCAGGCCCTTTCCACCACTCCAAAAGCAGCTTTCTGCTTTGTCTTTATCCCATCTCTAACCCCAGTCATCCACTTGGGGTGACACCAAGCCCAGGAACTTGAGAGATGGTCTGGAGGAGAAACTTCTCCAGAGACAATGTTTCTTGGCATCCTGCCTGCGCCATGGTCAGCCCCTTTCCAGCCCCACTCCTACTGCAGCCCTTGACTTTGTCTCTCTGATTCGTATCTGAGAGTATAATTGCAGTTCCCATGAAGTGTGATATACCTCCAGCAGTTTATTTTAATTCTTGAAGTAACTCTGTTTACTCTTGGGTGAGGTCCCCAGGGAGAGCTTTGTCCTAAATAGACAAAGTAACTGTGAATAGCACAGTAGGCTCTGAAAGAACATGCAGAGAATATGTAGTTAATAGTATACTTAATCTCTAGCCCTTACTATTAAAGTGGTGTTTTCTCCTGAATTGCTTCCACATCATCGAATTTTTCTTTTACGTAGGAGGGCTAAAGCAGAGACTAATAAGAACGCCTGTCTTTTCTGTACCGCCTTTTATCCTAAAGCCTTTATCTGCAAGAATTCTTTTGTCATAAATCAGAGCATCTCTAAACCTACTCTGGTTTATCTCAGCTGAGACTCCTACCCTGATAAATATAAAAACCATATACATCATATGTATATAAAATACATATACAAGTGAGTTTTCTCACCTCTGGAACCAAAGGGAGTGAACATGGCATATGTTTAGCCACTGTAATTAAGGAATGAAAATTGTTAAGTATGCTTCACATCTGAACAAACCTGCTGGAAAGGCTGAAGTGAGCGTGGTATGGTTATAGTCACCCTATAGGAATCTGGCGTGAGTGCAGACACTGCGCTCTGAGTCTTTGAATGTATACAAGTCAGATAGCTGGGTGCTCATGGCCATCTGGGAATTCAGTTGGCAAAAAGGAGTAATGTGCTGGCACAGAGCTATTGGAGCCGTTTACTGCACTAGCTGTCATACTGCTTTTCTGTGTAGAGGAGAGTGAGAGTGCATGCAATGATAATCCTCTGTCAGCATAGCCAGCGTGCTGTAGATCTCATTTCATGCTGCAGAAGCTTCTCCTGGGAGCGATCAGCCGTCAAAACCAGAGGTGCACAGGTCCCTCTCTCCTGTGACTGCAGGAAGGCCAATATGGCTGCACTGAAAAAGCTACAATGAGGTCTTTGTGAATGGCAAGTGACTGTTTCCTCCCTCTGCAGTTCCAAAACAGAGCACCTTTCAGAGACAGCTCCAAACTGAATGAACTGGAGCTCAAGGCGGGGTGTGAAGTTGAGTCTCTGGAAGACAGATTGTGCTGGCAAAGCAACACGGCAAAATCTATCATTGTGCCAAACTTCTGATAATTAAAATTTCATTGTAATGTACCATTGATTCCACCTCTTAATCTTCCAGATAGGAAGTTTCTCCAGAAAAATTGAATTTCTCTCCTTGCTGTCTGTTGCATAAGTGGGTCTGGAAGATTTAAACCAAAATTAATAATTTTCAAATTGTTGAGCCCACTGAGTGCAAGTCAGAAGCTTCCCTTTAACTGTTTTATAGAGACATATACATCTTGGGATCACTTAGCAAGGAAATACCTCTTTTTTTTTTTTTTTTTAAAGTTTGCTCAAGGCTGATTCATCCCAAGCATTGAATCTATCCAGCTGTAAGTGCAGAAAGAACTGATTTCCTGACTGCCAACTTACAGTACTTCAGGCAATGCATGTAGAAAGATGAATTGCTATTTACTGAAAACTAGCGGTCAGTTTCTTCAGTTATGCTTACATGCTCATCTTTGTTTTCATAAGACAACTTCATTTTCATTAGTGAGAGGAAAAGAAGAACTGGAATTAAGGAATTGGATCCTTAATCATTACACGTTGCTATAGCTTCCTAATTTTTCTCTTTAAATTTTCAGTTGGCTGTGCTGTATTGACCTCAGCCCTAGATATCCTAACCATCAGATACAGAAGTGATTTGTGAATCTTTAAGCTTGTATCTCAATCCCTATTCGCTCCACTCCAGGAATGGCAAGGGAGGCTTAGTTTCTAAGGGGAATGTTGATGTTTCATTTCAGTTAGCTTAAAAACAAAGCTGGTTTCGTGAAGTGGGGAAATCTGCAACATAAAGGTGAAATTACAACATTTGTCATGCCTTTCTTGAAAAGAGAATGCATTTGTCTGTTGACTCATGCTATTCCTACTGATGGAGGAATAAAAAATAATATTTTTGGCACGGAGAACATGGATTAGCAGTCTTAGAAGTAGGGATTTGCTTAGGACTGTCAGCTGAGAGTTAGCTGACTATTTCTTTTAATTTCCTGCTCCACAGTCCTATCCGGAGGCACGGTATGGGAGAGGGAAAGAAAGGTTTAGCTCCCTACATCTGAGCCCTGGAGACAGCCCTGGGAACTGAAAGGCAGAGCTCGACAATGACCCTTGCTTCCTGCACCCCTGTGCACAAAGTGCAGCTGACAGGAGCTCTATAAAGGCAGCGGTGGAGGGTTTGTGTCTGTCCTTCCAGACTAGGTGGCAACACTCAGGAATTTTCCATTGAAATAGATTTCAGTTAATTAAATTTGCATGTTCTGGAAAATCTGATTTTTATTCCCTTTCGTATTACTCCAGAAAATTTCAGTTCC
>Ga0181612_133411_pt1 | contig 12923 bp, 9 predicted proteins | sample HoacroProtozoa21_FD_119630 | JGI IMG/M metagenome (GOLD analysis project Ga0181612, IMG submission 119630) | Hoatzin crop microbial communities from Cojedes, Venezuel. Combined Assembly of Gp0051906, Gp0051904, Gp0051908 | reverse complement strand
CCGTCACCCTCAGAGGGAAGTTCTTCCTCATGTCCAGCTGGAACTTCCTCTGCTTCAGTTTGTGCCCGTTGCCCCTTGTCCTGTCGCTGGGCACCACTGAGTCTGGCCCCATCCTCCTGACACCCACCCTGCAGATATTTATAAGCATTTATTAGGTCCCACTGTTCACTCCAGCTGCGGCACTGGTGGAGTAAATTGTCACCAGTGCCCAAAGGACGCCGTCATGGATTGTTGATTTCCCAGATATCTGCGACACCAAGACAGAAGGCGCGGGAAGCCTGTACAAGGAAAACTCATAACACACTCAGGTTTTCTTTTCTCAAGCTCTCAGCTGAGGTACCAACAAGCACGGAGATGACGGAGATGTTCAACCCAGCGATCAGGTTAAAGGGCTACACCAGGGAGAGATGAGAGCGCAGGAGTGTTTGTGGTTGGCATATTGTATTTTAGGGTACGTGATGCTTACACTGAGAGTGCTCAGAAGGGAGGGCAGCCTTGGCCACTGAACTGGAAACATGCAGCTACAGTGGAAAGTTAGTGTGCGAGCAGCTGGTGCGTGACAGTTGCGCTTGACATTCTACAAACCCCTTCATTGCTGCAGCTTTGCCAAGAAATGAGGGGCAGCAATTTGTTCATAAACCACAGCTTCGGTTCACACCGGAAAAGTTGTGTGCTACAGTCTCAACATTTTTTTTCCTCCATTTGAAACAAAAGTTTGTGATTTGTGACTAGTTTTTTTTAAATCTTCATTACAACTTTCCATTCCTCCTTACAAAAAAAGATCCATCAAAGGTTAACAACAGGAAGAATCGCCGATGCTGAAGCGAACACCGTCCAGTGTTCCACCCCGAGTTGCCATCACCAATCACTTGCGGGTATCAAGCAGCATCTGCTCATCATCAGCAACACTGCGTCATTGCTTAGCAATGGGAAGTCCTTCTGGAGCACTACGAGGAGACATCGTGGGCAACAGGAACAACCGACCCGGCAGAGCACGGTCATTTTGGTGCTCCTTTTGTACCAGCATAACTCCCATGTCCTGAGACATGGTCCTGCTCCTGGTCACACAATACCGAGAGGCATCCATGCGATGGCTGATATTACTGATATTAAGAAGCTAAAGTTTCCTACCACTATGAAAAAGTCACTGATCCTTCCAGAAAATGACTAAGAAATCAATCATATCTGAAACTCAGCACCTCCTCCAGCTCTGATGCCCCAGGCTCCCTCTCGTTTCCCATGTCTTCTCTGTTAAGTGGATGTAAGCAAGCACAGAGAAAATTAACCCCAGACTCACCTCCTGCCGAGCCCCACACCAAAAATACAGATCCTTGTCAGTCTGTCTCTTCCCTGCGTGGTTTTATCTCTGTGCTCCTCTCTCCCGCTATTTAATTGTTTGACATTAATTAAATACAGACCTAGGCTTGTCTTAGTACATAAAGATAAACCTCAGTCATTAGCAACTTAGGGTGGAGTTCACCAGCAATCAGAGCCCTGCAACCTTAGCAACAAATAAAATGAAACTTCCTGGTAGGTTTGGGAGAAAAAAGATATTACCTTCTACTGTCTAACCAGCCTGTCTGGTCTCCTGACATCTCTTATACGATGGTCTGCAGAAGTAACTGGTTGTCTGAATTTTTTCTTCTTCCTCAGTCATATCGTAACTGTGGCACTACAACAGAAATTAATAATAAAATATGTTACTAATGCTAGCGTTTCACTGATTTGACTTATGTCCTCAGTCTATGACAAGTCTACTGCAAAGTATCATCCAGAGGACAAACTGGCAAACTACAGCATGCTAAAGTCAAAAGGATTTCTTAATCTCATTAACCACCTTACCCCCCCATTTTGAAATAGGACACCAGTGTAAAATATACATATCTCAATTATTTATACCAGTGTTGATTTTAAATTAGAGCTTTTCTTGGAGGTCCTGCTTATGCCTGGAACTTTTCATAATCAAATAACTGACATTGCAACTGTTTTACTTGTTCTTACTTGTAACTGTGCAAAATAGAAACTGCCTCGTGCTAAGCAATTCCTAAACACCGAACCCAGAAGCAGGTGATCCCCGCCGCAGCGAATTTATTTCCTAGGAGACACGAGATGGGGGGACAGGAAAGGGGTGGTTTCATCTGATCGCACACAGACATCTCCACCGGAGCTACGCTTCCCTGGTGCCCTCTCTGGCCAACGAAGGGTGGCCATGCTGAAAAGAGATGCGTGACAGCCCGCTTGCAGCTATACCTCTCTGCTGACGGTAAGCTTTTACCTTGCCCTAAAAGATCTTCATTAGCGGTTTGTTGCAGGCAGCCGAAAGGAGCTGCTCCCCCTGAAGCCATCTCCGGTGACTCCCCGACATCGCCCTGGCCCAGCGCGATGGGCAGGCGTCAGAAGAGGCAAGGGCTGGTGGTGTCTTTGGTGCAGTGGTGAGTCAGAAAGCGCTTCAGCAAATAAAGAGTCTGGAGAGGAAAAGGAGCCCTCTGAAGGGTGTTGCAGGGTCTGAAAATGACACAGGAAATAGTGGGCTCACGTAGAAACCAGCTCAAGCTGTGAGCTATGAGGACCAAAATTAAGGACACCTCTACATCCAGGAGAGGAACTTATGGGCTCCAGTCTGGCACCCGGGACTGATTCATAATAAAATTTACCGTTAATCAGAGATAAGAGAGAAGTCAGATGTCCCAGTAGCCCTTCTGGAATGACCCTTTAATCGTGCAGGTTCTCCCAGCACGTCCATCACAACATCCCTGAGGACACGCACTATGTGCTATAGTTAAGCATCCACACCCTGCGACAGAGTGAGAAGCTAGTCCTGACAAACCTGTGACCTGTGACCAGCATGGCCACTTCTGTTCAAACCATACCGAAAAATGGGAATCAGACATTTTCCTACTTCGGCCTCGAGGGGGTTGTGCTTGTTAAAATGCCTTTGAAATTTCATTTTCTGATGCCGAGCTGTGACAGTGATGGAAGTGGGGGCCACTCACACAGCAATTCCAGTGGATGGCAGGAACCAACTCCTTCAGCATCTCAGAAAACATGAGACTCGGTTCCAGTCATCTACAAGGCAGGCCCACAGTTTCAATTCCTTGCCTATGTTCCTCCATCCGCCCATGAAGACAGGCGCTTCCAAAGAGCAGCTTATCCCATCATAAAGGGAGGATGAACTCTACTTAGGATCAGGAGAATAAACTGCCCACTGAAACCAGCGGGAGCCCACACAGGTAGCATCACTTCAATGTTTCATCTGGAGACAACTGGAGAGCCCTGCAAGAACATCAAGCCTGATGTTCACATCTGCTTGATGGCGTTTTGAGATCCAGATTCTTGTAACATTGTTTAATTGACAAAACCTATTTTCTCTTTATTTTGCCAAAATCTGCTCTATTTCAGGTAGACATGACAAGTATCACAGCCTCCTGAAGGTGTGAATTTCACACATCTCAGCAGGCCTCACAGCAGCTTTACTCACTCACCAACATGCTTTGATGCCCAGTGAAATAAACCCAGCTCCTAAACCAGTTTCCGTAATTCATCTCTAAGCAGCAGCGACAATAGCAATGGCATCAAAGCCAGCAGCACCTGGTTTCTGACATGCCCAGGAAAAGGGGGCTTTCTTTGCAAAGGAGAAGTAGAAAAACAATGAACAGGAAAGCCAGGAAGGGCCAACCAAAGAAATAAATAGCAGTCTGGTGAAACTGTTGCTATGGCATGTGCAAAGCTCCAGGAAGCATCACCCATACCCATGTGCAAGCGGTCACCTGGAGGCAGCAGCAAGGGCCCTCTCCGTTGAAGCTCGCAAGGGTTTTTTCGTCAGGGTAGCAGCCGCTGCGGTTAGAGAAGAAAACCACAAGCATGGGGCTCTCTCGGCGAGTTTCAGATCACAGACCACCTGCCTTGCACAAAGCTGCTTTTGCAGAGCAACTGCAAGGAGAAGGAACGAACACCTGAAGAGCTCAGCTGTCTGTCAGCCATGCATGTGCTCGGAGATCAGAAATACGCGTGGATCCATGCCGTGAAACACCCCTGCCTTGCGTGCTGGGTAACAAAACACGGGGTGTTCTGCCATCCGCACGAGACCCCTTGAGTGCGCACGAGCGAAGGCGGCAGAACCCCCACCAAGAAACGCGACCTGGGGCCTGTGGCCAAAGCACGGGGCTTGACTGTGACGTCTGCGGAGCTGGAGCTGCTGTGGGCTCCTGGCCGGGCAGGAGACAGCAGGCTGCGGTGGCTGACCCCACCTCGGGCACGAGCATCGTCAGTCTGAACCTCTCGGGAAGCCATCGAGGCAAAATCCTTGAGGCACCATTAAGAACAAATAATGATAGATGAACCCAAATTCTGGATTAGAACTGAATTTCTTCAGAATTTTTTGCCCCCCCTTCATTTTGCCGCAGATACCGAACACCGCATCTTTACCCAAGAGGGTCCTGATGACATCACATCCTCTCCGAAGAGCGACGCAGCCTCCCAAGTCAAGCGAGAAAGATCACCTCCGCTCCGCCGCGCCGTCCCCGAGGTCGGCCACCCCTAGCAGAAGATGGCCGGGTCTCCTGCACTGCTCCTCCTGCTCGCTCTGGGGCTCTGTGAGTACGGACACAGGGCTGCGCGGCACCTTCACCGCGAGGGGTGAGCAAACCCCTTCTGCTGAATCCGAGAAATCGGGCTAAATAGATAAAGGGAAATAAAGAGCAAACCAAAAAGGCTGACTTTGAGGTTTGCCCAGTAGCTGCGGAGGTGAAGGCGGCACTGCCTCGGCCGGCATAGGGCAGCCGAGGGGTGGCTGCAGCATCACGCGCACCGGGAAGGGAGCCTGGATGGAGAAATGGTTCTGCAGGGGAGAGGGAAGGGGGAAAAAGGGTGTTGAGCAGTCAGTGTTTTTAGGGAGTTACTTCAGATAAGCTGGGAGGGGGTAACATCCCTGAGCGGGCGGCTGAAGGGCAGCACCCATCTCTAAAGCCCGGGTGGCTGAGCACTCTCCACGCATGATCCCAGCAAGGACTCCAATAAAAACTTTCAAGCCATCTGGCCCTCCCTTTGCATCTGACCTCGCACCCCGTGGACAGGGAGCGAGGCTTGCCCAGGGGGACATGGCTCTTCCCAAGCAGTTCCCACGAGGATTTCTCTCCCGCAGGCTGTCCTGGGGTCCACGGCCAGAGCTACAGTATGACGGTCAGGTTTCGTGACAGCAGCGTCACACACCCCCAGGTGGGACAGCGGCTGGAGCTGGAATGTCTGACCACTAAGGATGACAGCGGCGCATTCTGGGTCCGCCAGGACAAGGATGGGACCCTTCACTTCATCGTCTTTATCTCCTCCTTGTCCCGGACCACCTTCGAGTGGAGCCAGAAGACGTCCACACGCTTCGAGGCAATGAAAGACAGCAAGTTCTACCGGTTGGTAGTGAAGTCTTTCAAGCCGCGGGACGATGGGAACTATTTCTGCCTCATGAACAGCAACCAAGTGCTGTACTTCAGCCCTGGCCTGCCTGCCTTCCTCCCAGGTCAGCAACACCTCCGCCCAACCTCCCTTAGCTCTGCCAAAACGCCCAGCACCTCCTGCCCGTGCCTTTTTTAATCCGTCACCTCTTCCACAATCCCATTTTGCCTGCTTGCTTGCTTGCCCAAGGTATCTCGCGACCAACACATCAGTCCTCCCGCCGGAGGCCCCCTGCTTGCTGTCTCTTCTCGTGGTACAGCTCCTGCCCAAAGGCAATGACCGTCGGGCAGACCCAGCATCCCCCCATCCCCACTTCTCCATCCCATTCGTGGCTCTAAAGGGTTGAGACTAAAGCAAAGTCCACCACCACTCCCTCCTTCCTCACATAGGTCCCAAAAGTCCTACCAACCTCTGGGTCCTCAGGCTTTCTGAGGGTGGTAGCAGAAAGCAAGAAATAAGGAGCCTGCAGCTGCTTACTGGGTCATGGCAAACCCTGCTTAGGAGAAGTCTCTTCCAAGGTGGGCTTTATGAAGTTCCTCTGGAGCTGAGCCTTCTGCTAGCTACAGCAGCAGCCGTGCCCCGGCAGCGGTGGGAGAGAGCTCTTTTATTATAGTTCCCCGTACGCTGTATTCATCCATTTTCCCTTACAGTCACCACCACAGCGGCACCCACCACCCCGGCACCCGCCACCCAGCATGGCGTCACCACAAAGGACCCCTGCCTGAAGACCCCGGACCCAGGTAGCCCAGCTGCAGGGAGGGAGAGGGGAAGAGCTGGGCTCGGGCCCACTGACACCAAGGGGGATCCTGCAGGCGTTCTGGGGTGGGGGCAGACTGAAAATCCTTAGAGCTTTATCAGAGTTGGGTAACTGGGTACATGCGGCTGGAAGGACTAAACTCCAGTGTTTCACCCGCGTAGGAAAGGCTGAGGATGATGCAAAAAGCAGGAGCATGTCTCACGCCTGGTCATACGGGGAAGAGGTGGAGGGAAGGCAGAACCTGTGGGGCTGGGGCTGGTTTTAGCCTGGTTTAGGCTACGTGTCCCCCCTCAAGCCTCCAGGAAAATGCAGAGAGCAGCAGCACTAACAAATGCCCACGCTGCACGCGCTTGGGGACGTCGTTGGTGGGCCAGGGCAGCCCTCTGCTCCGCCACCAGCCTCGCTGAACAGCAGGCAGGTCCCCTGGCTCCACCAGAGCCGGCCGTAGCACCAGCCATGACCTTTCCTCTTCTTTACTCCTGCAGAGACCAGCAAGGAGAAAGAGCTGAATTTCTTCTGCGACATCTTCATCTGGGTTCCTTTGTCAGGCGCCTGCCTCCTGCTCCTCATCGGCCTGGCAGTGACCATCGTGCTGTGCCAACGTAAGACTCGCCCATAACCCCCGTAGATATCCCTCTAACCTGAAAGCGCAGCCCTCGGGGCAGGGATCTTCTAGCTTGGTCCTTTACGTAGGCAGCAGGCACCCAGGACACGCTCCACGCAAGAGAAGGACCGCTGTTAAAACCAGCGTCTGTGTTTCCCTCAGCAGTAGGCTTAGGCTGAAAAATAACTATCAAATTAGAATCATAGAATTATTTAGAAAAGACCTTTAAGGAAGAAAAGCAGATTATAAATAGAGCAAAATTATCAAACTGTATTGGCTGCACCATCAGCTGTATCGGAGGGTAAAATACCAGAACCTGAAATACTTTAACAAAATAGGGTAAACTGCTCCAGTACCAGGCTTACAAATCCAAATGCTGAGACTCCCAGCAGCAGCCTGAGCTGTAACCAAATGAGCAACTTAATTACACAGGTTCTGAGACTGGTACGGTTAAAGCAGGAATGCAAAATCTCTGGGGAGACAAAAGCCCTTTGGTGAAATTTCACGTTTCAAATGTCTTTAAGTTACCCTGAGCAAGCAGTGAGTGTGAATGTATTTAAATCAATTTAGCGCTCGCTGAAACCAGTTGAACTTTCCTTCGGGGAGTGCCCCGATACCCCAGAAGTTCCACCAATGTCATTAAACCAGCTCAGCTCGTTTGCCAGGAACACCAAAGTGTTTTGCTGCTGAATTAACCCAAGTAAATCCTCACTGACCCCACAGCCTGGAGCTGATGCGAGATGAGTTTACCAGCTGACCTGGTTTAAAAAAAGAAAAAATACAATTTTCAGCATCCTTCAGCCTGAAAAATACGGATCACCACAGTCTGCAGCGGTAGGAAGGAACACATGAAAAAAACACTGACGAGCCACAGGCAAAAATCATTCTTCTCGAGGGAAATAGCTGATGGTGCAGCAGAGCACCTGGAATTGGTCCAAACTCCCTCTGAAGTCACCAGGAGCCCTCCACATGCACCAGGATTCCCCAGTTACCTGCAACATTGTTAACCTACAAACGCCAGTCTCCGGTGATTTATTTCTGCCTTTTGCTGCTGATGGGAGTTATCAGTGAAAAGCCATCAGCTGCAATTAATTTCTGCAGCCGGCAGCCCGGGCCCTCAAGGACAGGTTTTTACCTTGTGTTAAAATTAATGGCTGGACACTGTATTTTGCCAAATACCTTCCAAAGTAACGACACAGACGCTGAAACGGGGAAGGGCATCGTTCAACGTGGTTGCCCACTGCATGGCATCGTTGCTGCTCGCCTGTTGTAGAAATTAATTGCTGCGAATGGATTTTCAGCAACATGCCGAAGTCGCTGGAGACTGCAAAGAAACCAATCCACTGTCAGCATTCCTAGGCTGACCCGGCTACTGTTACTCACGTGAAAACACTGAAGTGGACTGCCGGGGAACCGTGAGCTGCAGCACCGCTCACTTGCACGGCTCTCCTCAAAAATAAGCTTGGCTCATCCGCTGCCAGTCTCACAGACAGCGAGCTGCTAGGGAACGCCAGCACTGCCCTGCTGCAGCGTTTCTTTACCAAGTTGTGATTCGGTATCTCTGAACTAAAATGTTTTCTTTTTTATTTTAGAAACCAGAAGACGAAGATGCAGATGTAAAAGGTTAGTAAGTGACCGGTGGCGGCATTTCTCTCAAACTTGGCAGCATCTCGCCCTCAAGCGATAAAGCAGGCAGGTGCCAACAAGCGACCTAAAAATTCTTCATCCGATATACAGTGGATGGGAGGGGGCTGTGTAATGAATTAAGGGCAAGAAAGAGAAATAAGGTTCTCTTCTGTGTTTGTTGGTTGTTTTTAAGTAATTCAAAACACTGAGCATTGACGCTGCAGTAGGTGCTGAACAGAAAGACAGGAGGTGTTTGCGGCAGCCTAAAAGCGTTGTGCATCACCCCATGCGCATAACGAACATCACGTTTGTGCGCTCCCAACGCACTACTTCAACTTCATCCCTCCCCAAACTGTTCATTTGATTTCCTCACCGGTCCTTCAGGATGTGCCCATGGATTAGATGCACGTTATTGCACCCCGAATCCCCCACTGCACAATTTTGGACCAGCATCACTTTGGCTTTATGCCTCCATGGCCCCAACAGGCACTAAGTAACAGCAGCAGAGGCTGATGCAGCTCTAGGTGGCTTTCCTGGGAAACAGCAATGCAGATATGTATAGCTTTAGAGTTAACCTATTTTCTAGGGCAGACAGGAATCCTTTTTTACGCTTTCCCTCCTGCCTCCCCAAACCCACCCATCACCCTGAGTCACCAGGAAAACACTATCGGAGTAAGAATTGCAATTTGCCAGTTTGGAACAAGAAATCCTTTTGCCCGCAAGTAACACGTGCTTTGCTTCTGCAAACCGACCTCCCCGCAGCCGGTTTCTTCGCCTCCCGCTCTGCAGAAAACGGCTTCTGCAGTTCTGCAAGCCTTGTGCCGAGAGAGCACCCCAGGGCTCGCGAGCGCTCCAGCACCCAAGTGCTGGAGCTGCTGCTGTGGCCAGGCCAGCGCTGGGACGGAACCTGGAAAAGCTGGGTTGTGAGACAGTTTGGAGCAGTATGTTCATACCTCTGGAGCCGCCTTCTCTGCAAATCAAGCATCTTCAAGATCAGATGAAGTCATATGCCTTGTTACACATCCTTGGGTTTTGTAGTAAAAAAGTTAATAGTTTCTTAGTTGTCCAAATTAGTATGATCACTCAGAAAGAACCTCTTTCCCCCTACGTTAATAGAAAAGGCATTTCTACAATCTGTTGTGGTTTTTTTAAAGGCAGAACACATCAGAAATCAGTGCCTGAAGAGTAACAACATTCTGTGATTCTATTCTATGGTTCTACGATTTCAGGGAAGAGGCAGCGAGCAGCAGTGCCTTCTGCCCTGTGGGTGCAATCTTCCTAAGTACGTATCAGCATACAGCTGCCCCCCCAGACCTGCATTTCTTTTACCTGTCTGAAAAAGGGAGCAGCCTGTCATTTTTACGACGCGTATTTATTATACCCAGTGCTCTTCTGATCCTCGCCTGGCTTTCCAAGGGCGAAACGATAACAAAGAGCGCTTCTTGCAGCCTTGTTTAGGACGAGGCTTGCATTCTTCACTTATCTCAACCCCTGTCGCCAGCCTCCTGCAAAGATGTGCTGTCCCTAAGGGGAAAAACACGCTGCAGAGCTCTTTAGTTTTGCACCGATGGAGTGGTTGGGTTACAAAAGCCTCAGGAAATCACCTCACCAAGGACAGCTTTCCTTCGGCAGCACTAACATGGCAGAGTTCTGGCTTAAGCAACTGTAGCGTATTTAAGCTTTTATTTGGAGAGGAAGTTCCTGCTGCTCTGAGCAGTCCCCGCTTATTGAAATGAAGCTCTTTGGAAGTTAATAGTGCAATTCACTCAATTAAAGAGTGCCTCGGGATCTGGCCTGGGATTCTTGCTGGCAGCTGAAGGATTCATTTTCTGCCACAAATTAATCTTCAGTGAAAAAGGATGCCAAATCTCCAACTCATTAAATCAGCGTAAAACTATCAGTTGCTGGAGACCAGTAATTTCGATCATTCTGGGAACACGCTGGTAGTCTAGAAAGCTTCCTTTTAAACTCCTCTGCAGGAAACTGTCTGGCAACAAGAACAAGGCCTTATGAATTGATAACAGCTTCCCCAACTCCAGAAAAGCCCCCAGCTCTTCTTTCTTCATTCATTTCTGAACACGGAGAAAGGCTTGATGAGAGGACAGGAGTGTGCAAAAGTCAGAGGTAAATTCTCAATAGGGCCCCCCCCTTTTGTTTTTTTTAATTTGTGCAACAATTGATTAGCAGTGTATCTTAAGGAAGTCCTTCTACTGGCTGTCACTAGCTGAAATGTTGGCAGGTCCTTCGCCAGCACAAAGAGGATTTAGGAACACTTTCCAGCCTGCTCTTGGAGGTCCTTGGCTGCAGACCAAGGCCAAACGAGCTGACCAGCAGCCATACATTAATTGCCTTCTTGTTCCTTCCACACCAAAGCAAATCAAACCCTTTTCTCTCTCTAGACCTGCAAATGGGAAGCCCAATGTGAAACCGAGCACGCCAAGCCGACATGTGTAAGCACCTGCACCGTCCGGCTTCCGGGTCATCTCCTGGGAGCTGTCACCGCATAAGCCCATCACCTACGTCACCTATAATGCTACTTCTCACGCACCCTACCCCAACGAATCGGAAAAGACAAGATGGAGCAGAGACACACGGAAAGCAAGCAGGGACTTTTTCTGTGAACTGCATGCTAAAGCACAGCTCCTTCCGAAACCTGAGTTGTTTCAAATCAATTCCCAAGGCCAAACGCCACCTCTACTCCCACCGACAGCTCTCTGTGGTTTAGGCAAAAGAAACAGATCAATCCTGATGCTGACACGTATCAGTGATAAACCGATGAGAAATAAGCATATTAGCCTCACCTTTCCTCAAGAGTGTCTAATAATTCTTTCTGAACGCAGCCAAAAGTTGAATTTGCTACAAGATTACTTCAAACTGCAAGCCCTCACTTAACACATCCCCTGTTCGTGGTGCCACGCATCTCCTAGGAGTTTTACTGTTTCATATAATATAACACAGGGCTGCACTGAGAAGGTAAATATGGATTCCAGGGCCTTACTTTACAGGTTTTCACAGTCCTGGGGGTTACTGTTTCGCTCTTGCTGTCCTTGTTCTGCTGCTAGCCCCAATTCCACCGATTTCAGCAGGTTTGCTTCAGCAAGGCAGGTGGGATTCTCTCTTTCTGGAAGAAATGATTGACTGGTAAAAAAGAAAAGGTCTTTAGTCACTTGCTTCAGTTAAGCAGGACTTTTAGCATACTGACCTGGGACATGTTGACTGACTACAATGAGTTCAGTTTTTTCAGCTCTGTATTTGATATATTTCCTTACTACACTTGCAAATCAAGAACTGAGAAAAAAAAAAATAAAACAGTGTTTCTAATTAGACTCACTACTATTTATTTCTTTATTCAGTTCCTAGCCTCAGAAAAGCTAAAATCCTTCGTGAAGATAATAAATGAGGGTTTGAGGAAGTCTCGGGTAAGCGAAAAGGCAGTGATTTACATACCAGCCTGAGCTTTAGGATGCCGTATTTCAGCTTCCAGCTTACCACTACCTAAAATGATCTAAAATTATTTTCCCAAGGAATTGCAAGATGGGCCTGTTAACGCTCCCCCATCCCAGGGAGGTGCCAAGAAGGTGGATGAGATAAAGGCTCTGGAGGTACTCTGGTATTCTTGCCAAGGGGCTGATAAAAACCTGGGAAACAAACAGAATGAAAGAAATGCTTTGCTAGTCTCCTCCTCTGCAAACAAGCTGGGAGAGAAATTCAGAGAGAAACAAAGTTCTTCCAAACTTAGGTTTTTGTAATACTTAATAAAAAAAAAAAATAGGGACTAGATAAGTGTACCTAAACAACAGCAGGCAAATACTGGATGACAACTACATGTATCTAGACACATTATAAAGAAAGATTTAACAGAAAAGCCTTAACATTGGAACGTCTGTGAGTTCACAGGGATGAAGAGACACTGAGGCACACTCGATCTGTTAGGGGTGACCTCGTTCAAGCCGCAGGTGCTGAGCAGGGAAGCAGCGAGGCTCTCGCCGCACCTGCAGTGCCAGGCTGCCCGTTGCAGAGGCAGCTTAGCACCAACGCGCAGCTGCGTTCTTACAACAACACGGAGCAGATCTACTGAACAACATGTTTCTAGGCAGACTAGGTCCAACATTTAGCCCTGTTTTAATATAATATGTTTACCTAAATCAGTCCGATCTCATCCTACAGTTCGCTCTAACCATGCAGATGAAAAGCTCACACCTTTTCTCTCTCTCCTATGAGCATCAATTTTATTATTAGCTAGTCCCGGAGTCTCTTGTTGACTTAGTTTGAGCTAAAAGTTTTCACTTATACAGCCTTAACTCTCAAAATGTTTCTGCAGAACAAGTTGCAAGAGGCAGCAACATCACTACCTCACTGGCAGCATTATAGAATCGTAGAAAGTTTTGGGTCGGAAAGGACCCCTAGAGGTCATCTAGTCCAACCCCCCCGCAGCGAGCAGGGACACCACTAACTAGCTCAGGTTGCTCAGAGCCCTGTCCAACCTGGTCT
>Ga0181612_121090_pt1 | contig 12923 bp, 5 predicted proteins | sample HoacroProtozoa21_FD_119630 | JGI IMG/M metagenome (GOLD analysis project Ga0181612, IMG submission 119630) | Hoatzin crop microbial communities from Cojedes, Venezuel. Combined Assembly of Gp0051906, Gp0051904, Gp0051908 | reverse complement strand
TGCTGCTCTGACTACAAGTTAGCTTCATGAGAGCTGAGGGCGGAAAACAGCTAACCACTGTGATGGAGGGCATCCTTGAGCACTGCAGCTGGAAACGCTAACCATGACATCCAAAATGTGCAATCTATATGGAATATAAATAAATAATTTTCCACTAGATCCTCCTTTGAAAGGTAAAATAAGCAAGGCAATAGCATTAGAAAGCACAGTTAGTCTGAAATCCTTGCTAAGCTGCAGATTATACATAGCTATTTCCATAGACCTTTGTGGAGTCAGTTGGGCTCATGCAAGCAAGCAATGAGAAAAGATAAGGAAGGATTTGATTCTGATTTAGCCAGTTGTCTTTCCCACATAACCTCTAGCTTGTTTTTAGTATGCCCTCTGCTTTCCCCTTACCTCTCCTTTCTGTCAATTTTCGTCATGCACATAAAAAGGCTTAGGAAGCAAGATAAGATAAGGTAACTGTTAATGCCTATTGCATATTAGTTGTGTTAAACTAGCTAAGCTGGGCAGAAGACAAAACTGCAATCACTTACCTAAGAGAAGATAATGTTTTCATATGCACTGCATCAACCAGAATTCTTTATTCTTGTTAGTCCATTACTTTAAAAAAGAAGGATGTTTTAAACAGATGAAACTGGGTCTGTAAAGCACTTTATCTGGCCAAAGGATATGTCGTAGTACTAAGATGTTATTGAAAATATGGAGAATGCATGGTAGAATTTCCTGACAGTAGCTCAATACCTTAAATGATATTCTTACATATTGAATCCTTCTTTGAATTAATTGTTCTCCAAACGTAGGAATTCTGCTATGTAGTGATTTATTTTTATATACAACAATATAGTAATTGGTTTTCTGAACAACTCATCTATGAAAGTTTCAGATGAAGTAGACTTTTTTAGAAAGTATTTGGGAGAAATACTAAAAATTAGAAATACCAGTTAAAATATCTAATTTCCCAGGGTTCTGTACAGACAAATAAGCAGAGAAAATTCTTCCAGTCTGGATTATTCACCTTCTATAATGAAGGTAGGACATGGCATAGGTACAAAACAGATAGGATAAGCATATATTGAAAAGAGAAGATAAGAAAATGAACAAAATGCAGTAAGAAAATTTCATTTACTGCATTTACTGCAAAAATTACAGCTTCCTTTTCTGACAAAAAGATAAAATAATAGTTATTTTGCCAGTGTAACTTCTTGAACTGTCTTAGAAATCTGAGATGAATACAGTTTTCAGGAATTTTTTTTGTTGAAATGTTGCAATTATAAAATATTTCTGTTCTGTATAATATTACCACTCTTTCAATATAATAATCATTCCTGTTTATACACTACTTTTTAATCAACTAAATCTTAATGAAGCTATACAAACCTTATTGGTAAAACTTTTCACAGTAAGAACCACCATTCAGTAGTATTTGGCAGAATTATGCAGCTGAGAAAGGGATGTTTTAGCAAGAAACTCTCCAACCCAGATTTTAATTGTCACTTCCCCACTTGCTGTAGCTCTCATTGCTATTATTCAGCATCCTTCTCTGCTCTCTAAAAAGCAGCTGGACTACATCTGAATATATTCTAAGGTAAGATTTTACCTCTTTTGTACTCTTCTGCCAAGCTTGGAAAACACAGCCTTTTGATATTACATATGCTTTCAAAAAGGCAGCCAAGTATGCACTGATGAAAGGGTAGGACAAATCCCGACCCTTAACTGGCTTTTTGATGTACAGCTCCTCTTCTCCAATTCCCCAACCTATAAGCCCTCAGAATCAAACTGTTCTTGAAAACAAAGATATTGGATACACACACAGCCAGGCACTTCTGCTTTTCTTTTGGCTTCCTTCACCTCCTTCTTCGGAAAGTTGACAACTCTCCCTCTGCCCTCCTGATATTTTTTGCAGACAATCTTGGGAAAGTTGATACAGGAAAGGATATAAAAATGGTCTCATGTCACTCCTTTGAGGGTCAAGACCAAAGAGGAACACAGTGCCTGAACTCTATTGTCATCTTTCAAAACTTAAGGCATAAACCAATATATAATAACAATCCTATTCCTTATCAATATCATCTTGTAATGAAATAATTCTGGATTCTTAGCCTGGCTTATGGTTGTCCACACTCTTAATTAGGTAGAGGTCTCTGCATGTACATGGAAAACAGGGGAAACTGTCATTTCAGACTTTGGCTGAACGTATTGTTTTCCCAGAGTTCAGAAGGTGCGCTCCATAGCTTGCGCAACATTTTTAGTACAACACTTATATTTCAGCCATTCCACTTGGTTTTCATCTGAAACTTTAAGTATGCCTGCTAAATGAAGGTATTTCACATTACACTACCCCACCAGGTTTTCAGCTGGTTATTTTAAATGCCTAAGACATCTGCCTATGATAAATAGATGTGAAGTGGGACCTTCAAGGTATCGAAATCCTGGAGTAGCAGCTGGAAGCCTGGCAGAGTACTCAGATTCCTAAAATTATATTAGATGCATATGTTTAGGCATCTACCCACCTTCTGGATAGGTATGGGCATCTGGACATCTGGCTGGCAATGTCTCAAAGAATTACAGAGTCTTTCTCATGTACTGCCCAAGGTCCAGCAGTAACCGACATGTTTTTTAATGTTGAAGATATTCACTATTTTATGGTGATGACTGATTTAGCCTATTGGGAAGGTAATATCCCATTCTGAATAGTATCTCTTCATGATCAGAGAATAATACTGCCCAGACATGTTGTTTCTTTTCAGCTTTGGATAGATTTCCTGTGCATCATGTTTCTTGCATAGTAATTGAATCTGCCCCATATAGTAGCCAGCATAAAATCTAAAGTGATCAGATTCTGCTTTGCATCTTATCCACTCCTTTTATGGTTGTCAGACAAAGGTATGCTCTGTCTAGATTCATAACAACTTTAATGATGTTTTTCATGTATTGGCCTGAAAAAAAGACAGTTCAACTGTCTTAAGATTTTACCTTACAAAGGGTACTCAACATGAAGTATGAATCCTTATTGACACACTCAAAATAATTTGTCATGCTGCTTTAAAATACTAATGAGAAAACCCTTCAGTCTTTTGATATTAGTAGTTGTTTCATGTTGTAATTGAATTTGAAAAGCTCTGTTAAGATTTTTATCCTCTGACTGTAACTTATTATTTCTAGAATAAAATTGTTTGATAAGTGGTTTAAATGGCAGCAGTCTGAAGAAGCCCTTTGCACTTAATCTTTCTACGAGCAGTGTGAGCTAACAATACACTGTAAATGCAGTCTCCCAGATCCAGAAGTTTTAAGGGAGTGTGTAATTTGGTAGCATAATCTTTCCACAGAGGTCATGTTTTCTAGATGTTTGATCATCCTTGTAATTCTCATCAGGACATCTTCTAATTTGTTCTTCTTTTTCCTGAAGGGAAATCTCTGAAATATACAGTCTGTCAACCAACACCTTATTGGTGCTGTGTATTAGGGCACTCCTGATTCACCTAGAAATTCAATTTTACATCCCATGTGCTGTCTGATTTTTCTTCTGAACACTATGATTTTACCAAATCACAGACAAGCTGTGATTCATTATTCTGTGGAACTTCTGTGTAGCCTGTTGTTCACCCTATTGTCTTCGAGTACTTCATTATTCCTACTTAAGTATAGTAAATTGCACTTGGCCTTACTGAATCGCATCCTTTTTTCCAAACCCTTTTTTAGTTTGTCAAGATTACTTTAATTCTAGTTTTGTCCTCCCTGGAGTTTGCAATCACTGCCAGCTTGCTTCCATCTGGAAGTGTAAAAGGCATAATCCCTCTTCAGATAACCAAGTGACAGTGAAACTGCTGGATAGTACTGGACACAGGTGGAATTCCACGGAGCCTCATCAGCTACTGTCTCTTAATTTGGTGGAGAACAATGGGTAGCTATTTCTGAGTGCACTTTTCAAGCCAGTTGTTCAATCTACATGACAATACTTTGGTCCAAGCAATATTTTCATAGTTTGCTTATAAGAATGTGTCAAAATGTTTACTAAAATCAGGTTATATCACTCATGTTGCTCCTTCCCTAACCACAAAGCCCATTATCTTTCCTAAAAAGGAACAGACTTGATTTAACCTGATTCAGTTTCTAATAAATTCATATTGACTATTACTTATCACCTTGTCTTCTTACTAGTATGTTTATTTGCCCACTAATAATGTGATTCCTTGTTTCAATCAGTTTATAGTAAATGAAGTTAGGGAGATAATTCTGTGAGTCCTCTTTCCCTTCTCTTTTCCTGTCTTTGTGTAAACTGATAGGGACAATCTTTGGCTTTCTGTTCTTCAGCCTCTCCTGTTTTAATCAAATTCTCACAAGTATGTTCTAACATGCTTGAGATTGCTTTAGCCAGACTCCTACATGCTGTGAGGTGAATTTACCAGGGCTAGTACATCTCATTTTCTTCAGATTTCTAATTTATGCAAATGGTCAATTACATAGTCTTCCTTATTCTCACCCAAGTCCTTCATTAGTGTCAGTGGCATTACTTCACCAACCACAGTTAATCTTATACTGAAGAAGGGAATAAAGACAAAAGACATTGGATTTTTCAGCGATCTTAAGGCCATGGGTTCTGTATTCATTCCCTTGAAGGCAATGCCATTTAACATAGCCAAACTCTATCCTCAGCTGCTCAAACCCATGCTTGCATAGTTGCCATGGGCTGCCCAGCTGATGGGTGACCTGCTCATGCTGGAAAATAATTACTGCTGCCACATGCATCTACAGCCTCAGGGTCACATCACGGAGGACTGTGACAGTTTGTTGTTTGACCTTGCTCTTCATTAGTAATATCACTGGAGTATTTTTTGTTATGCTTCATTCTCTTTTTAGTTGTAACTTGTGTTTTTATCTTTCTGAGTCCTTCCCTAAACACTTCTGGTTTTACATTTATGTTTGTCTCTGGTAATCCGTGTGCAGGTCATCCAAGACACTATTATTGAACCAAATCCATCACTTTCTATGCTTCTGCTTGAAAAAGTTCATAGTCTTTGAATCTGTGTTCTTTCAGTCAGTCTGGCTTTCTTGAACTTCTCTTTCTGATAGACATGTTTGCTCCTGGAAGCTGCCTTCCATCTCAAGTGACTGCAGTCCAGTTCCTGGGTGTTCACTGTCCTCATTCCACTGTTCTCCTCCTGGAATTGTTATCTCTAATAGTTGATGGCTTCTGTGGTGTGAGCTTCAACGTTATTACTTATAAATGTTATCAGTTTTATTAATTATAATGTAAAAAGGACATCTAATTCCTTTCAAAGGACTTTCTATCAGTAAGACCATACAGATTTTAAAGTTTTCTTAGTATCACTTGTTACCTCTAAAGGAGTATAAGGAATATTTAAATGGTTTTCTTCACGGTGATGCAAATTTTTAGAGAAAATATATAGAAGACAAAATGACTGTGCTCTGAAAACCAATAACAGTATTTATATAAGAATACTAGAAGTTTACAAAAAATATTAGCAGTTATTAGGTTTGCATTGGTATTCCCAAATTGCTAAATTTAATAAATTTTAAAACTTATATAAAAATTTCACAAGCTGAAATTGTATGTTTATTTTCCATGTAGAACATTAATTGTCTGCTCCCTGACAATCAGAAATATTTCCAACTGTAAAAGAAATACTTGGGTAATTGTATTATGCTGTTTTCTTTAATTCACTGGTTTTATCCATTCTGAAATATCCCTGTCACTTCAGACAGTCAAGTGCCTTGCAAATATCTTTTTTAACCGTGCTTGTGTTCGTAATCCACATTGCAATCTGAGAGGAAAAATTATTTTGTAAATTTCTTATTGATTTTGTTAAAATATTTAGCAAACAAAAAGGAGCTGAAGAAAGCAAATTATTATGATAGTTTACTGAACTCAATTAATGGAAAGGACAAAATATATAGTCAAAGACTGCAATTAAGACTGAGTCAATGAATCAGTGAGTTCAGTTTCTCACATCATCCAGCTAATATGCTACACGATAATCAGACTGAATGCCACTGAAAATAATTATTTGTTATTTCTTTAAACTCCATTTTCCTTCCTGCTTAAGACCCTGTCACTGATCAATACAATTTTAGCGTTAAGCCTGCAAAAGACGTAAGGAGGCACAGGTCACCGTTTAGGTAAGACTGATGTATCTGCACATTGACTATTGCACTTTGGCTATCGGGTATTTCCCAGAGCAGAGAGGGATGTCCCTTGGCTCTGTCACGGCAAGGCTATTTTAGCGTTTCTTTCTTAAACTGTGTTCTTACCAAATATTATTGGTTTATTTCTCTGTTCCTCTTCTCATGTATTAAGATAGAATCTTTCCCGTAACTTAAAATAAATATAGGTCAAATTCAGCATAATAGAGGTTTTTGGTTGATAATTATTTTTAAGTATTTGATGTACATTTAATTTAGAGATTAAAAATCTTTGTTGTTTAATGCTGGGGATTTTTGGAAGTGTCATTTTGTAAGCACACATTTTCCCAGGTACACATGTAAGGAATGAGCTATATCCCTAAGAAAATACAGAGCAAAATTAAGGAAGAATGAGTTCTAGTGAAGCTTGAGTCACCCAGTTGTGACTATCTCTAAACAGGCAGTTGGAGTTTACCTGGCGAATATAATCTTTCAGTTTTAGTAAGCTTACTGAACTCCTTTAACTAAATCCTCAGGTCACTTTTTTTTTCTGAAGAGCCTAAATGGAGAAAGAAGGGCATTGAATTTTGTAGGCCAGTGTATAAGAAAAGAAGATATATGGCAAAAGAACAGTTTTCTTTTAAGTTCTCTTCACTTGGGGGTGGTTTTTTCAGGATGAACTAGTTGTTCTTCTGTATTATGAATACTGTTCAGTCTTTTCCCACTAGATAGACTTTTAGGCCTTTGGTCACATATGAAACCTGCTTCTATACATAGCTTTTTATTTCAACATATCTGCTAAGTTGACCATGGATGAACTAATTTTCCAAAAATCTGAAAAGTACAAAGGGCTCATACGTATGGTTTGTACTTGGGAGACTGGTGTCAGTTTTCACGATAAGGTTGTGAATAAGTCCCACAGTCAATTAAATAGTATTTTAGAAACGTAACGATTAATGTAACACATGCTTGCTTTCATTCAATAGGGCTTTTTTTCCATGCACTTATTTCAGTTTCTAAATATTAATGGTTCTTTACCAGCAACAACTGGCTGACTAGTGTGACTTTTTGACTTTTTAAAGACTTCAGAACCAAATCCATAAAGCATTTTGACATTTTGTTATAGCCAATTTACTCATAATTAAACAACAAAAGTTTTCCTGGCCCAGCTCCAATCATAGCCCCTATTTCTCACAATCGATAAAGCTGTAAGGAAATCTTGGATTGTGAACTACGGACAGTAATCCTAGAAAACTAGCATGATAGCTGAGCATCACTCAGATCTATTCTCAATATTTTATGTGGAAGTATCTAACACTGTCTTCCCTTTCATCTAGAACAGGTAGCATACCTAACTGAATCTTTTCATATGCACTCCAAAACCTGAATGCAATCAAATTTTAATTCATGCATTTCAATTCAACAAATAGTGGGCTGAAGTTATAATACATGCATTAAGACTAGAGCTAACGTTTTAATCTCTTTCCCATTGTGTGAGTTAGACTTCCATATCTCTGATTTTCTAGCAATGTGATTCACAGCTGAATTTAGCAAATGTAAATAGTAATAAATTGACACATTTAATGCAGCAAACAGGAGTGCTTAATATCTGGCAATATTGCCTGGGACTTCCTGGGACAAATCTGTTGTACATGAAATCTTGTTTTTCATAGCCTTCAATGAACATTTTTTTCCCTGAATGTGCCTGATCAGCTTTTAACCTATGTATAGGTCTCACCTCTCCAGCATGTTCTGGGTATTGAGTTCCATGGTTTTATTCTGATTTGTGCGGAAAATGTTCTTCCTTCAGTTTGTGGTGAAAGGCAACCACTTTGTCTGTCATCTGACAATTTGATTTGATTTTCTATTGTTCTTATATAATCAAAAGTGGGATTAATTATTTTGTATTCATTTTTTCCAAGACGTTCATGATTTTTTTTATACAACTCTTTCACCAATTGCCTCCTTTATAAGAGTGAATATGTTTAATCTCTCCTTATTCTAAAGCCACCCATATCTGTGGTTATCTTTGACACCTTTCTCTGTACCTGTTCTGATTCTCCTACTTCCTTTCTGACATGAGGAGAAAGGACTGTGTATAGCACTGAGGATGCAGGACACAATATTTGTACAGTGGCATAATGATGTATTCTGCTTTCTTTTCTATTGCTCTGCCACTATTTGATTCTCCTTCTTGACTGCCATGGAGCATTAGGCCGATGTTTGTAGCAAACTATTCACAAGTTTTCCAAGAGGTAATACCAAATTTAGAGCCTACTACCGTATATATGTAGTTACGGTTGGTTTTCCTTACGTGCATTACTTTGCATTTACTGACATTGAATTTTATTTTACCACCCAGTCAGTCAGTGTCATGAGATCCATCTACAACACTTTGCAGATGGCTTTCATTTTGCATTGTCACCAATCTTGATTGAGTTCCCCACCTTATTTCCCAATCATTTATGAATACTTGAAGTGCATAGGGCTGAGAGGACACTGCAGATAACCTCCCTCACTGTGAACACTGATCTATTCACACACCACTTATATATCCTTGTACTTTTGCCTTTTATTAGTCTATGAGATTACAAGATTAATCCTTTTTATTCCATGACAGCATACAATTCCTGAGAAGCTGTGGTTAGGGATCTGATCAACACATTTTTGGAGGTGCACGTGCTCTGTCAATTGGATCACTTATGCCCCAAAGAGCTTTAACATGAGACACAGCTTTCCCCTTCCATCATCATTTGTTCTTCACCATTCTGTCATGTTTGTCCCCATATCCTTGTATTGAATTATTACAGTTTGTGCCAGTTTATTACAGGTGCCAGACTTCCTCTCCTTTGATTTCTTTTTGATGAAAATTGGCTTTTGTAAAAGTTAACATCTCAAAGAACTGAGAGTTGTCGTTAAAGTAGACTTACCTGAGTTTCCTTTAAATGAGTTTGTTCTCCTTCTACCCACAATATAGCAGAATTGAAAGAGCAGGGGAAAGAATGCCATAAAGTTTAACTTCCCAGATATTTATTCAGCTCGTCTGTGCAGCACCGCATGGTCTGGTAGGGTTAAACTTATTTGTACCTGATAGGAAGCAAATGAAGAGGGTTTGAGCAAACAGTCAGTCCAACAGAAGCAGAAGAACCCTAGAAAGGTACTTCAGATGTTCAAAGCTGCCTGTTTTGATGATGCTTTCAGCATTCCCCATGTAGATTAAGGTTTCTTCCAAGGACTAAGGACATACTCAGGAGGTCCTGATGTCTGCCATGTACAGGGGGGGGATTTCTTGGCAAAGATGTGTCCCAGCTCTGGATGCAAGAAGTGGGATAACATTTTCTCTGCCTGATTTCCTCTCCTTCAGGCGGTGTAATTCAGAGACTGTCTTTGTGTCAGAACATGACCCAAATATGCACCGTCAACTGTGTCCTAGATTTCTTTAAAGCTGAGCTTTTTTTCTGGCAAGAAACTCTGTGTGCTTTAGCCAAAAGCTCAGTCTAGGTGAGGCAGAGTCAAGGACTCCAAAGACATGCTTCCTGTTAATACCTGTCTCTGGTCAAGACATATTCTCAGGGCAGCAAATTCTGCTTTGTCTCCTGTTGCAATTGCTTTTACCAGGTGCAGACTCTCTTGCTGCATTTGCATTTCTTAGTAGCAGTAGCCTCAAGGCAGGAGTCAGGGCCAAATCTGCCTGCCATTTGCTAAAACACCCTGCCAGCTGACTCTGGGGCAGTATCTTTGCTGTCACCAGTATCCCCAGCACACAGGGGCTTGCTCACTAGATGTGCAGGAATGCTTATGCTGGTTCTGTACTGACAGCGGGAGACAAAGTCCTTTCTAGAAAGGCTCCAGTGTTGCTTGTGTATTTGCATGTTGCCTGATTACAGGCTGAGCTTAGGCTCTTTGGAAAAGTATTGATTTTGGGTGCACCCTGGGCTTCGGGCTGCAGAATCGGACCCGGATGAATGTGAAGTGAGCACTGGGGTGCGGTGTCAAATGAAAGCTGTTGGTAAGAAACAGGAGTGAATACGACACGAAGCCACAACTTACATATGGGGACCATATACTGCAAGGAAATCAACTGTGCCTCAGAGAGATGATAGAAGAGATCACACTGGGTCAGATATGACTGAAGAAGCCGCTTCTGAAATTCATTAGGCACTGATATAAAGCGAGGCTTCACTGAAGTTCTTCATAGCTTTTCTGCCCAGTGGGAATCCAGCACAAAAGCCTTTCAGCACACAGTTTAACTGGGAATACCTGAGTAAACTGCCAACATTGCTGCTTTTATGATAGTCTTGTTTTTCACATACCACAGCAAGTCACTCCACAAAGCATTATAAGGACATGCCTGCATGTGTGTGTGTTTAGGTACCTCCATCTGCACACTCAAGTAGCAGCTGGAAGGAATTAATATTATACAGAGTAAGAACTACAGTGGGAAGGATAGCCATAAAAGAAAATCAGCTATCAAACAAGGGTTTTTCAAAATGACCTGCATTACTATTGTGGAGTTCTTTGTTGCGCAATTTTAAATGTTACAGCTGAGTGAAGAGGCTGCTATGTTACTTGCCAAACAAATACATTTCTGATGATAGTATTGTTTCTTCCAAAGAGCAAAACCAGCTCAACTGGCTCAAAATAGTCATTTGTTCTGTGGTTTCAATATGGCAGATACATACACGAGTGGTAGGTTCTCTGCAAAATATCCTGCTCAATGGAAAGTGATTAGGAAAAACAGAATTATGATCAGGAATGAGTTTCTTATCTTCACCTCTTCTATCTGTGATATACTATTGTTCATCATTGTAGTATTTCAACAAACACACAAAAAAGGCAAAACGATATTAAAACCTCTGGTGGACGTAGAAGTGATTTTTTGACATTCTGTTTTTCAGAATAAAAGTCAGTCATGTGTTTTTCTGTTTTACCTTTTTTACCTTCTTAAAGATGTAGGTAAACTTTCTTTCCCAAGAATAGACAGACAACATCTGTGATCCTCTAAGGAAGATAAAATTTTAAGAATATCAAGCATATATTTGCACATCCAAGAAAAAATACAAAAATTTTTATTTTATTTTCCTTGCCTATATGGAACAAAATATTAATAGAAAAAGAAAATTGAACTATGGAATGTCCAAAAATAATTTGGAATTGTGATCCACAGAGAGAAATACTGTATGCTTTTCCAGCTCCTCTGCAGACTAGACTATAAGAAAAGTTTTCAGACAATCTGTGCTCATCCATGCTACCTTACATGAACGTCTACACTGCTGTGAATTTTAACCAGCTCTTGGCAATTATTCATGCCTTTTTTCCCTGTGATTTAATTAGTGCCGGGTCTAAGCTGGTGCATGTCTTTCAGGCTTTGGAGCTTCTTTCTGAGGTGCATTTCTGTGTCTACTACTCCTGAAAATCCTCTCTGAGGGTTCCACTAGGGGGGCTAATATGTGCAGCCTGGTATGGGTAGAGATTAAATCTTACTTTGCAGTTCATTAGATAGTATAACGTTTCCTAACATGAGTTAATACGATGGCTTAGGTTTTATCTGTGGGCTGCTTTTAGTTGTTCTGTTTTTCCCTGAGATTCACTAACAACAGTTATGCCAGACTGTAAGCTTTGCATTTTTTCATACAATTTTCAAGCCATGTTTACAGATTAACAGGAGCATGAATAATGATGTGTTTAGTCATAGATATTATTACTTAAGTATTTAAGAAGTATCTGTAAAGGAGGTTAGAGAACAGTGGGGATCAGACTGTAGTAATTCTACTCTTACACTCACTGTCACCCCACTGAAATCTTGAAATATTTTTTATTTCTGTGCCACAGTTTGTCTGTCTTTAAATGGGTTCTGCCTCTTGGTGATAAGTTTCATGCATGTGTTATTTACATCGTGCATGAAGGGGAGGAAATTATTCAGTGGAAAATACGTAATTCTTACAGATTGCAGTGCATTGTTGGAATTAAAAGGCATTCTCTGTGTCCATTGCTACAAGTAAGTGGAAATAATACTCTCATTATGTGCCTTCTGATCTAATAAGGAGGGGAAAAAATATCTTTTGGCATTCTATCAACAAAAGACATGTCTCATAATTGCAGTATAAGCAGTGGAAGAATTTTAAAAGAGTATTAGCATAAAAAATGGCCAAGATTTGCAATATTTTGCTGTTCTGAAAAGTTTACTTTGGCACCTCCTGCATGCATAATTTGCTTTCCTGGGTTTCAGAAGCTTTCCCAAGTACTATGTGAGGGGCCAAAGAGATTTACACTGGCTCTAGTCATTGGCAGACATTTCTTTCACTCTTTCTTCTGATTTCACTACCAGCTTCCAAAGTGGTACGTGCAATTAGTGAGATGAAGTCATTACCTGATGGATACCTTGAAGAAACACTTTGGGTTACAAGATACCATCAAACCTGAATTTCTTTGCTTTATCAAAAGATGTGAAGTATCCTGTCATATGCAAGTAGGTCTGAAATTATCTTAACACTGACAAGTTCAGGTAAAATCAAATAAAAGTAGTTATTTAGAAAATATAAAAACAAATCACACAAAGCCAGGTTTACAGAAATTAAGAAAGGCTGTCTTTCTGTCTGCTTATTGTAAAATTAGATGCAAAGAGTGTTCTCACTCCCTGTTATTCCGCTGACAAGCTAGTTAGTCATTTATTTAAATATGAGAACTTTGACCCCATTCTTAGGAGAACTTTTACCTTCTTTACACACTGGAGAAAAACTAGATCTAGAGAAAGTCTTGCTTTTTTATCCAGCTCTTTT
>Ga0181612_169546_pt1 | contig 12924 bp, 6 predicted proteins | sample HoacroProtozoa21_FD_119630 | JGI IMG/M metagenome (GOLD analysis project Ga0181612, IMG submission 119630) | Hoatzin crop microbial communities from Cojedes, Venezuel. Combined Assembly of Gp0051906, Gp0051904, Gp0051908 | reverse complement strand
TTAAAAGAGGGGGTCTGAGGGCCACTTGTTTTTTTTTTTTTTTTTTTTTTATATGGGGTGTTTTTTTTTGAAAAACCCCGGCGAAAACCCCCCCCCCCCCCCAAAAAAAAAAAAAAAAAAATCAGTGGTGGAAAGAGAAACTGAAAGCAGGGATATGAAAGTATCCAACATAGCAAAAAAAATCCAGAAAATAATTTTTAAAAAATGATTGATTTTCTCATTCCTCCAAAGTGAAAGCAAATCTCATTATTACAGCCTGCAAAATGGCGGTTTTCATTTTAATATGAGGATTGTAATATGTTTTTAATTACTTCCATTCCTTTTCTTGCTGCTTCCATGAGCCTGATGACAGCAGAGATAACCGGTGCCACTGCGGACAGGCCTGTGGGCACACCTTATGCACTGGGAACACCGACCTGACGGCTCATTAAACTACGGGAATAATCCCTCCCTGCAGGTGAGTTTATCAAATTACCAGAGTGCACCTGCATGCCGGAACCACCGTGCTGTCGCGCAGGATCCAGTTAAGGGAATTTAAACTTTGTCCCTAAGCAGCAGGCACTTGCTGCTGCCTCGCCTGCGCTCCCGGTGACTGCTCTCTGCTGTGAGACCAGGACAAGGAGGGGAATTTTCAAAGGCTCGAAGGGCAGGTGGGCACCCATTCCTTGTGACGATGCCTTTGAAAAATCCCTCTGCAGACTAACTACAGATGTAGATTAACTACAGATTTTGAGGACGCTGCGTCTGTCAGTGTTTTTTTGCTACTCAAAGCTTTTAGGAAAACGATAACAAAACCAAATTCAACTCCCTGCATCCCTGCAGTGACTTTGGCAGTTTATGGAAGCCGAGTTCCTCATTGGTGCTTTTGGCACGTGATGGAAAAAGCTACCCAAATGCTGATGTGCTTTTGCTGCAGTATACCCCCTTCCTTCTTGGGTTTGCCATTATCTAGTCAGTACAAAGAAAGCTGCTGTGACTAAAAACACTGTGAACCAAACCAGAAGGACAAACACAGATGAAACTGAAGCAGCTGGTTAGCTGACATGGGCTCAAGTGTAATACAATTATGCCAGGAGTGCCTGTGAAGAGCAGGGAATTCCACTTCCCAGGAGCAGGGAGAAGAAAGTACTACAGTGGGTTGGGATGCAATGCAATTTTAATTTCCAGGTCATTCTGACATTACTTCTCAAACACACTTTGCAGATTAGCAAAAGTCTTCTCTCCAGCACAAGTGCATGCAAGAAAAAATGTCCCATCTTGCTAGGAAAAGAGAAGATGCGTTGTTTTGGGGACAATATACAGATGATTTTAAGACTCTTAATTACAAAGATACTGTGATTCCAGTAAAAGATACAGAGTATTTCCAGATATACCTTGCATAGCTGGACCAGTATTCATTAAGTGTAAATTGAAAGACAATATAAATAAAACCACTGAGCATTTCCTGCTAAATATCATCTGACCAATAATTTCGAAAGACAGCTTGTTTATGTAGGTGAAAAAACAGCCTAATTTGTGTAAAAATCCTATAAAGCACCACCTAAAAGCATTGTTCTTCATCACAAAGAACACAAAGTGTTCCCTGGTTTGCAGTTTCTTGAAATTCACTTAGAACTGCGGAACAATCAAGCAAATGTTGAACCAACAGCATGGTTATAGCAAGAAAGCTATTTAGCTCCTTGCTTTATAGTTCTACTCACTGAACACCTGTTTGTCCATGCATTTTAGTCATTCCTGTTGAATTCATTAATCTAGGACTCACTGCATAATTAGTGAAATCAATAGTCTTATGGACAATGAATCTGTGCTTTACTTCACTGGGCAGATTTACAAAATAATTATAGCATTCACTAATTTATAAGCTGACATTTCTTTTGTACTTTTTGATAAGTAAATCATAGAAAGGAAGCCTGTGCTTTTTTGCTACCTTTAACAGCACTATGACCAAACCCACAATGTCTTTTGTTTGGGAGACAACCAGTTTAAAACCTGTGGTTTACAAACCCCTTTTTTCTGTAGCTGCTATGGCAAAACATAGTGCAGTGCAACTAATCCTGCAGTTCTTGCTCAAGAAAAATGGCCACTGAATCCAGACCTCATAGAGGACAATACTGATCCCACTGGGCCCAGTCCAAAACCTCACTGGGCCTACGTCAGAGACCTGCTGACTTCAGTGGGATGTGGGTCATGGTTTACACTAGGTATTGCTTGCCAGCATCTTCACTTTGCAAATGCTGGTTACCCGTCATGACTGATAAATCATTTCTGTTTTCTGCAGCATTTTTAATATCCTGGAAATCTTACATTAAAGTGCTGTTACCTGGAGGCAACATCAGAAAGCAGATCTTAGCAATACCTGCTTCATGTTGAGATACTGCAGTCCTTTCCTATTCTAAATATCCTTGAGAGATATGCTCCGTTATTTCAGCACTGGAATTTGGTAAAGTTTACATACTTTACTAGACAGTAGCAGTTATTGTGTGGCTGATTCTCGTTGAACTGCTCTTGAAACTTTCTAAACTCTATGCTCTTTAAAACTGATATAAAAACATTGCTGTCTGCTCTTTTTATGAGAAAATTATGGCTGACCCTGAAGTAAGGTTTATTGCATTTTTTCACACAGTACTATTTCACACATAATGCATTACTAAAAACAATTAAAAGGAAATTAAATCTGACTCACAAAATGAACAAATATTCTGTGTGCAGTGGTATGATTGCTTTTCTGCAATTACTTGTTTATGAATTCAGAGTTCAGTCATTCATAATGGTTTGCATAATTATTAATATGAATCAGCATGGTTCGACTGCAAATTAGTGTGGTAAGATTCAGTTGACTAGCCTCTACTTACTAATTTGGACGTGGGGTTTCTTAGTAACATAGCTCTTCATTAGCAAGTTAGCTTGCTCCTTAAAAACTACATTAATATATAAAAATCTAAAGCCACCTAAAGGGGTCTACCATTTATATCGATTTGCTATGTAAGTACAGCTTTACCAGTGCACCTTGGGGTTAGCATTTAATTCTGGTAGGAAAAAAGCTGTTAGTGCTTTGATATCCCCTTCATGTGTTCCTCTTTCCTTATCGTGTCTCTCTCTTCATAAAAAGCACACAATTTTTCCTCTAATTAGGCTGTAAAGTGTACTGAATAGCATTAGTCCCTCTCAGCCATGCTCACTACCTGCCGCATTTCCTTTCTGGTTTTTTTGTATCCCTGCAGAAAATAAGTCTCACCGTCTGCATGATGAACAAAAGCCTAAGGTGGAATCCCTTAAATGTAATCACGGTGTGCTAATGGTATGGGATCTGGCAAATTCCAGACAGCAGTGCGTTCTAGTATTTCCCTTAATAAACAATCACTCTTCATTTTTGAAAGTCTGGTTTAAAACCAGCTTTTCTATGTAGCATGCATTTCATGTTTAAATAAACGCTGATTATCCGGGCTATAAGTAATAAATTTATATCTTTACATAGTCCTTGTAAAAATAATACTCAAAACATCAAATGTAGTTCTTCTTCCTAATGTATTTGTTGTATTGTGAGATTAGAGCTGCATCAATAAACAGTCCAGTGTGGTGTTTCTGCGTAAACTCTCATTAAATGACACTTTTAGCCTAATGTAAACAGTACTGCGATGTGTGAATTGAGCTTCTGTAGAAAAGATCTAAATGGTTACTTTAAAATAAGTAAGTGTTCTTACCACTCAAAATATTTTTCAGCATTTAGCTTGTACAGCTAAAATGAAAAATCTAATGTGAGCATAAATGACAGGGTTTGAAGAGAACAGCTAAGGAAACATCCAGTGATATTATTCACTTTTATCGTTTCTGGCTGGAATTTTCCAAAGCATCTTAGTGAAAGGGAGTTTGACTCCCTTCATGCATTTCTGTTGCATGTTTGGCAGTCTTGTGCCCTACTGCATATCAGTGTACCTGTTGCTGTTGAAGGTGTGCCACTTTGTGTAGAGTATCCCTTATTTTTTTCAGGGTGCTTAGCCTCTTGGACAGCAACACCCACCATCGCTGGGCAGCACACAGGAAAAGGAGCACTAGCCTGTTTTTGTGTTTCCTTGCTAACAGCAGTGAATACAGATCTTCTAACAGACATCCAGGGTGGATCACCACAGATCTGTGCATAAGCTGCTCATTCCCTTAATATGTGAGCACCGAATCCTATCTGCTATTCTGGCACTGGGGGAAAAAATTCCTTTGTCATGACATTTCAGCAAAATCCCCTCTACTTTTTCTCCCATGCCTAGGTATTGCCAGTCATAAGTCACCTTCCCAACTCCTACTTGCCAAAGAGGCTCTGGTTAATGTCTGGCAATGGGGGCTTCTCTCTGTAGACCTGGCCCCTCACATTACCAGTCCCCAAACTGACCTTTGCAGCTCAGTTGACACATAAACCCCAGCCTGGAGAACCCCAAAGCTTGCAACGGAGATGAGGCACTCACAGTGCACCTGTATCTTGCTGCAAGTAGCTTTGCTACTGTGCAATGAACATGGGCTCCTCATGGGGCTACTTGAAACCACTATGCAGGGTAGACAAATTGTCAATGAGTTAGACAAGTCCTCAAAATGCTCGAAACAAAGTTATTAAAAAAGTAGCAAACTCTTTTTCGGAGCTCAGCTTGCATGAGTGTGCCTGTAAGGTTTCCCCGCTAATCGTCCTTTAAAATTCACCCTGCCTTCTCAAACTCCTTCACGGGACTGACCCTACAACATTCCTCAGCTCTTAGCTGGGAAGTCTACCTATCTATACAGCAGCATCTGAAAGTCCAGCCTGTGTGCATGAAGACGGCTCCATGATGCAAGCAGAAGTGTACTATGTGCACTATGACTAAAAGCATATTTCTGCTAAGAACTAAATATAAACACAATATGAATAAAGCACTTAGTACTCTGTGTTATATGTTATTCAAAACACTTTGATTGCTACACCATGCGTTATTCTATCAGCATGCTTTACAAATTGTTAAATACCAGAAGTGTTTAACATACAGCATCTTACTAACTTCAGCGTTACAGGGAGAGTAAACTTGGTGAATAGGTACAAGAAGAAACTTAAGGGGATGGCTGAGCAACACAAAATTTCAGAGGGTGCCTTTTAGAAACTGATTGGCATAATGATGTTGCCTCTGACAGGACACTTCATCACTGTCAGCTCAAATCTGTGCCTTTCCTCCAGTGCTGCTGCCTTTGCTGCACTCGCTGTCACGCAACAGTGGTACTCCTTTGCCTCGTCATCAGTATTACTGCCCCATTAATGTCATGCAGCCAGCATCTTGTGTAGGTCATGACTGAAAACAAGTTCATTAATACAGTATTACAAAATCCCAAGTAAAAAACCACTCGCACCTAATTTGATAAATAAGCTACTTATGTATTTTATAAAGTAGTGGGTCAGATTTTTTTGCATTATGTTAGTAGATTCGGTTTTCATTAATGCCAAATAAAAGTCTACATGAAGCACTTCTATCTCATATTAAAGGCACGATGCCAGTGAGAGTCCATTTGGTTGCCAAGTATCAGGAGATCCCTCTAATTATCCGTTTTGTACTTAAGATGCAGCAGAGGGAGATTCCACCGCTCTGCGGACACGTTCCATAACTTGGCAACTGCCTTACAGTTGCCTTCGTCTCAGGAGAATACAAAAGGGTGTAACTGGCTGGTTACATTCCTCTTTTGTGAAGCAGTATGGAGCACTGATGATCAGTAACAAATCTATAAGCTTAAAAATAAAAGAAAAAATATTTTGGAGCTCTCTCCCCACCCTCCCTCTTTTATCTGCTGCTATGGCAATGGAAAGAATTTGAAGGCTTTCAAGCGAGCACCAGAGACCTCCAAGGGAAAGGAAGGAGTGTGGTACAGGGGACACTTCACATGAAACCTACTGGAATTTGCTTTCTTTTTCTTCAAGAGAAGTATTCCCTGTTGGAAAGAGTCTCACTCTTGTGTTCTCAAATTCTAGTTGAGCCTTTTTGAGATGCAACCTTATGGGAAATGAATAAAAACTGCAAAAGGTCCTTCCTGAAGTGGATTCCAAATCTCGGGAGTAACGCTGTTAAATTTCCAGGTGACATAAAAGGTTTGTACACAAAATCCTCGGCTTTAGTCTGTGTCTTTGGTTCCTGTGGTTTTGCCTGCCCTGACATCGGACAACTGCATCATAAGACCTCTGCTCAGGAACGTAATGGCTGAAGGCGCAGATGGAATGAGGCCACCTATCGTGGTGGCATGAGGCAGATGGAAGGATGACCATCGCTGATGGCAATGGTGCCTTTTTCTTGTAGCACAAATGAGGATGAGACTTTTCTTGGTCAGTAAATATTGCCTGTCCAAGACCATGACAATCTGCCCAGCAGACCCTGGCATCCTATAAAACAGTCAGAGGGATAAAGTACATCCCACTGTGGTGCAGTCAGAAGAGACAGCTATCTGACTGGATGTGGTCATCTTCTGGTTTAACAGCTTATTTCCTCAGCTGTTGTTTGCATAGGTAGAAACAAAACCATTGGCTCTTAAATTTGTGTTTACGTAATGAACTGAGCCTACTCAGACACTACACTGAATTAAGCTGGAGTACCTAACACCTACGAGAATCAGGCCCAAATATGGCTGCAAAAGCTTAACTATAGTCAATTATTTTTGAACAAGACTAATACCTGTTGTTATCATATTAATATCTGTATCACTGGGATCACAGCTGAGGCAGCTAGGCATTCTGAGGAGCATTTATTTTAACTGTGCAGTTGTAGAGTTGCACTGAGACCTCCTTTAAAAATGTCCACAGTACCTGTCTGCTAAAGAAGGAGAAAGGAAAAATCAGATATAGTGTTGGCTGGTTTAACTAGGAGTGCTAAAAGCATTGTTTCTCTGAGAAAAAAATTAATTCAAAAGCATTTGAGGCTTTCAGTGAGCTGCGAAAATACTGTAATACGGAGGAGGAATATCTAACTCACTAAAAGCTTACACTCTCAAGTGCGCTAGTGCGTTTTGTAGCCAAGTGACTGGGCAATATCGTCAGATGATTTTATGCTGGCTTTTTCAGTTACTGCTTGCTAGGCTGATAAATTTATGAACGTAAAGAGCAGCAGTCTGAATACACATAATCAGTATTAGTGTGACTGGGGGCATCAGACTGTTGGTCTTCCAAATCTAGGGGCTGAGGGGCTTCCTTCCCTGGCATGGGACTAGGCTGGGACAGCAGCCGCTGGTGGACCCCTCTGACCCACACCTGGGGTAGGACGATGCATGCCCACTACCCTGCTTAGCTTCCTCCACAAAGTACATTTACTGCAGGGGGAGGGGAGGAGGTGAGAGAAGTGATTTCAGCCTTTCATTTGGTTGTGGGTTAAGTCCTGCAGGTTTTAATCATGTTGAACTCACACTGAAATCAATGGAACTTTTCTCTCAACACAAGAAAATGTTATTTATCTCATTATTGCCATTAGCTGCAGTTTTACGTGCACAACCAGAAGGGGTTACTTCTTCAAGTTAGCTGAATCTTGAGGGCCTGTTGTTAATGCTAATTTGAAAATGGCACTGGCACATTATGGTCAGGAAATCCGGTATCATGGGGTTAACTTTCAGCCCTTACACCAAACGCAAATCGGTGAGGAAATTCATTGCTAGGTGCAGTCTCTAATTATTTAAAAGATAATTTGCATGCTACACAGAAATAAATTAGCTCCCAGGTGACAGCTGTTCCACTGTGTCCATTCCTGGAACTAGATGCCATGCTGGGAAATCTAAATGCAGACCAAAAGATTAAAACATTGTACTTTCTTGCCTTACAGGAAGGCCCTCCCCAAAACAGAGGCATAAAGACGGGAGGAGGGGAATGAATGTTTCAGACCAGCAAGTTTAGAAGCTTAACTAACAAACCACAACATTTTTCAGTCTACATTTTCTTTTCACTAAGGGCACTTCACATCTTGCTAGAAGATACTGCAAGTGGATGTAAGTGTGATATGTACTAGTTTAAAAGGATTTTTTTCAAAGTCAAAGAGAGAAATTCAGTCATAACATCAGGCTGCATTCACACAGTCATGTGAGATCATTACAGAACGTGTGAACACCACCCAAAACAGTTTTTCTTCTTTTATCATGCACACAGAAATCAACGAATGCATTTTCATATTCTTTGCCAAAAGAAGACCAGACACCACTTTTTACCTACACAAAAGCCTCAAGACAATCTTCGTCTCACAAGGGATGCTAAAACATTTTCAGTTTCATGGTCTTCTAGTAGATAGTCTTCTCATGGTTAGGTTTTAACACTGGGTATTGCATATTGTACATATATCTGTACATTGTGTTATGTGGATGTGTATATGATATGATCATATATTATGAGACTACATTATATTGCCGGCCTTTTTGCATTGCTCTGCCTCCTCCTGAAAGAAGCAATTTCCTGTGCCAGTCTGCTTTGTGCTAGGACTGTTACGTGGTTCCTCCCTTCACTGTCTCTTCCTTTTCTCACTCTGCCTCGGCTGACTGCAAAGGGCTTCCCTTTACTGCAGCGGGCTGCTCTTCTGTCTCCCACATGTTCAGCTAGCTGGAGAATCCATCCTCCTCACAGTATAGACAATTGTAACGGAAATACCAAGACTGGTATGAATGCAAATGTGTGTGTGTGTATGTGTGTGTGTGTGCATCTGTGTGAAAGCATCAGAAGAAACAAGCAAGCAAGGATTAAAGAACAGCTTATGTTAATTGCTACAGAGCCACATATGTGATTTTATTCAAATGACCAAATAGCAAGAAAAGAAGGAACAAACCTATCTAAGATAAGGTATAAAGAAGATGAAAAAGAGGACTGGAGGCAATAAAATAACCAGGTAAGAAAAACTTGGCAACTGTAATTCAGGAACGTTGCCATGGGCTAATGAGAGGTGAGATAAAATAATGAGGCAAAAGATCCCAAACAACATCACATCTAAAGTCTGTGAAAGACAAGCCCAAAATTAGTTCATCATCATTAATTAAGAAAAGCTCAAGAGGTGTGATGAGAACCTGATAAATGGTGTCCCTTTGTGTGGCCCACCAGTGATCCTGGCCAGACCACCCGGGCACGCAGGTTGTGGTGCCTGTGAGTACATGGGTGCAAGAGGACCCTGACCTTGCCCAACTTCAGATCCTGGCAAGCAAAGACCAGTTCAGATACAAGCAGTCTTGCAGGAGCTGATGACTCCCCCAGTTAGCGTATATGCTGGCATCAGATAAAACTGCACCTTTTACTCTTATAAAGTTGACTGGACTGACTCATCCTACTAAGAGACCATCACACGGACCTTCACCTCTCCTGAGATTTTTAAAATCTCTGTGGATGTTTAGAACTTGATCTTACTTGTAATCCCCCGGTCAGCTTGTGCACTGTTTGTGGATCCTACCACGAGAGCAAAGGAAGCTACTACATTCTTAATTTCTCTCATGAAGAAATAAGCAGTCCCCTCAGAAAGTTAATGTCTCATCTCTTCAAAATCTGTGTGCGTCGCCATCAAGAGTGCAGGTAAGTGCACCTGCACTGAGGTCCTTGGTCTCGGCGACATGCCCAACATGCAGTAACAGAGAGAAAAGGAACAAATGCTGGTGGTTTTGTCAAGGTCAGGAAAATACTGCTACCTGTGTTGCAGGCAGAAATCCCAAAGGAACATGATTTATTCTTCCAGATGTTGATACCGGTGTGAAACTTGCTAGTGCACACAACAACTGACACTGTAACCACATCTGGGCAAACAACAAAGGCGTAAGTGTCTGGCAACATTTGTGGCTGATAGAAAAGATTAGGTCACAGCTGTGTTTGCATATTGTAACACCATGAAAAAGACTGATGATACCTTGCCACAACCTGAATATTGAGGTTCTTCCAGTGCTCAAAATGTATTAGCTGATGAGCATCAGCTGTGACAAGGAAAGAAAATTATCTGCCATCTTAGCCCATATCTCACACAACTGTGTCATTCTCCTTCAGTTTCTACTTCACACCTATTGACAATACACTGTTTATGTGAACTTTACATTTGCTGTGTGCCATTCCTCTCTTGTAAAACAAATCTCACAATTTGTATAAATAAAAATCAAACCTTGCAGCAGCAATAAATCACAAGTTTCATGCTCCTCTCAGCAGAGGCATTCAAAGGTCTCCTGAAGTGAAATTTGTGAAGAAACATTTTTGTCCCAGAAACTTTTAAACCTCACAGTTGAAGTTTGGGTTCATCCCATCTTTCGGTACAAGATGAGAAGAAAAAAATGAGGAGCTACACTCTGTAATATTTACAATGAGGAGAGAGTGCAGGAAGAGGACTGCAAAACACAACAGAATTGCGAGAGCCGCACATCCAGTCCTGGTGAAGCCCCGAGTCCTTTTCAGGGGAGTTCATCCTTTGAGACAGCAGCTGATACCACTATTCTCAAAATACGGCTTACAAACCCATCTTTTGTCATTAGCTGAAGGGCTTAGCTGGATCCCCCCTCCTCCCTGATTTCAGCAGACATTCTCACTTCTCTGTCCTTAGCAGTGTACAATGCCTTATCCGTATTCTGGTGAAGCTTTTTGACACTGAACCAGCAGAAGGTCAAACGCTAAAGAAAGGTACAGGAATTCAGAGGCTCTTAAGCCCCTGTCTGAAGATATCAGGTGCTTCATTCCTACAGATTTTTTTTGGACCAGTAGACTGCTATTACCATGCAAAGTTTCTTTTGGGCCACAGCACGTCCTTTACAGCAAACTTTTACAAACTGTTACCTAAATAACATTTTTTAATCTGAAAATTTTGCTACCATTTATGCCTTTCTTCAAATCAGTTATAAATCTAACAAAATCGGACCTGGAGAATTCTAAGGCACCACTGTCAGCTTCGTATCATGATAAAAAATTACCATTTGTTCCTGTGCTTGGCTTTCTGTCTCTAAACTGACTTACGTAATGCAATACTTCACTGCTCCATCTGGGACAATTTAGGTTCCCAAGCCAGCACTTGTGAGGGATCTTTTAAAAGGAAAATAAAAATAAAATCTATCAGCAAGTTCTTCTTTACCTCCTGTTTCAATTACATGCTCAAAGAATTCTACCCCGTGAATGAAATTCAAGGCTGGGGTTTTTTTGTTTTGTTTTGTTTTTTAATCTAGGTTGACCTCAAAAGCACTTATTTTAACTGAGGCATAAGGAATAAAACAAGTTTGAGTTTTTAGGCCAGGTAATTTTTTAAGATACGAAATTGTGGAGAAGTAGCAGAAGATTAAAGATATGGTAGATCTCATTTTTTCATACACTCCTCTCTCCGTAATAACTTCCTTAATTAAGTTTACATTTCCAAAAGCAATGAAAAATTCTCTCAGATGAGAACTGGCACACCAGTCTTGGCCAGTCTCTTTAGTCTCTCCCACCACTTCAGAGACTTGCCTTGGAACACCTAGTCCCCAGGACCGCCCTGCGCTTGCTTGGGCACCGTGGGCAGAGGGGAGCACCTCAGAAAATCTACAAGACCAGTTTCATTGCTGCAAAGTGCTGTAGTGGGATAAGTCGTGAAGGTGGATGGGGAACCTCCAGTAAGTATGGAGAGTCCTGACACAGCCTCTAGCTATAAAATTAAGTTAAAACAGCTCACACATAGAACACAGTCCAGAGGATAAACTTTCGGATTTGTTTTATCACCAGACAGGCAGGCCAGTTGTTGAGTGTGACTATCATCATGAATGATTTAAAATCTCCCTAGAAACCTTTCGCTTAAAAATTTCATTCAAAGTGACACAAATACTGACTTTTTAAAGTGACTTCTGAATATGAATCCAGTAAAAAAAGGATTGTTCAGGTTCAGCTTAATGAGTTAAGCCAACTGAATATCCTGAGCAAAGTTTAGAAAAATACTGAAATGCTCTTTCAGATGAAAGATGGTCAAATAAACCACTGCTCCTTCTCTAAATAAATCTCAGACACACAGCTCATTCCAGGAAGGTCTTCAGGGCTTGCATTACCACTGATAATTTTGCCAAACAATTGAAAACATTTTTAAAAATATATCTTTTGTTCTAAGAGAAAGCAGCCAGAAGATAAACCGTAAAAAAACCACAACAACTAAAATTCTGCCAGAATGTAGACTTTAAGCACAATGTTGAGTTCATCTTACCTGTAAAGATCTGTAATCTGCCCTTCATTCCAGCGATAATAAAGATCATTAAGAAGACGCTCATGCTGTCCATACAAGCAAATGTAGTTGGAGACAGGAAAGGGTTCTGTTGAAAAGCAGGTGATGCTGTCTACTGTATTATATTTGTTGATATGCATCCTAAAATAATTCCCATGTCTTGCCTCTCCGGTTATAATCTCCATCCCCTGGAAAAGAAAATATAAAGAAAGCTGTGGAGATGCAACAAACACCTGACTTGGCACACATACAGGATCAGCTAGGGTTTCCTAGCTGGTATTTACCATTTTTTAAAATCCACAACCCTTATTTTTTAACCAAGAATACCCATTCCTGGTAACATGGTTTACACGAAGGCACTTTGAAGTGCCTTATATGAAGGCACTTTGCTTTCGGTTGGACAGAAAGATTTTCTGTGTGATGTAGACCTGGATTAACTGCACACAAAACTGTGCAGCATACGACCGTGTGTGCAGCATGGGCTTTCGTTGCCCAATCCCAAGTGCCACTTCAGACACCTAAGGGTATCTGGGCCATCCGAACTGCGCTGGCAGTTATGACACAGGATCCATGGGAGACCTGGGACCTCCTGGAGCAGCAGCTGGAGGTCAGGAGGGATGCCCTGGGGCATCCCAAACAACACTAGATGCCTCTGTTTCGGCAACTGAATTGAACTCTGTTCATCCTAATTTATTATACAGAGTCCATATTCTTGCATACATATGGCCTATCATAACTTACTGTAGGATACCATCCTGATCACTGAAGAACA
>Ga0181612_169561_pt1 | contig 12925 bp, 7 predicted proteins | sample HoacroProtozoa21_FD_119630 | JGI IMG/M metagenome (GOLD analysis project Ga0181612, IMG submission 119630) | Hoatzin crop microbial communities from Cojedes, Venezuel. Combined Assembly of Gp0051906, Gp0051904, Gp0051908 | reverse complement strand
GATGTGAAAATCATGGAAATGTATTTCAAGTTGGCAAATTTTTGCAGTCAAAGCACTTTGATGTGAAGGTTGTCTTTGGAGGGATGAGAAGCAAGAGGGAGATGAAAGAAGGTTTTAGGAAGTGTTAAGCCAGGATGCACCAAAGTTTTTTTTCTACACTTTTCTGACAAACTGGTAACAAATGCATTATTGGACCAGTATCTTAACAGGCAGTTCCCATTTCTGTTTTCTGAACTCCAGATGAAGATATTCCATGTAGTCTATAATTGTCCAACATAAACGACAGCAGGACACTGGATCAGATATTAGCATCATAATATGGTACAAGGCCCCTGTTTGATAACCACACACAAGTGTGAAAGGGGCTATAGTTAGGCCTGGGGAAGAGAAATCCTACCGACTGTCTGCTTTGCTAATGACACAGCTTTGTCTGTGTCTCTGAATTCTGAAAGGGATCTCAGGATAGCTATTTACCTACCTCCCTTAATCTGATGGGAACCTTTTGATCTCAGCTGGATCTGACCACTCAGTTTACAAAGTACAATTAAAGACAGATAAAGCCTCTTGAAAACAAATGATTTAAATCAGAAGACCATAGAAAAGAAGCCCAATGATCTGAAGTCAAAAACCTGCAACTTTAATGACTAAGATATTAAATCCAAGATCACCCCTGAAAGAAGAAAGGGGCTGCGGCAAGCTATACTTGATGTCTGGCTCTAAATATGAATCAGAGCAGCAAGACAAAGCAAACAGTAAAACTTCCCTCCAAGAAAGAGGAGTGAAAATCCAAATCTGTTAGTTTAACAGACTTCTCTACCTGAAATAATCACACAGCTGCAGACTTGCAAACTCTTACTACTGTGTGGGATTTGTAAACCATCAGGCATTTCACGGCTACATTTCACAGTTTCACAAAGCTACCAGGAAAAGAAAGCAGATCTCTTTTCTCCAGAAAAGTAGATGTCAAAGCATTTTAAAATGGTTATTGTTGTCAGAATTGGGAATACAATGCAATTTTGGGCTGCAGTATAAGTTGCAAAGCTATGGCTATGCGTTCATAGCCAACACTAACCAGCAGAAACACAGACATTCAGACCTGAATTCCTCTGATGCAAGACCCTCTGGAGGGTGCTGTACTCAAGAACTGCTGTCTCATAAGGTGACACATCCAAGCAGGGCTATCCCAGTCATCAGAAATCCCCCATGTGTCAAGGACAGGAAAGGTTTCAAGCTGTGTTGTTTTTCTCTTCCGTTCAGCTGTTACCCAATTGATGGGTGCAGTGGTGAAGCTATGGAATGAGTCCCAAAGGACCGGCACCTCTCAAACACAGCCTTGCTTTTGTTTCAGACCTCCAAAGGACTATTTGTGATGAACAAAATGAAATGAAATGAATACATTCATTTACTATTCTGTGTACAGCCTAACGTGTTATTTCAGAATCTCTTCTGTGTTGCTTGCTCAGTGATAGCTTTATTATTCTAGATGGGTCTGATGTTTCACAGAAACCAGAGGTACCAGGTTTTGCTTTAGACAAATGTCACTAAAGTAGCTTTAAAAGCAACTGTCATGGTTTTATGTGGGTTTCCATGAACTTACAACATCTGGCCCATTATAAAGCAGCCTACAAAACATCTGTGAGAGGCCTCAGAGGAGGCAGTTGATTCCTATATGCCACAGATGCATAGACAGCAGGCGAGTTAAACACAGCAGGACAATTAGGGGCGCAAGGGAACTTGGGCCTTTCTTTCCTAAAGATGTAGTGAACCGTTTATGAGAGGGAATGGTCAGAACCAGATACGGTGCAAACTACTCCTTTCTTCCCAGCTATGCTGACTTGCCGTCGTGTTCAAGACTCACCAAAGGGCTCAGATCCCAGGGTCTCCTCTCTGAATTCCAGCTAAGAGTGACTAAACAGGGCCTGGATCCACCAGCCAAATATTACCTCTAGCCCATGATAATTTTTTCTTCCCTATCTTTTCTCTGGAAGAGCAATTCTTCTTTGCTATTTACTTTTTTGGCAGAAAGTAAGAAAATGCCCATCCCGCCCCGCCCATTTCTGTTGCCAGATTCCTCCTCAAGACTCTCACTGTTGATCTGTGATCCCTGCAAACTATCAGCATTGCATGCAACATGCATGTATTAAAAACAAATTATAATATGTTTTATCCAAGTGTTGATTGTTGGGGATAATATTTGTGTCAAGGATGTAAACACTAAGCAGGGAAAGAAATTACTTAGAATGACCTATGTGTGTTACACTGTGACGAAAAAAAATTAAATGTAGGTAGAATAGTAAAACTTATGAAAGTAGAAAAAATCCTCTGAAGAGACATTTATCCCTAACAGTGTTCTGTGTCTGAACACTGATGTTATGTTGAATGGCATCTTTCATAACGTAGTAAGATGTCACCAAACTTTTGAACAAATGCAATAATTTTTTTTTTCATAATGAGGAGAAAAGCAAAAAGAAAATAGCTTTTCATTGTGAATACTTTAAGTGAAGACAAAATTTTGTTACTGAAATAAATTTCCAAAATTAACATATGGAGATATGGATAACTGGATAACGTATTATGCATTAATACAACCAGACAGGAGAGCTACAGGACGGAGCCCAGTACGAAAACGTGCCAGCAGAGGGTACTCATACTTTGAGCATCCCAGCGCTCGTATGCACTGTAATGCTGCTGAGGGCTGGAGGCACAGCACTGGAGGACAGTAGGGAACCCTCAAGAATAAGCAAAGTACTGAAGTGAGGGAAAGAATGCCCACAGCTGCTTACAGCTCTGCTTTCACTAAAGAGCTTCATTAGGAGCAGCTGTGAGAGATGTAGCAAGAAAAAGAAGGTGAATCAAACTTTGAAAATGTTGCCAAGGACAATGATTTATAGGTTGTTTCCAAAAAGCTGCTATTTAACCCTCAGTCTTGGAAGACAAGCAGAAGGTCATAACTGTTACAAAACAGCTGGATTGATGAAACTATAATGAACGTATTTGTTACGCTTCCGTAGCTAAAATGTTACAGCTAAGGGAATACAAGTCCAAGTGAAAGTAATATTATCAGTGTATACATGCTCGTACCAATATAGGATTGGAAAACAGACAACAGAATATAAGCACACTTTACCTGCGTATGCTTGTATGCATTAATTGATACAAAAAAAACCCCCACAAATATTTTTGCTGAAGCAGTGACGTGACTACGAAATATGGGTTTTGAGCAGGGCTCATTCTCCACGAGAACCTAGCTTCCACCACAAGGGTCGATGCTGAGCTAGGAGCAGCAAGGATACTCAGAAAAAAGACAGCCCAGAAAGACAGCCATTCCTCAGGGAAAAGGGAAATTAAGCACTGAAATTTTTTTATTATAAAGGCAGCTTGAGAGCAGAGAGCAATAAGAAAAGTTCATGCTTCAACTGTCACATGATCTGTACCTTTAAGACCAACTTGGACTTTAGCTGCCATATTTAGGGTAATCTCATCTTAATTTGTTGTAGTCTGACCACACATGGTAAGAGCTCGAGGAATCTTTATAACTTAGCTTGGTGTCATATAAGGACAGGTATCTAAACTGCTCCTTAACTTACTACCCAGACTTACTTGCAATGTTGTTTTAGTCAAGCAGAGAACAAACCTGTTGCAGAGCTATCACTGTATTGAACAATTTAGCAAATTCTAACTTAAAATTAGCAGAACTTTGTTGAATATCCAGTATGGGAAAGAAGAGCAGGGAAGTATATTAGTAGCAGCATTTTTGTTTGTGCATAGACAACTAAGCATAATTAATATAGCTGTCCCTTTTTAAAACTGTATTATTATCTTATCTGAACCAAAATACTACTTGGATTCCAGCTCCCGACCTTTGTTTTTACTTTGAATTGCAGAAACACGACAGACACGCACTGCTTAGTACTAAGATACATGGAAGCAACATCTTGACACCAAGAATCCCCAGGAAAGGTAGTTTCCTTATCATGTATTTACAAGACAGCCTTTTAAGAAGTAAAATTTCATAACCAATATTTAAAAATACAAAATTGCTGAGTACCAAGTTGCTTTTTACCTTGTTTTGAACCCTAAGCACCACATTAACTGCTACTGTAACATCACTACTGCAACCGAGAGTCATATCAGAGATAAATATAGCATGCCTGTCTTTGACTTGGGGCCTTATCTGGCAAACACTTCCAAAAATTCCTCACATAACCTTCCACTCCCCAGCAGCAAATTGAATGATTCAGGAAGCCTTCTTTTTTATAGAAAGCAAGACAACTGCTGGACCAACTTTCACAATTATCAAAAGAATGAAGAAATATACAAGCTGATGTTAATAAGAATAAAGAATTGAGTTCCATTAAACACAGACTTTCTTTCTAGTGCTATAGTGACTAAACTTCTCTGTGCCTCAGTTTCTAAATCAGTAATGCAAACTGTAAACTGGGAGATTGCCAGGAGGCAAATCTGCAAATTAATATCTGCAAAGTGCTTTTTGATGATTAGATAAAAAGAAATTAAGAAGGACCAAGTATTACGAGTAAAGAAGGCAAACTTGCCAGTGGACTCATCAGCAGAGGGGAACTTCCATGGAAGATGAGGAATGTAGTTAGACCAGAAACCAAAAGATGTCAATGCGAGCTGCAAAACCGAAAGAAAAGCATCTCCAACCACAGCAGAGACTTGCTGTATCCACGAGATGGAGCGGCCAGTTGCAAACATTGTTTTTGGTAATTCATTTTTTGAGATATATTCAGTACTACAGTTGAAAAAAATTCTTCTTAACTAGCTAAACCCTGGTGTACAGATTAATAATTTGGATGTCCCTCACTCAAGCAGGGATGTGGCATTTATGAGTTTGCCTTTTTTACTTTTAATATACAAGGATCATTACTTTGGCCATTGAATCTTCTGAAAAATGTAAAATGGGTAACACTAAAAGTGAGTGCTGACTTCTGGTCTTGATAGTGAATAGACTTAATATCAATTCCCTTCATGTCAGAAAACACACTAAGATATATACCAGACAATATTCCCAGAGCAGCTGATTCTTAACTAGATCTTCTCTGAGGAGGACCAACAGTGTAGCTATTGCACTTCTTACCAATTCAGAGCAGGGTTCCAGATTTCAAACAAAAGTGAATGTTAAGGTGGGGTATGACCAAAAGAGCAGTTTCAATTTGGGTGCAAGGTATGTACTTCAATGAATATCATATGATAGATCTGTGTTCTGTCTCACCTGACATCTCTTGAGTTTTTATTAAAATTATTATTAAAGGTATTTCTTGAGTACAGGCAGCAACACTGGTCTTCCTGTAGGCACTAATGAATCCAACTCAGGAGAGAAGGACTGCTATCATCAGCTGGCACCGAGCAGCCTCCTTTCAGAGTTAGATCCATCACAGGAACGTGGTGGTCAAAACACAAATGAAAGCTCTTCCATTGAAGGTCTTATTTAAAATACCTGACTGCAGTCACAGATGTATTCTATTTTTTAAAGTAACTGCTTCATATCAAAGTCAGATTCCTTCATTTTTCTGGTAAAACATATTTTCATCTCTTTCATTGTTTTGAAGCTCATGCAGGTATGGATCACTGAGCTGGAGGGAGTCATGCCTTACCCAAAACTCTTAGTATGTTCAGACTACAGAGTCTTAATAATGTGAGCCAGACAAATTATTCATAGTAAAAACCCCTCTGACTTAGTAGCTTTTTTGCTAATATTCTATGGAAGATGTGTGTTTTCTTATGTTAACTCACCACTGGAATGTATTTAACAAGGTCCTTCTTCCTACGTCATGCATGGCTGAAATTCAAGGCAGGCTGCTAAAACTGGTCAGAACAGTCTTTCGGGGCTGCTTACATTGTTTGACAAGACGAGCCTATAAAATACTGGTCAATATTCTTGTGTACAGAAAAAGTTGGTTTCCGCAAATCATGACTTCAGTGTTCAGGGAGAGAACTGGCTGGAAGAGAATTAGTATTGGAATATTCTGTGTCAAACGGAGGTGCCTTATTTTTACTGAACTGACCACCACCTCCTGCATAAGAATTCAGCTTAATTGGGAAGCACAGCAGAGGACTTCCACTACTGCACAGACTCATAATTACAGTCAAGAAAATCATGTACTACATCCATGAAAACTCTCAGAAAACCTGAGGCATCTGGGCCAGAATTTAAGGTGGCAACTCTGCAGAATTATATTTCTCCAGAAAGGAGCCTAAAGTACATTACAGAAGTGTGTATGACTCAACAGCTGGGTCTGCCAAAAACCAGCCTGGTAACCATTCCAAGTTGTGGCAGAACTGTTTTAAAAAATAAAGTATTCCTAGGAAAGGTTTATACTATTTTCACAGCTATATTATTGCTGTGAGCCTTTGATTTCTATTCTAGAGTTCACCTGAAAAATGACAAGTGATCTTACAAGTACAAAGATTATGGAAAGGCCTATAGTCAGGGTTGCAGTGTCCTTTCGTAACTAGCATCTGGGACACAACCACCGAAATTCTGCGTGCTGACCACAAGCTCTCCCTCTCACACTATCTCCAGTGGCACTGCTACAAGCAGAAGAAAACAGCTAGAGTTGCAGGTCCCCTGGGAGGGTCGGCAGAGTTCCTAACTGTCAGCTAAAAAAAAGTAACCTCATGATTCGGACATGGAATAGCTCGGTCTAGCAATGTGAGAGAGAGCTCATACCAGATGCCACAATGGCATTTTCAGAAAAGTCCGATTAATGGCATAATTGTACTTTAAGCACCTATACTGCTTATTTCTCTGATCTCTTTCGCAGTGCTGTGGCAGAATGGATTCCTGTGGATTAGCTTGTTAACGGGTAATCCTATATAGTGGGTATCTTTGCTGCAAGGCAGTCTTGGCTTCCCACCCATTCAGTCAGGAATGTTTATATTTAGCTATTTTCTGGAAACAGCGCTCCAGCTGCAGCACATAGCAATTACTTTGGATGGATCTTGTTTTTCCTCAGGACATGTCTTTTTCTTGGTGTGGACTGAACAGTCTCACTAGAAGTATGCCACTTTGCCCGAACAGAGGTTTGAAGAACAAGTATATTTAACTAGTATGGGTCCAGATCTGTGTTAGATCTCGATGAGACTTGCACCCATCCCATATTCATTTCAATCCTTTCAAGTGTGTGTTGCTGTTATTAAAAATTGATTGTCATAAATACCAAAAGTATTCTCGGGCAATTTTAGTAACTAAAAGCTCCAGGGGAAAAACAAATTCCAAGAGGTGTCAGTACATTTTGCCTCTCTTAGATCCTGACGTTGAGATGCTTCTTCAGTCTCTAGTAGGATGGTGCTATGTACTATTAAATACATGGACACTGAGTCTCATCTTCCATTACAGAAGTGGGTGCAAATCAGCCAACAACGCAGTAATCCCTGTGGAGATATATTCTACGTATATATTTAAATTGCTTTGGCACCTGCTGTGCTGAACAGCTTGTAGCAATCTGTTGGTAGAGAACTGATGAATGTAACCTACCGGTTTTTATGAGGTTTAGGATCTTCATTTCTATTCTTTAACATTGTATGGCCAAGCAGATCACAAACAGCACCTTGTCCTAGAAGCAGCCTTGCTGAAGCAGACAGCACACCCCGTAAGACCGGAAGGGGACTGGCCCTGTCGTTGTCCAAAGAGTACGCACTAGCAGTAAATTCAAATTGGAAGGTGATTAAAGTCCCCAAATTCATATCTATGGTGTAGTTTACACATATGCTGGAGAAATAAAGGTGCTCTGTCTACTGCCTTGAACTAATTAATGAACAAGACTTGAACGTACTCCAGAAATACCACGCTCTGCTCTGTACTCCATAGCCCAGACATATTCATTGCTGTAGCTACTAAATTTCTGTGGCAGGGAGTTTATGTACACTATGAGTAGTGCTGCAGACTTCCTGTGACTCCTGCTTCTCCAGGAAGACTGCAGCAAGCTGCCACAGTCTCACTTAGGACTTTAAGGGGAAGAGTTTCCTGTGAGGGACAGGATAATACCCCTTGACATACGCAGCCTTTTCCTCTCACCCAACTGTCCAAGAAGCAATGTTCATAAACACGGCAGAAAGTCAGCATTTGTTTTTAAACAGTTAACAGAACAGAAGTGGCTAGAGGTCAAATTCTAAACCGTGCAGAAATCCATTATTTAGTTAATACTCTATATCAGAGAGCAGCAGTACCTCCCAGGCACAAAATTACACAGACAGTATTCCTGAACTGGATCCAGTCTACTTAGTATCTGTTACCAGTTTTAACTAAGAGAACAGTGTTGCAATTACGGGCTATAAAGTAAATTGAACATCATACTTGCTTTATAAAAATAATTGCTAGAAACTTGCGGGTACCTTATCTCTCTTCTTCCAGAAGTTAAGAAGGGAGGGGAGTCAAGGCATTTGGGCTCAGCATCACAAATGATCAAATCCAATCCTGTTAAAATAATAACGAAAAATTCAGTGGGACCTGAAATTGGACTAAGGAAATGTTATTTTACCTATTGCTACAACATCTTTCTTGATAGGTGTTAAATTTCTGAAGTCTCATTTAAAATACTGCAACAGAAGCATTATGATAAAAAGAAATCCATGTTGGTTACAAAGCAGCTGCAATATTTCAACAGTATCATTTAAAAATTATGAAGTAGCCATCAATTTTATTCACAACAGCAAATCAGGAAAGGGATTGACTTCACGTGCCTTTTTTTTTCCTTATATTAATATCTGCTCCACTGTAAAAAGCCAGATGGGTTATTCCCCTCCTAAGAAAAGCCAGATGCCCTCTTTATATCTGCCAACACACACTTTTCTATAAGCACAGAATCAATCTGTTTCTAATGAAAACATTCTACAGATCCATCAAATAAAGTACTCCAACATTGTTAATAACTGACCACTGTTAATGAAAAAACATGAGGAAATATAATGTAAAATAGTCCTAAATCATTACTAAAACACACAAGATTCTTATGCTGTATTTCTTAATATTCTGCTTGCTCCCATTTGTAAATTTCAAACACTGAGACTCCAACTACTTCCTACAAATATACATTATGCAATACATATGGAGCAATAATTTGCAGCAAACATAACAAAATACTGGAAAAGGAACAAAAGTGCTATAGAATCTGGCAGAATGAATCCAAACAATGTGCCTTGGATTTACCAGAATCCTCTGTGTCTTCATGCATGCGTACTTCCATTGCTCCGCTTTCCACAAAAGGGAGATTCCAGGCCATTTAATCATAAATTCCTGGGATGACTCTCTCTCCTTGTTTGTAGGATTTGTTTTTTAATTGTGTTTACATTCTTGTGTGTGGGTTGGGAATTTAGGTTTGTTTGTGATGAAACATCAAAGTTGAGTCCCAAATTAATACTGTGTAGTCATATATTCTTTGCACCTTCCCACAAGAGGATAATAGAAACACACACGGTTACCAAGTTTTATGCAACATTAATGGGATTAAACTAATCTGTAAACCTTTGTGTGATGTGATTCTGCTTCCCATTGAATTTTCCTACTGTTATTTTTCCTATGTTTGCTTATTGATATTCTATTTTCTTTGTCAGATTTTACAAAAAAAGCTTTCTAAATCTTCATGGGAAATAAAAAATAAAAAAATATTAATATTCTGTAAACATGCAGGTATGTTTGGTTGATATATCTAATTCTCTTTGTCAGAAAGTGGAATTTTAATCCTGACATACGCATTGCACAGGTATGTGGCCCATAATCTTTCTCCACATAGCATCACAGCGGTTACTGTACAAATTACACCATCACACGCAGGAAATTATCAGCAGTATAGAGCAGATAAAGGCTCAGACCGAGCTTGCTGTATTTTTTTCATAGAGAGTCTTCTCGGTTATCAAAAGCTACACAAGTAAATTAGCAGAACTGCTGATAAATAAAAAGTCCTCGAGTTCTGCAGAAGAACTTCAGTGTTTCAAAATCGGTAGTGAGTGAAGACGAACAGACTGCGGGGTTTGCAAGAGGCGCCAGTAAAGAGACAGCAGACTGAGATTCTCATCAACATAAGGTTACTGAAGTTATGATTTGAGTGTTACCCGAGAAACTAGTTCTCTCCCAAAATGTTGCAAAGTTTTTCAGGCAAAATGTTTACATCTGAAACTGCAGGAGCTGCTATTCACATTTACACAACACATTAACTGCTAGCACAACAATCCAGTGGAGCAATCCATTTACGCTTTGCAGAATGAATACTCAACTGTGGTTTGGGATTCTTCTTCACCAGGATCAGTTTCATATTTAGCTGCTGTGTTCTTCTAGCTGATTGCTTCTGTACTAGTAGAGAAGAATATCATCTGCCCATAACCTCTGAATTCTAAACTAGATTGGGGACCTGATCTATCTGGCTTAAAAAACATATGCATCTATTTTAGATATTTATAGAGACTTTTCACTTGGTTTATTTTTCTGATGGATCAGTATCTGGATCTGGTTCACAGAACTGCAGACACAGCTAAGGGCTGGTGTGCTGTGTTGCAAGGGCAGGAACAAGGAGCGGGTAGGAACCAGTAATACAGCAAAGGCTTTGTGTCATCAAGCCACAGCCTTATTTACGATGTGGCTGCTTTTGCCTGGGCTAGGAAAGGAATTAATTTCAGTTCCTTACATCTGTGTTAGCTCTGCAGAAGAGACTGGTATCCTCCATGAGTCCATTTAGTAACCATGACTCAGTGCGATTCCTTTATTGCAAAGCCAAACCAAAATTCCTGCACGCTTATACAATAAACTTTCACCATATCTTAATTATGTATGGGCACACTGTCCACTCAGAAAAACAGGTCATCGTACATGATAAAAATCTCCAGCGAGTGCTAGCTAGACAGAATTCCTAATTTTAAAAATTTGCATCCATTTGAAATTTCCCTGAGGTTTGTCTTCCTAATACCCCAAGTTCACCCACACATTTCCTGTCCTCACCGACTGAGCTGCAGGCTGCACGAAGGAGGGATTGGTTCTGTGCTAAGGTTTAAACCTCTCCCCTCAACAGTGCTCCAGCTCCACAGGGCTTAGCTTAAGCCTCTGCCGGTTTACATGCAAGCCAGTGTTCAACATGAATGAGTTCTGGTTTAATGAGTACAGCTGCTGGTGTGAGGCTGGCTGACAGCGCAGACACAGCCCGATGTCTCTACACTGTGCTCCAGTGCTCGTGTCCGAGCTGGCAATGCACTTCCAGCCGTTACACAGCTCCAGCCTGCTGCCGAGTGCTGTTCCTACCCCAAATGAAAGCTTAATTGCACAGAGTCTCAAACTAGCCACACACTTTATTGTTAAAATATTTTGTTCAGAACAGTCTGAGGACGCGATGCTATCCATCCTTCTCAGCCATGCCAGCCTTGGTGCTTCAGAGGAAATCCTGTCAAACACTTGATTTAGTCTAACTGAAATCGATGGTTTTGCAAATCTAGAGTACAGTTCTCAGACAAGCCCTACAAAAATACCTTACACTTCATGTCCTGTGGTAGCATGGATCTCGTTGAGCAAAGACATCTTGCTGCTGTGCCTCGGTTCTGTCAGACTTCCAACTATGATCTAAATGAAAAGAAGAAAGGGCCTTGTTGCATTTTCGGTACCTGGTGCATCTTCTATGGTCTCACCTTTGCAACACAAAGATTCTCTCACACACTAACAAGCACAGCTCACAGCCCCTCACTGAAAGACTTCAACAGACAAAACAGGCAACAGAAGGATTTAGTGAGGTAGCAAAGAACCAAAAAGATTACACAGGAAATTTAACACAGGATGGGTAAATTGAGCCAAATCAGTTCATCTCTGAAACAAAAGACCGTCTCCTCTCTGTACCAACATTTCTTAAGTAGTCTTACTTGAGCAACAGAGATCCCCAGCCCTACTACAGCAGAGAAGGTGTTTTCAGTGCATTGAAAGTACTTTCTCTCCATTTAGGTCAACTTCAGCCACTGTGGGACACGCCCAAATGATCCAGTGCAGACAGATGTGTGCTACTTCCACCTGCACTGCCTATTGCCCATGTTAAAGCACAAAGGTTTCCTTCCTAACAGCCTCCTCTAAAACTATGGTTTAATGTTCTATTTCTTTTCTTTATTGGCAGAAATGTCATCTTTATTACTTCATGACTCTCGACTGCAGTATTTCCAAGGCTATGTGATGAATCAGAGAAAGAAATTATCACCCAGAAAATACGATGGGTTGGGTTTTGGGGGGAAATAGCTCTAGTTCACTGCGTAGACCTGAATGTGATCTGGCACAAAGAAGGGGACAATATACCCCCAGGAAGGTCCATCCCTTTGGGAGGAATTCCTAGGATGGATGTCGTCCTTACACAGCTTGACACCACCTGGTTTGGCATTTTGCTGCTTTGAAGCGAGAGTTACAGGGAGCTGCCTAAGTCATAGAAGCATTATTCAGGTTGCAAAAGACCTCTAAGATCATCAAGTCCAACCACCAACCCAACACCACCCCTGCTAACCCATGTCCCCAAGTGCCACATCCACACGTGTTTTCAACACCTTCGGACACATTTTTTGAGTACACTGGAAGCTGGACCCATTCACAGTTTATAGTGATAGCACAGAAGTGAGTGCTGTCACCTCCAGCGCCATCCCGTCCCCGGCTCTTACCAGCCACGACGCAGCGCGAAGCTCCCTGATTCCCCGGACTCTCACGATTTCCCTTGCCAACGAAATAACCGCGAGCTGAACGCTTCCCAGTTGTATTTCTGCTTACCGCCCAGAAGAGCGGGCAGAATGTGAACGCAGAAAATCATTTCCCCCCACATTCCATGTTATTTTCCAACTACAGTTTGCTCCTCGCGCTCACAACAGCATCAGGTTTTGCTCTTTCTTCTATTTTTCAGGGGTTTTTTTTGGTCAGGCAGAGGCCTAACGACGCTTGTAGAGGGGAAGTACCCGGGGG
>Ga0181612_134155_pt1 | contig 12925 bp, 13 predicted proteins | sample HoacroProtozoa21_FD_119630 | JGI IMG/M metagenome (GOLD analysis project Ga0181612, IMG submission 119630) | Hoatzin crop microbial communities from Cojedes, Venezuel. Combined Assembly of Gp0051906, Gp0051904, Gp0051908 | reverse complement strand
TTCAGAGAGCTTGTTTGGAGTCTGCCAGCTTTTCTGGAGGTATGAAATCCGAACTCATAATTCACAGCAACAGCAGCAGCCCTTTTTGCTTAATCCTGGCTTTGCACCTCGCCAGGCACAGATGACCAAGTTGTGCCCACCACAGACTCCTTGTCCCTGCATGCCCGCTGGTCCACGATGCCTTCCTTGAACCTGCCTCGAACGACTGAATCGGGGAGAAAGCTTTGTAGCATGGCTTGAATATTTTCCTTACCGCCTTTGAATCCCCACCACGCTGGTTTAGGATACATGTTCCCCACCCCAGAAGGTGCAGTGTTACCTAGTGATTAAAGCAAAAGAACTTGGCTTGAGGAAGGTACAGGTGTCCCTTCACTGCTGTGCTGATGATTTAACCCTCCTTTGGGTGAAGGGCTGCACCACCACCCCTGCCCATGTCTCAGCTTCCCCATCAGAAGTGTGAGGCAGCGGACAGTAGTCCCAATACATGGGTGGAGGTGTCAGGGGGTTTAACATGAAATTATTTAATTCCCCCTTTTGAACGCTCGGAGAAACCTAAATGTTGGCTAACCTCCATAGCCAGCTGGAATCCTTGCTTGCAGCACCTGGACAGAAAGTGTCATGGGAGGGCTAAGCTTTGTGATAGCATGGCTGAGAAAGAGAGCTTCTTAATTTATTTTTCCCCCCTTCCTGCAAGTTTAAGGATGGAAGGGTAAACACTGAGCTTTGAGAGAGAAATCTCAACAGCTGCACGGATCTGAGCTGTCACAGTCCTACATGAGCTCCCCCATGCATTGCTCTGGCCCTTAGGATGGTCAGTCCATAAAGCTGAGACCCACAGACCGTGTAAGCCCACAGCAGGGACCAGAGGGAATGTGGGTAGCAATCTTTGCCTACTGCTGCCAGATTATATATTTTTTTTCTGCTCCTGAGTAAGGAACCAAATGGGGCATGGGTGCAAAGCACTGATATAGCCAGAGCTGAAACGCCAAGTTAATCTGCTAGCCTGAATTAAACTGTATAATGAGGATGTCAGTCACTTTTGTAAAGCTTAGGGAGGTGTGAGCAAGGCATACAGCCTGGCTCTGTCATGCCTCATGTACAGGCACACACCCATTTCCCTCTCTTTGTGTCTCTCCCCACTGCAGAAAGAAACAGAGCCTACTGCATCTTCCCAAACAGATCACAAAATCAGCATCCTTTGAAAAGGGGCTAAAAAAAGATATTAAACTTTAAATACCATTTCTTTCCACGCTGCTAAGCAGCTTATTTATCACAGCGTGAGCCCACCTTAAGAGCTGTGACGACAGAAATCTCCGCTGGTAATTACTGCAGGGAGCCAGCAGGCATGAATGAGTCACCACAATGCCAATGCGCAGCAGACAAGGTAAGGGGAGACAGACAGACAACGAACAAGGGTCAGCCAAGCACGGTGCATTGAAACCCTCTTGGGAAGATATGCTTGTACACCTTCTTCGCCCCTTATCAGGAACCTGCTCACCAAACAGACTGATGCTGCTGGAGCTTTGTCAAAGGAGCATCCTCAGATATCGGTCACTTCCTTGGGTATGTGGTCCTGACTCGTCAGAGGAGAATGAAGCCTTCTTGTGAAAAAGGTCCTCAGCTGGCTTAGTCTGTGCATGCATCCAAGCTGTGCACTTCAGAAATGGTGCTGAGCAAAGATACCCTTGGTTTGTTGCTGGCTGTCTTCCCTGCTAGCAGACATGCTGGCTTCATCAGCAAGATCTGTCCTGCCAGTCCCGTGTGTTGGGGGAGTGAATCCGTTTCAGTGAAATGAGTGACATTAGAGTGAATCTAAGGCGACAAGCTGGCTCTGCTGGGAAGAGAAGGCAGCTCAACACCGAGAAACCCTTGCAACTCCTGCCCAGACATTAGAATATGTCCCCTCCTCCTGTGCAGTGCTGGAGTTGACAGCAGGGTCAGCCCATGCCTTGCAGCAGAAATAGTAGCTCTAGAAAGAAGGGAGATCATCTCCGCTTGTATCCTCAGAGATGACAGTAGCTGCCATCCTTCCACCATCCTCTCTCCTAGGGAAATGATGGCAGATGTCATCTCCCTTTTTTTCTGTAATTGGATGATGTTCCAAGGTGTTTTTAGGAGGACTTTACCATTGCAAAAAAGCAGCTGAAGCATTATGAGAGTTTGGTGGTGGATGCTGCTCAAACATGGACAGTGCTAAAATTTCCTGGCCTAAACTGCTGATCTAAACAGCCAAGATACATTACAGAGGGGAGAAGAGAGAGAGCATGGGGAACTGAGTTGCCTATGGTCACCTCGTAGTTTGGTGGCTGAGGTGGGAGCAGGACTCCAATCCCCCGTTTCCTGTCCACCAGGTTTCCTGGATCCGGGCCCAACTTGTTCCTCAAGATGGTAATTAAATGGGACATGGTCCCTGAGCAGTATCTTATTTAGCTTCACACCTGGTAGGCTTAGTCACCAGCACAGTCTCATCTCCATAAGAACAGTGCCTGTTACCTGTGTTCTGACACATCAGATGTGGTCTTAAAATATCGCTGGGTTTTTAACTGAGCTCCTCTGGGATTTCTCCAGATACCTCTTTCCTGCCAATTGCACTTAAATGATTGTGATCTCTGATGGCTGAAAACTTTGTGGTCTTTCATTCCTCCTTGCAAGAGAACTCTGGGCTCCTGTCTTCCCTACCAGTTCAGATCCATGTTATACCCTTCTGCAAGTCTTGGAATGTGTTTCTCCCAGGAGCAGGTCTTCAGGCTGTAAAAAAACAGAGGTAGTCTTTGGCAGCCAACCCAGCAGCAGCAGCAGATGGAAGTGTGAAGTGCAGGAGGAAAGCTACAAATGGCCTGATACAAAACTCCTGACACATTCTGTGCTTGCACATCATGGTCTCTTTCAAGCTGTGAGACAGCATCGACTTTTGAAAAGGGCTATTTTAGGCAATGTCTCATGGTGTTTGGCCCTCTTCGCATGCTGGCCTTCACCTGCATGTGGAGATCACAGTTCACACAACAGTAGCTTCATCACCGCTCATGTCCTTCCCTCCAGTGATGAGTTAACACACAGCATCATACAAAGCATCATCCTGAGGAGCAGGGAGAGACACGGTGTTCGTCTGTGTGCATCCTTTCCCCATAATAATCCAAAGTAGTTTTCTAGTGCATGGAAAAGTCTGAGGCCCACAGGTTTCTCCCTGTCCTTTTGCAGAGCCGTGACCTTCAAGAGGTTCAGACAAGTGCAGAGCCATGTGGCTGCTCAGCTGGACTTGTTAATGGCCATCCCGCTTCCAACAGAGAGGCCTGAGGGGAAGACTGCTTTGACTCCAGAAGGGAAACGGCTATTTCCATGGACAATTATCAAGATGGTGGCTCTGTGCCATCCCTTCAACCTGAGGTCCTGATTGGAAACTTCCAGCAGACCTAGCAGAAAGAACTTGGGTCTAGCAGTGCCAGTAATGAGGTCCAGCTGGCTCCTTGGCCAGCAGCTCTCTGATGCTATGACAATAACACTGCCAAGAGCTCATCAAGGCTGGATGAGCGAGGAGGACAAGAGGTGGGGAGGCATGAGCACGGCACCCACCAACTTTGGAGTTACTCCATCACTGCAATGAGATGGCCCTGTGGCATAGGGATGCAACAAAATTGCACCCAGAACCCCTGGGGGCTAAAACAAGTTCCCTCCTGGCCCTCACAGCTCTCCTGAGATTTGGGGTTGATCTCTGCGATGACAGTTTAGTCCTTTCCCAGTTTGGCCTATATAGAATCTAACAAGTCTTGATGCTGAGGGGTATCCCCCAGACTTCCACTGTATTTCAGATCATGTGAGAGCATCTCATGTGGTTTATCTCCCTTCCCTGTTTCTGGGTATCATGGGCCAGAGTAGCAGAATGAGACAGTCCCATGTTCTGTGCGTCACAGATCTTCTTGCTAACCAGCACTTGCAGGTTGCCAAGGACAGGTGTAGAACAGAGGAATATTTACATTTCAGAGGGAAAAGCTACCTGTGGAGGCTGTATGGGCGGGAGGAGAGGGGGATTTCCCCCTCTGATGGCCCTGGTACCCCGCAGGGAAAGCTGATGCTGCATTTTTTCATGTGGCCACCGGAGGGCAGCCCGAGGGAGGGAGCCGACCCCAAACCTCCCCAAAAAGGGGGGGGGAGCAGGGGGAGCAGCAGGCGGGATGCTGGGGGTCCGCAGTGGACCAGACTGCGGGGTGCAGCCACAGAGGGGAGCGGGCAGCGGGGAAGCTGCTTTAACTGCTGGAGAAAGTGCAGCAGTGAGCTGGAGATGTGCAGGCTGAAATAGTTCAGCTCTCTGTTAGAGAAAGGAATTCTATGTCTGTGCAATGAGAAAACCAATTAGAGGCATGATTTAATCAGCGTGTTTTAGTGGGAGCATTAAGGGACCTGGACACGGCATCAATAAGGAGCCGCCAGAACGCAGTGATGGTGTCCGAAGCGGTAAAGCCACCTCCTAAATGGAGCCTCCCCGAGGCATATTTGTAGCCTCCAGACAAGTTAGGGTCAAAGTTGCAACAGGGTAAATTGTAGCTACAGCTGACACGAGCTGGGTTTAGAAATAAATCAAGTGAATCCGACAGATCCCTCAGGACACCGGGGTAAATCCTTCACCACTGAAGTTCACAGGGCCAAGGGATGTCATGTTAGTGACTGCAGGGCCTGCCTTTCTCTGCTTCAGAGAAGCTTTGATAAAAGCATCTAGGCCAAAATATTCACCTGCAGTTCATGATCATGACTGCCTCTGCCCTTAGCCTTGCTGCGGTGCCCAGCAGGAACTGGCCAAGCTGCTGCAGGAGTGCAGGGCAGCCACCAGGATGGCTTCACCCCAAAGAATTCATATCTGAACACTTTGGGTTGACCTCTTGGTTTGTGTTTACCCCTTGAAGGAGCCCTCAGCACTTCTATCCTCTTCTGAAATGCAGAGGGTGGTGTAGCAGGACCTTGTGGTAGGAAGGATGGCTTGGAGACATTAGAGACATGGATTTTGAGCAAGGTATAATATAGTCCCAAGTTGTTTGCTTGCAGTGCAGATTTCTGTGCTATTTTATTGCAAAGGGTAAAGGCAGTGAAGGTCTCTGGTTAACTGAAATTTCCCTGCTTTGTTTCCTTCTGCAATTTCTCTTGTTCCTCGCATTGCCTCTCAAAAATCCCGGTGGCATAGGTGCAAAGAGCGCTGTTTATTTTTCACATGCAGCAAAAGCTGCATTTCAGTGGTAGGTGAACCAATGCTTTGCACAGATCATCTGCAAAGTACTTAGGGACCCAGCAGGAGGAGAGGTGCTGTGTGAAAGTAAAATATTGTGGCACCAGGAGAAAAAACAAAGGAAAAAAAGGAAGACTGCCATTTGGAAAGAAGTCAATGTGGCCTTTCTTTTCCCTAGGAAAGACCAAGTCCCAGCTTGGTGGCAGGCAGGTGAGTGCTATGTCCATGGCAGCATTCAGAACCAAATAGCATTTACTTGCTGTGAACACACTTTAGTTGAAAAATGTTAGAATTCCTAAGGGAAGAATTCTAAAAGGAAGACAAATGGTGAGGCAAGTGGTTTAAAATTCTTGAGCTGGGGTCACAGCCACTAGGAAATGCCACTTCTGTGAGCAAAGACTGGGATTTCGTTCTGTTACTGATACATCTTACACTGACACGAGTATGTTTCCTTCACTGAAATGGGCATCATCTCACTTCTTTCATGAGTCTGTAGAAAATAAATACTCTGCAAGCCATGATGTACTCATATGCTACAACAATATGAACTACGTAAATACCTAAAATAGATTCATTCCTGTCAGCAAATATCCAGACATTCTGAAATCATTCTCATCAGCTCAATTTCCAAAGATAGATGGTTCCAGACTAACCTCATTTCTCTGAGGAAATGATGGTTTTTTGAAAGGCAGAAAGGAACACTAATGTATTTAACCAATCTTGATTTCAGTGTAATATTTCAAGAGCATCATATTAGTTTCATTAGTTTTGCTGAGAATTACCATAAGACTTGTAAACTAGTCTCTGCTAGTGGTTAAAGGAGAGATAATAACAAAACTAAAATAGGAGTTGGCTTTTTTTGGAAGTTAATAAAGATTTCTTCATGAATGACCTTGGACTACAATTTTTCAGCTCTGATCAGGCATTTGCTTATTGGGAGTTTGGAGGCAAGGCTTCACAGAAGCAGGCAGGGATTGCACAGAGGAAGATTCGGATGATCTCAAAGGCTGGAGTAAGGGGCCTGTGTGTGGTGCTCTAATTCACACCGTTACATGTGTTGGAACTGGGAACACATCCTCTGCAAATGTCACGGAGGAGAAACATCAGGGTGTACAAGCTGATCAAAGGAGGACTGTGAATCACCAAAGAGTTTTGTCCATGAAAATGTCAAATGATATCCTAGGATGTACAAAGCAAAGAAATCCCCAAAGAGATAGGGAGATATTAATGCCATTATGCAAAGCCCTAATGTTCTTTTATCGGGAATATGGCATGACAGATTTGGTCACCCAAGGTCAGAAAAGATAAATTCAACATGTGTGAATGCAGAGAGACCATCTGAAAAGCTCTCTCTTCACTCAGTTTTGGAAACGTGACTAGAAGAGTTTAGCTTGTTTGGAATATAATGGCTGAGAAGAGATGATATCTCTCTCTTGGGCAAGGGAGCTAAGACCCAGGAAACAGTGAACAGTAAAAAAAACAGTATCAGCATGAAGTCTAGTGGGTATACACCGTCCCGGTACAGTAGGGAAAGTGGAGTAAGGGGCCTGATAACCAGACCACTGATGTTAAAGGTAGCAAGCAATCTTGACCCTCCTTCAGCAACTTCTGGATGATACAGGGTGCAGCTAAGGCTAAGCAAAGGTGTCTTTTCTGGTCTATCCTCTAAGAAAATTGAGATCTCTCATTCAGCTACGTGGTCTTTCATGCTCCCTGCCAAGGCAAAAGGAAAACAGGGTTGCTGCCTGCTCTAGTGTCAGCCATCTGCAGCTGAAGCAACTCTGAACATACCTGAATATCTCTCTTTTTTTTTTTAACAAGTTGGTCTAGACTGGTCTCCTTTGAACTCTGTGTGTCCAAAAAAGCAACCTTTCTATAAATCCTTCCATAAACACGTAATCTGTATTGCATCACAGTCTCCTTTGGTATAATCCCTAAAAGAGACTTTCACATGAGAAAAATATGGTCCATTCTCTTGACATTCAGTGCTGCATGGGTAGTCTTCTCAATCTCACTAATGCCCAATAAGTAAAGGATATTTTTGACAAGTCCTGACTAGTCTGGGAGACACAGAAAAGTAATAAAACGTATTTCAAAAGGAGATCTGTTATATTTTCAGATCACAGTAAATCTTAACATAAGCCATGTACAATACCAAGCAGCTATTTCTTCTATGTCATACAAACGCAGCAAGCTTCATCTCCTTCCCTGCAACCCCCAGACAGGCTGCATCAGAGAGATGCTGGGAGATAACTCCCGCTGTTCAGTGTTTTGGAAAGGAACAGCCACAAGGGCTATGGCGTTGCAGTCTGTGGCCTGGAAAAACAAGAGGTCTGCAAAGCAGTTTTAACTCCCAGAAAAAGAGCCCAGACCCACAGCAGGGTCTTGGAGGAAGACATCAATAACAAGGCAGCATACGGCTCCCAAGCCAAAGGCAACGGCTATAATTAAGATGGACTACTTGTCTGCTTTTTGGAAGAAGATGGCTCAAGCTGTGGGTGAGCACAAGCTCCTAGGAGACTGGTGTGACCCTGGGTGGGTTCACCTGAGGCTTCCCAGGTGGAACCAGAAGGGGTTCTGTGGCAGAACAGGTGCATATTGCCTTTCCACTGCTGATTCAGCATGCCCAGCCTTGCCAAGTGTTTGGGCTTTCAAGCCATTTACATCCAACGGCAATTGGAGAAATCGTTTGACAAGCTTCATCCAGAGATGTTGGCAGATACCCAAGACCAACTTTGTTACTCAAAGATTATGTTTACAGCGAAATGATTTAGGGATTGAGGGATTATCCAACATGGGACCACAGCCCATCACCTCCAGAATTACCAAATACCTAATGATTCCTGACAGCAGAAATCAATCTCCAGGAGCTCAGATTCTTTTTCTTTTTCTTTTTTTTTTTTTTTTTCTGGGATAAAAGAAAACTGTTCTGTTCAAACAGTGCTGTCTACAAATTATTAATAAAGGCAATAGGCTGATTTACATCTGGCATTACAGAGGTCAGAACAATATAACATGACTTTATTTTGCAGCTAACACTCACCCTCTGCTATCCTTTATAAAGGCTGTCAAAAGCCTGTGCTTGAGGAGAAAGCAAGCCGGGGTCCTGCAAGGAGCTAGATGGGGAGGACCAGGAATTATCAGTGCTGGGGGACTGCTACAGGAGAAATAAAGAGGTGTATTTCTAACAGGGTGGAGGGGTCTTCTGTTGTTTTTGTTTCAAAGGTTTATGACAAAAAGAATAGGCCTCTGGGTTGTTTAGGAGAGGACTGCTGTGTTATTCCCATTGGGGAACCATTTTTTGCTTTGCTTTTTGAAGCTGGGTCTGTCATTGAGTGTTTCCCAAAGGAAACCCCGGTCCCGCTGAGGAGATCTGATATAAAGTGTCTTTAGACCAAAGTTTGCAGGAGTCCAGCAGCTGGAGAATTTCTTAACGAAAAACGTTTAGCTGCAAAGTTTTGTAGTGCCACAAGGCCTTGACATGCTGTTTATTTCTGTATAAGTCACACATACCTCTGCTGCACTTAGTTAAACGGGAGCACACTGGTCCTCTCCAGGCAACACCCTGTCAGAGCGTTTCTTCCAAAGATGTGAAAATCTGGAAACCAAGCAGTGAGCCCACACCAACAGCCACACTTCCCCATGTTCAGAAATCAGAATGGTTTGGGGTTTTTTAGTGCATCTGGTCCAATTGATTTTTGGTTTTGGAAAAATTTAACCTTAAATAGATGTACTTGAGCCAGGAGATGTTAGGGACAGAATCTGAAAGCTAAGGTCCCGATCCCTCAAGCTGGTGCATACAGCTGTACTCCATGTGACAGCAAGAGAAAGCAGACGGCCTCAAACAGTTTGTTTGTTCAAATTATTAGACAGTACAATCAGTGGCCAGTGCTACATTTTGAGCTCATTCCTCATTGTAGAAAATTACAGTTAATAAATTACTTTATCAGTCATACTCCTCACATATTTATCTTAAATACCATGCTGAATATTGTGCCTTTTCTATACTCAAAGACCTTCCCCCCCAAAGCAGAAAACTACTCAACAACTAAGCACAAAAAAAAAATGTGCTGAAAAAACCCTTCGTCTTCCATGTATCATTCTGATCAAAACCCTGGTTAAATGCTAGACAGCATGTCACAGCCATTTTCTTAAACTCTGGGGGCATAAAATTTTCCTGTCCATCCCTCAGCCTTTCAGGCTGCTTCGCTTAATGATGATATTGATTTTGATTTTAGTTTCATCTAGTTTTAGTCTATCCCAGTGATGGACTCCCACTGCTCCCAACAGGAGATTATTCTATACTCTGGCAGACCTCACTAATAGGAATCTTTTCCTGACATCCAACTTAAGTTTTTTTTTTGTTTTGTTTAAACTTTTTATGCTTTGATTGGATGAAGTACTTAAAGCCAGGAGTTAGGGGTTAGAAAGAGAGGAGAGAGGAGGGGAGGGGAGGCCAGGCAAGATAAATTGCCAACCTTCTAAAGAAATGTGCAAAGCTTCCTCCTGAGGCCTGACTTCCTGTTGCAGTCACAGGTTTTATAGAAAATATATTTGCCCAGAACGCTTTGTAAGGAAAAGAAAGGAAGAGAATCGTTATTTAGAGGAACCTGAGCCCAATAGGAGACATATCAAATACTTTCTGCATTGGAAAAAGGACTGTCATTAAGACAAGAGCTTTGGGTTAAATTTATATAGATATGTTGTAAAGAATTTTAAAATTGTGTGGAATTGGCTCTGATTATTTATGTGGATCATTTTGCTATTGCACCCTCCTGCATTCCTGTACTGCTGTAAATGTCAGTTCCATCAGATGAGAAGACCACCTTGGCCACTCTCCTGCCTCTGGAAGTTATTAATAATGATGCCAGGGAAGAGCACAGGAACTATCACTATTCCCCACAGACCATCCTAAGCAATTCTTCTTTCCCTTTTTCATGCATGCATTTCCCAGACTGAGAGTCTTTGTAATCCTCTTTGCTACCTCTGATTAGACTGGGTTAGGATCAGTGGCAGGTGCACTGAAGGTCAGGAGATGAACAGTTCAGAAATCTTCCATATTGGCTATTTTAATGCTGATTGGAGTTGCCCACGTTGTACTCCAAGGGATATAGTCTGAATTATTTTTTGATCCTGGATAGTTATAAATTCACATCAAAAGAAGTCAGACATAAAGATCTCCATGCAGTAATCTGCTGAACTACTTGAACTACAGAAAAATATACAAAGAAAATTGCTTGGGAGGAGCAAACAGTACATAGGACATGGAAAGAGCAGAGGACGAAAAGCGAGATGAAGTTGAGCAGAAGGAAAGATATGAAAATCCTTGAACTTCAAATCCACTCAGGACAGAAGTCACGTATCTTTTTAAGGCCGAAGAAGGCCATTAGGATGATTGCAGCCTGACTTGCTGAAAAACACAAACTGCAGGAGCTCACCCAGTGATTCCCTCATCAAGCTTAAGAACTTGTGATTTTAATTCAAAAATACAGCCTTTGGAAAAGTTAGTCAGCTTCACAAAAGAGGCTGACTCACCATACCTCTTAGGAACCTGCTCTGATGACTAATTTCTCTTATTGTTAAAAATGAGCCTCTAATTTGCGACATCCACACTGACAGCCTCAAATTCCAGCCACCTGATCTTGATCTTTTATCTGCTAGAAGGAATTGAAGAAGTGGGTGTGTGGTGTGTGCAAAAGAAAGAGAGAAAAAGAGATGCTCAGTCTTTCTACAAAATGTTTTGCCCATAAACTGCAGACTGACAGCAAGGTAATCCAATGAGACAGGAGAAAAATGTAAACATGCAACCTGGTGACCAAGGCAGGCATATTACTAAGGCATTACTGAAAGAGGAAGGGATGGACCCAAATCGCTTCATCTCATCAAACTGGATGGATGAAAAGATTTGGGCTGAAGAGGTAAATCAAACATGGTAACTAATCAAAACTTGTGGACTGGTAATTGAGTTGCAAGCGTGGACAAGGAGCCAGAAAAAGACTAGGTGCATTACATGGCATCTTCTGTCTCTAATTCTATGCTTCCAGCTAATAAATCTAAATCCTGACAGCTTAACTTGAAAGCAGCAAATTTCAGTGTTGTTTTGCATGACAATTACAGAGAAATATGATTCAGACAAACATAGTTTTTGCAAAAATTAACAAATAAGACCCAATTTAAAGTAAAACTTAACCAAGACTTTTTCCCCCTTTTAAGTAGTTTATTGCTCAGCTGTATAAAAATACTGCTACTAATGAAAGACAAATTCCCCATATATTCTGATTTTTGCGTGATGAATTCTGAGGTCAGAAAGAGTCTATGAAGAACAGGAGCTGAGACAGGTGAGTTCTGGCAAGACATATGTTAAATCCACACAATTCAACAAACTTCATTCTCTTGACAAGCGTTTCTATAGCCAGTTATAACTGTGTTCCTTCTAAAAGACCTTTAATAAGACCCAGCATATAATTTTGGTGTCCTGTATGTATCAACAGCCAGTAAGATGAGAACTCCTCTTTGACTGGTGGGAATTGAAGTTCATGGCCTTGGTCGTTGAAAGGTAATTTCCTTTAGCTTTGCAATAAACTCTCTGTATTGACCTAAGACCTCCAACATTACAAGTGGTTAACAGCATCCATAAAAATAAAAAGTGGGTACAGAATATCTGAATTTGAGTAGATTTGCTAGAATTTTATTAATTTAAAGAAGTTGAAGGTTATGCCATATGTCACTAGAAAGTAATTTTCTCTGAATGTGCAATAAGGGCTTAGATTTGATTTATGACCTAAATATTGCAAGATACTAATACATCTCCACGCCAGATGGTAATGTACATGTGAGGAAATGTACCTTTTCTATCCTAAAATTGTAAGAATTTTCTTTAATTTACTAGGATAAACTCAATCAGTGGCATTCATTAATTTTTGAACACTGAATACTTACATGAATGTCCTCATCTCTCAAACAGATAGCTGTGTTATTCCTGTATGAAATACATTTCAAATATTTCCAAAAACTGCTCCAGAGAATATATATATGTGGTACCCACGTGTTTATCTACTAGGATTGTCCAGACTTGACATACTTCTACAAACAGAAAATGTTTTGGACCCCTGGGATCCAATTTAGATGCTGCTGGGGATTGCAGCTGCAAACAAATAAAGGGGAAATACGTATTCAGAATCTCGTTACAGAAGCTAACAAACACATCGGGCAGGTTGGACGGAAAGGCTCCTTTAGAACTCCAGGGCAAAAATTTATGAGAAGGCTGTACAGCTATTTTAAAATTTACCAATGTGTTTTTGTGAAATGCAAAGATAACCCAAGCTTTGTTTTCTAGGGATAAGAGGTAGTTCACTATTTTCTGCTGCTTGTTCATAACTGCATTAAGTCCAGTGATTTCCTGGAGAGATGTTAACATCTTATTTATATACTGGATAAACAATGTGTACTTTTCTATCTCCAGAATAAAAGCTACGCACCAGAAATTCTCATATTCCCTGGCTATCAGTGCATAAAATCAATCTCTATTCCAACTCCTTTTGGAACTACAAGTACAGACTAAATAATAAAGGTTTGTTTCAAATAAGAATTTTCATCCCTTAGGAAACTTGAGTGTTTCAAAAAGTAGTTTCATCTTGAATCAGGAGAAGTTCATATGACAGTCACCTGACCCAAGGGAGGAACACAGTGTGTGATGGGACTTGAAGTCCAGCT
>Ga0181612_160680_pt1 | contig 12926 bp, 4 predicted proteins | sample HoacroProtozoa21_FD_119630 | JGI IMG/M metagenome (GOLD analysis project Ga0181612, IMG submission 119630) | Hoatzin crop microbial communities from Cojedes, Venezuel. Combined Assembly of Gp0051906, Gp0051904, Gp0051908 | reverse complement strand
CGCAGCATAGGCTCACTGCAGCAATAGGAGTGGAATTCTGCAGCTGCCTGTTTGTGTAGTGATAAATTTCCTGGGCTTAACCCCTTCATATCTTCTTCCCCTACTGGGAATTTATGCAAGTGGGCTGAATCTTCGTCACTGACTTTATTACATTTTTAAATCTTAATTGAATACTGCTAGTACTGGTTGGTGACTGTATTCTCAACACCAATCACAGTCTGCAATCAGCAAACAACATATAGGTACTAATTAAGACTTATGACAATTTTATTTAATGTATAAAGTCAGGGGTTGCTGTGTGCTGAGTGTAACTTAATTTCAGTGGGAAGAAGATTGTGGGCTCTACACAAGAATTTCTGTAATGTTTTCTAAGAAGCTGCTGTTCTCACTTTTTTCAGATACTCTTTCTCTCTGGTATCTGGTGGCTTTTTTATTTTTTTTCCTTGGACATCATATATTTCCATAGCTTGAAGGCCCTGCTACAAATCCACGGTTCTGTAGTGAACAGGACTTACTAGAAGGTTACAGGTCATCTTTAGAGACGTTAATAGATCTGAAGCAGTGCTCGGTTATGTTAGTATGAAAATGCTCAAAGTTGCAGAAGGAGATTAAGCTGTATTATAGGTGATATTACCCAGGTGATACTGCTGTATAACTCTCATGTTAAATTTTGGGTTATGTACGTATTAAACCGTTAACTACTCCAGGTAGCTATGATGGAATATTGGAATAAATCAAAGTGAATGAGGTGCCCAGTGTTTACCTGGCATACTGTTCCTTCAGGCAGCCCAGACTATTTTCCCACCCTTAATTACCACAACTACAGCTCTTTGATTGTTCTTCCTTACCACCTCAACAGACCCTGTGTAGACCAGATAGCTCACTAAACCTGTTCCTTGCCTATGGAGCAAACCTCTTCACCTCATGTTTAATTTCCAGTGTGGGAATATCTTCATGATTTAAATGGCATTCTTCACAGGCTTAAAATTCAACATGAGTTTCTGCCCGTTTCTGGAGCGGAGCAGAGGAAAACTCTCCTCTTCCTCAAAGACTACGTCTGAAATCTACCCTGTAATGCTCATCAACTTGTTTAACAAATTCTCTCTCCAGACAACATCTCTTGTGTAATAATTCTTATGAAGAGAATAAAAACACGACTCAGTAAACTGCTCCCTTCTCTACATTCTCCACTGGAAACAAAGAATAGCTATTTCACCTCAGCATCTGCACTGGTTCTGAGCCAAGCGTTTTCTTTGTCCTTCTAGTTTTTATTGAGTGAGAGAACAGAAAACAACATAAATTGTTTCCCTTCTCTAGACGATCACTCCCCAGTTTCCTCTTAGCATAACGAAAAAAAAGCGCACTATACTTCACTGATGCTTTTTAAGCTTTGTATTGTTTTTCTCACTACAAATTTACCTAAACCCGTTGTTGAACATCAGAAAAAATTAGTTCTAATTTTTGGATATATTTTTACTAGACACGGAGTTGGTGGAAGCTACCCATATTCCAAAGATCTGACACTCAAAATAACCAAAAAATTAATAGAAGTAAAGTGAAACTATTCCATTTATAGACTTTCGTACTTTCTGCCTGTAGTTTTATTGTGCATGGAGCACTCGTAGTGGCTTATTAAACAGCCAGGTTGCATTTTGCTTGTTTAACTTCTAATGCCTTTTTTTCATACTTTGAGGCAGCTGTCCTCCTCTTCAATTAAAGTAACAGGATTATGAATGTCAGTGCTATGACTTAGCAAAACTCTTACCTATGTGCTAAATTTTACATACATTAGTAAGCCCTAACCCTGTGAGTGGAACTTAATCTAGCATGAGTGAAGTCACTGGAGCAGCTCTACTTTTGAAGGTAAGACAGAAAAGCTCTTTGGGGAGTGAGGAAACAAGATCAGATGAGTGTTTTTCCAAGACAGCTTATAATATCCCTTCATTCACATTCTCTTTCTCTATGTTTTGTGTATGTCAAACACTTTTTCATGGGAACTTGAGTAACTACCCCAAAACAACAGTAGAGAAGAGAGAACCTTGTAGCTCCTAAAAAGCAAGTGTGGGCCAGCCTAGTAATCTCACTTATATTCCTTCACATTAAAACTAGTCCTGTGTTTGGGAAGTTTGTGACCAGAAAAGTTAAATTCTTTGCAGAATTGTGTTAAATTTAAAAAAAAATATTAGTCATTGTTACTATAAAGAATAGCTTCTTATTTTCATATCTAAAAGACAGAACCATTCAAAAAGATTAATAAAGTCTGGTTGTTATCTACTTTTGTCATAAAAAATGATATACAAAAGAAACATTCTGAAAAAACACAAAGGTAAAACGCTAGCATGAACACTTGTACCGACACTGGTAATTAAAAGACTTAACTTATTAGTCTTTAAGTAGCAAAAAAAAAGAAACAAACAAGTATAATTTGCTAGATTAATTTTATGTTCTGTCCTATTTAATCAAACTATACCTATAGTGAAAATGACAAATCTGAGTTGTCAGGCTATGGATGATAAGAAAGATAAAGGTCATATATTTTAATGTCATAAAAGGTCTTATTAAAGGAACCCTAATTACATTAGGTATCCATGAAACATTAATTAAATACTGTCTGAAATAATTAGGTCCAAGTTACTGATGATTTAATTAAACTCAGTTTTTTATTTTATAAGAAAACTACAGGTCCGGTATCAGTCCGTTGGCAGGATAATTGATAACGTGTCAGAAGAGCAAAATAGTAACCTTGGCCAGCTACATTGGAAGGACACTATGGTGAGCAGGTTGTCCTGCTTGCCACACCTTGTGGGGACGAATACTTGTGGTGTGCTTGATTTATTTCAAAGGGTGCAGAATTCAGAAGAAAGAGAAAGGTTTTGGCTTATATTCTCAACTTATGTAAACTGTCATAGCATATCACTAGTAGTTCCTGACCTCTTAGTCCTGCTGAGATTCCTTGCAAATTTTGGTGAGGAATCTTTGCCTTATCAAGTAGTAAGACTTGTACAAGATAAGGCAGTTGCACACCTAAAAGACTGGTTTCACATGTCTACCACATGCCCCTCAAAATTGAACACCTTTCTCCTATTCCCCTCCACAAGGAAAAAATGATTATGTAAACAACGTAACGACTTGTTTGCATACAAGAGGACCTGCCAACTCCATGGTTATATATGGATAAAGAAAGCATGACTGGGTGCAGATCAGCTGGTAACGTGCTTACCTGATCTTTTAGAATGAGGGAGATACTGCACGAGTGAAACATCACCCCCTACTTCAACAAAACTGCCACAGAATCTGTGTGAGATTATCTGGGGTGGGGGGAAGAGTACTAGAATGGCAAGAAATATATATGGTAAGTTGGTATGTGGAGCACAGCAGTGAAGGCATTTTGAGGCAAAAGAGCCTTTTCCTGTCTATGCTATGATTGGGAACACAGACCACAGCATTACAGAGATGGACTCTTATGACTTGATTCTGAACACCCACCTCCACTGACAACAGAGATCTAAACCTTTGTTTTGCCAAGCTGACTGGCTCATCTCAGAAAATATCACACTTCAGTTTCTCCTTTTCTGAAATGAAAAGGAATATCTTCATTTGCCTCATAATTATAAAGAGTACTTCCTAATGCCTGTGATACTTCTACAGAAAATTACCATAGAAATACAACATATTCTTCTGAGAATCAGAGGTGGTCTCATGCCTGCAGTGAAGAGCCAAACTTCTTTCAGACCAGCAGTCACCAAGGGTCAAGAAAAAAACAGACTAGAAACCTGTCGTGGTTGATGTTCTACAGAGTAAAGCAGATTCAACAAAGGAACACCTATTTTATCCTTTCAATAATGTCGTATGAGTTTCAGCATCCACTGAAATAAAAGTGTCATAGAAAAGCCTAGTATTTCACCATGGAAAAATGATGAATTCTTAAACCCCCAAAATTTCATCACAACTGTCATTGTTTGTTTTTTTTTGACCACAGTCATCATTATGACACCTAATGAATACCTATATTTTACGAGAGATATGTGGATGATTCCTAAATGTTAAGGAAACCCTAAGATATTGACTCAGTAAGTAGCAAATTTCTTAACTAAATCCAGAAAGATAGTTTTGCAATACATGTAATAATTGACTCGTCAGTTCAACAATTCTGGAAAGACAGAGTGTTTCATATATTGTGTATGAAAAACAGGACAGCTGTACTGGGCACTGTACCTTTTCGTTTCCTGTTGCTTTCACATCTTCCTCAAGATATTAATGAAACTTTTCTCTTAGGCTTTCTCAGTCTTGAATCTCATTCCATTAGAGATGAAGACTGAAACAGAAAGAAAGGCTGTTTTTAAATCAGATGGAATTGCTGTTTTGACTGTTTTTAAAGAAAGCTTTGTTGAAGTCATTCAAAAGACTAAAACAGGAGTTAAAGTTTCATTCTCGTCCTCTGCAAACTGCATGACATTAATTCCTAATTTGTGAAGTAAAATTGTCCTACATTTTATCGTACCTGATTGCTTGTGCCATCTATATCATGCTGTCTGTACAAAAATCCTTAACCCCTTCAGGTAAAAGTAAAATTTTATTACAAAGTCTTTCATTAAATCGTCTTTAACAGGCACTGTTACAGTAATCAGTATAACAAAAGCATGAATCAGCATCTGTATAACTTTTCAAAATTATAAACATACTAGGTACCAATGAGCAATGTAGAAAGTAGACCTTCATTATTAATACACTGTTTCAAAAAATTCTGTTGTCACTTTTCAGCATCAGAGTACAGGTATAAAAACTATTGGTTTTATTCCTAAGTTTTAATTTTCACTGAAATAAATTGGCTTTTAAGATGTTTTTGATACACTTTTTAAAATACAGAAATCTTCAAAGTCTTTGACAAGAATAAAATTGCGTAAATACCTCTAAATAAGGAGTACATTACATATCTGCAGAAGAGGTTGCAATCTGTTAAACAATGTATTCTATGCTGCTTTTTTGGTTTTGCACATATACGCACGCATATACTGTCAGGTATTTAATGGTCATTGTTTGTCTGCAGACAGTATACAGACAAAGCAGACACAGGCACTGAAAAGAGTCCAGGATCTGGGACAAACAGACAAGCAGACGAATTAATGGGAAACTGCTAACACAGTGTCAGACAGGATGCTCTTCAATATCTAGATATTCTACCCAGAAGGATACTCCATATCTAAGTTTTATGTTGTTTCATAAATAATGCCAGTCTTACTACAGCACACATTCTCTGGAGTCTGATGTGTAAGATCTTTTCTCATATTTAGTAACATCAATTTGTTCCATTACCACTGCTTCTCAGACCAGCAGTCCAAACCTGTATTGTCCGAGTCCTTATCGATATTTGTTGCCTTTGTGAATTTGTCTTCACCTTTTCTTAATGTGTTAAGTAAAGAATATTAAAAACATGGTAAAGGCGTTAATTATTTTTTTATACAAGATGATGGGCCAGATCCTGCTCTTGTAATCTAGGCAAAATACAGGCTGCAATGGAAATTCTGCTTCAGTTTCTCCAACAGGATCAAGTACGACACCGTATGTCACTGTACTATATGTCACTGTAGCAACCAAATCATTTAGAAAAACAATCTCTCAAATTAATCCTTTTCAAAGCAACATTAACTGTCAGCAAATGAGATGGAGAATGAAAGGAAAACAGCTGCTTGTGTTTTACCTGTTCTGCCACCCGTTAACTGAAATGAATGAATAAACTCAATACTGTTGGGGAATCCTTGGATTTTCTGAAAACAGTGTTTAGACAATTAGCTTCCATTCAAAGACACATTAGTGACTGAGTTCATAGAGTTAAGTTACAATTATCCCGTGTGCAAAGTAAAATTGCATCAGACTGTGAAGGCTAACAACCAGTCAAAAAAAGAGCAGCTTTAAATGGTTTTAGTACTACAAATTCTAGACACAAACAAGCTTGCATATTGACAATAACATTGCACATTTGCAACATTTTCCCCCAGGTATTTCTAAATATGGCTTTTAAACTTTAAAAGCAATGCAGATGAGCAAAGATGTTCTGCTAGAGATGTCTCAAGGCACACAGTTACCCACAAAATTGTAAAAGTCTGCAAAACAACCTAGCAGAAGCAGACCTACAATTAACAAACATTTGACAAGGCAGTTGCTGGATCTACTTATTTTTACCTTACAAGCACTTACCTGATGTCTCGTGCAATATGCTATAAAGATATTTCCTAAAAGATTTTGGCAAATGAATTATGTAGCTGAAATGTAATAATGAAGGCAGAAATTTGTCCTGTTATCAGTCACACACATTCAAGCAGGAACTCAGTGCAGCACAGTAGATAGAACTATAAGCTCTGGGATCTTCTCATTCAACCAAGATTGCTTCATACAAAAGTTGACAATACACTACTGAAAGCCATTGTTGATATTCAACATTTTTTAAATAGCTGAACAGAATAGACAATACGGCATGAAGGAAAACTTGGATAGGAGGCTGGCCTGGAGTCTGCGTTCAGAGAGGAAAAAACATTAAAAATGGACAAAAAGTATGTGATTCGCATTTTTAATTGCCCTGTGTGTGTCAATTAACTGATCTTTACCATGCTGAAATTCCACCAATTTTAAAGAAAGAATAAAATATGAACCATAATTTTTTTAATCTATTAACATCTAGGTGTGGTTTTAAATGTTGGCACTGACATATCCTTCCATGGTTCACAAACACCATCCGCTAATGTCAATTAAGGAATTTGCAAAATCACTGAAAGATCCTCCCATTGCCAGACCCCTCTGCCTAGGCTGAGGAGATCACACATTTCAGTCATATCAGAAAAAGGATTAATGTGAAATACTTTTTAAAATTATGAACAATCATTTATATGTCCTGTTGTTATCTCCTATCCTTCTATTTTGTCATTTAAAAGACATCAGACCACTACGCCCACTACAGTCCTTGAAGAACCTCACAGAATTTTAGGGATCTTACACATCTTAGAAAAAGGCTTATTTTAGCAACTGTTTGTATTGCTTTTGCATTGTCTAAGGTTTCAGTGCCGATAGGGTAAAATTCTACCTTATATAACTCTGAAAAACTGAATCAGTACAGGCAGATCTTCTTCTTTTCTGCTGACACACCTGAAGCACCTTATGTAGATCGTATTAAAACCACTATGGGTAGCAGGCAGTAACGGATGAGTTTAAACAATCTAATTTTTTTATAATCTAGATATTCCAGCAAAACATTCACTCTGCTTTGGATTTCATTGTATTCTGCTTCACCCATGCTATATTCAGTACTCCTTTCTCAATTTCTTTTTTTAAATGAGAACACTGTCAGATTATTTCAAACCATATCAAGCAGTTTATGATGAGTGTTGGTGGAGTAATTCAGCAGGGTTTTTTGTTGGTTTTTTTTTTAACTCTGTTGTGTTATCCACTAATTCTGATCTTGAACTTAGCATGTGAAAGGTAACTGCATTTTATAGTGCATCGTTCCCTCTTGTTTTCAGCTGGTCCTATTAGGTGTGCTACTGGAATTCAGGCATCCTCTACATTATTTAGACTTCTTTGAAGAAAGGATATTACTTGGTTTGCCTGTTCTGTATCTGAGCTGCTTGTTCCAGTAAAAGCCTGGAAGCCCAGGTGTGTCCAATCTTTGGCACAAAGCACATGTATTGTCCTCTTCACCAGTCTGAATTCAGCTTGAAGTCAGGCTGCCTACAAATACTGCCTGCCCCCACAGCAAAACCATATTTGCATAGTGAGTATGACTAGTGCAATAAATGATCAACGCATGAGTCTGAGCATAGTGCCAGGGAAGGGACTCTGGGGAGGGAAGAGCAGGCTTGAGTACTTCCTCTAAAGGACTGTTACCTTGGTCCCCCTTAAAATGTTTTCCCTAAAGGCAAAGATTGAAACCAGCTAATGAATACTTCACACTCCTGCAAAGCACAATGGGTACAGCCCTTTCAGTTTATGAGTCATGTTCACAGGTCCTTCCAGGAAAATCCTAGAAGACCTTCCCCATTCTAGTTGTATTTGAGAAATAATCCACCCTGATTCTCTAGAAGTCACCACCAGACAGCAGAGTGAAAATATATCAAATTTAAGCCGCTTTGGTTCAAAGTCCATTATATGGCATCACTATAAACCAGGTTTTCTCTGACCTTGCAAACAGGAGCTGTGAACGAAGTGGTCAAATCACTTACTCAACCACAGAAAACCAAGGGAGTGGGAATGAAAACTAGTGGGCCTTACATCATTGTGGCTATAAGTGTCTCAGCAGCTTATCTACTAGGTCATCCAAGGGGATGTTAGAATTTAAAAACTAAGAACACAGAACAGATACAATTGCATTGGTCTTTGTAAAGCTAACTCATTCTAGACAATCAAATCATGCAAGTTGTCCAGCCCACCATGAAAGATATTTTCTAAGTCAAAAAGAAACAAGTTTGATGCCTTCTTTTACATTAGAAATCAAACAAGCACAAAGCATTTTGCTTTACAACTGGCCTTCGAGTCTAAAAGTCATACAAAGATACATACAGCTATTTCATTGAAATTAGATCCATCGATCTCCATTAGTGCATTGATGTCAATGGAAATGTTTGTGTGCTTGCAATGTCTACAGAGCTGGGTCTAAAATAACTAGAAATATGACTTCTGTGTTGAACCCTATGACCTTTTCCCTTGTTCCTATGAGATGACTAAAACAACTTTCAGCAAGAAACCTAAACATCAAATATCAATATCATGTGCAATAACTTTTTGCATGCCTTTCTCCCTTCTTGACACTTCAAATGTTTCCTTTTTACTGTGCTTTGGAATCTAAACAATTACTTGTAAACTTGTAAGTTTCACCAGGGCAGGAAATCTTCTAAATAGCTGTGGCAAGCTCTTTTTATGCAGTAGTGCTCATATGAAAATCTAGTTCTAAATGTACTATAGGCTGCACTCCAAAAGTATGTGAGAAGAAATCAGAATATGAACCTGGGCTCTTTTTACATCTTATCCAAAACTATGAATCTCAGAGTACCTCAGCTTTTAAACAGGCAGAAGATTTGAATATGGAAAGGAATCCACCACTAGTTTTCCAGGTCAGGTTCCTTCTGTGTTATTACCCAGATGCTATAAGATACACTGTTTAAAATTTGTCTGTTCTTAAAAGGATAAGAAATTCTGTTCTCAAACCCCTAGGGTTTCATCCAGTGGAATTCTAAAATTGTCAGTAATCATTCTGCAAATTATGTCTACAAGAAAATTGCAATTTTGTCCTTCTGAAGGAAAGGATTATTTTACTACATAGTTCAGTAATGTTCATCTCTGAAAATCACTTAGTAGGTTGCTCTTGGCAAATTCACAAACTGCAGTTGTCAGGACTATCATGAAGTTGTATGCAACATCAATTTAACGATAACATTACACTGGTTTTCTCTCTAGTCTTGCATGGAGCCTGTGAATTTGTGGGAAAGAGATATTCAATACCAATGTATTCATGAACAATGAAGAAAATGACAGATCTGCGTTCTGAGGACATAACATACACCTTGTCCACATTTCACTCGGAACCTTTCAAACACCTGCCAATCCTGCTTCCAGATAAGTACAGAACATTACATGTACTCAGTAACTGTTTAAATTGTTTTAAAGTTTTAAGTTACTACTTTAATTGCAAAGTCTTCATTTTCCTCTCTTACTGAAGCCATGATATGAATTCTTCTCTCATTGTTATAATTTTCTGTGAGACAAGCTTGCTATAATTTAGCACTCAACTGCATGGAATCCCATTATGAAGTCTCATATCACACAGAGTATATCTGAGTATAAAACATAAAATGCTTAGCTTGTAAGGATAGAGAGCGTGTCATCTCTGTAATTTGATCACTAAAGTGAAATTTTGGTTAAAATAGTTAGACTATAATGGCAAGATAATGCTAAATATCCAGATTTTTAAAATGAGTGACACACTATACATTTCAGAGATAGAGATATGTGTGACCTTCACAGAAGTTAATTAAAATATGGAGAAAAAAAATCAAACTGCTTTTTTTCTAAGAAGCTTGCATTTCAAATGTCCCTGACCCTAACTAATAAATGGGATAGTCCAATATGTCTGCTATTCCCTATACAAGGTCCCCTTGAATAATTTCCCTCTAGAGATCGTCATAGTGAAGAATGCCCTGTGTCGCTCAGATTTTTACACATTTAAAGGTAATTCTTTTTTCCCAGTCCAGATGTGACACTGGTTTAGACTTCAAACATTTTGTCATTTTTCCAGAAATCCTGAGTAGATCTTAAATGGGACATAGGTTTTGACCTTCCAATACTATCTCATGATTTGTTTCCTTAATACCACTATCTTAAATTTGCAGTAATAAATATAGTGACTCTTTGGTTTACTGAATTCTTTTACAGCAGTAAGAACAAAGTGTTAGAAATAATGTAACACATGAATCAAATTGTTTTGTGTCCTTGATGGAATACAGTAACTATAAGAGATCACAGACTGAAAATCCAGTGAGTGTCTTAAAGCAATGGTCATGAATAAGATAATACACCAATGTTTGCTTGCAGTGTCTTTTCAAACTTGAAGTAAATTACTTCCTGTACATTCATTGCTTACTAACCGTTCAACAGCTAAAATAAGCTACTTGAAAAGGCACAAACATATCTGAAATAAGGACACTACCAGAGCTGGATAGGGAAATAAAATTCTCATTCTACAAAGTGTTCCAGTATTTCTCCAGGTACCACATTCTAGCTAAAACTAACACTAAATTCTTCTTCGAACCCCCATTCCCAGAACTTTGAAGTCTACTGTGAAAGCAACACTCTGGTATTAGGGCACTTACCTAGGACACAGACAACCTAGTTCAAGTCATTGTTTTCCTAGTCTGTTCCATCAGAGCTAGTTACTATAAGCACCATGTTACTAAGCAGTCTAAGACAGAGCATACTTTCATCTTTCTTATTGGAGCTGTTTGCAAACTAATTAAATAAACTTTCCATAGAAACCAGAATGTAGATCTTTTACAGATCGAGAAAATTATCTAAGCATGGCATGAAAGGCTCTGCTAAAAGACTACGTGACTCTTTATACTGTCACAGATCTAGTTCTCAGCTTGTTTCTTTCCATGTTGTCCGTCCACAGTTGGCTGCCTTATCTGGATTATAAAGTGTGCAACACTTTCAAAAGCATAGACTAGGGGAAATCCATGACACAATAAGCAACAGCTTCATGGTCAGGCTGTAATTGTCTGGGTGGTGAGAAGTCAATTGTAAAAGAGGTTCAGGTCCTAATTCTGAATACTCCAACAGTCTATGGACTATCTGCCGCTCCATGGTATGTCATCTTAAACTTGAGAAGCCTGTTCCAGTGAAAGCCTCACAAAAGTGTTATGATCCTGTGAAAAGTTTCAGTTTCAATGAACTGACATTTTCTGATTCAAAACCATTTTGTCTAAACATTCTTTGGTAGCGCTACTGGTCACTATATAGGCTAAATAAAAGATTTTCCATTGTTAGTAATCATACTTATAAAAATGATTACAAATACATTTAAATTGAGGAAAGGTAGAAAATGCTAACAATGCGTGGCTAAATACTTGCTGCTTACATAAAGACACACTTTTTTCCCTAGCACAATTGTGGAGCACAAGTAATGGAGGTGGGCTTGGGGGAAAAGATGCCATAAACAGCGGACTCTTTTTTTCACAATAAATTTTCATAAAAAATATCTACAAAAAAGCCAAGTTACCAGTGTTGGATATTACAATGTATTTGATTAATTTTTTCTTTTTTAATATAAAATTGTCAGATAATCTTGTCCTGTAAAAATACTACATTTTAAAATTCACCGTGGAGCTGTCAGGCACCCACAGCCTCTTAGAGCTAGAGCTGGTACTGAGCTTGTGCTTCTTGTCAAAATTTAATGAGACGACCAGTTCTAAAATAATTGAATTTTCATATCAGAGCGAACCAGGATTACTCAGACAATAAAAATGCTGAGTCCTGTACTGTTACTGGCAAATACCTTTTGCTTTGCTCATGAAATCAGTATGTAAATGTTCAGGGTTTGTATTTAAGGCATCTTATGCATTTAGAGTTGTAGTACTAGCAGTAATTTCAAATGGTGCCGTTGATAAGTAGCTGGGTGGGTTTTTTTTTTATAACGTTCAAACTGTAATTTGTTTGGTGAATCAGGATAAGCATTTGGCTTATATTTTATATAAATGTTAATGCAGTTGCAGTTTAATTACGTTTCTTAACTTTTAGTATTTCAAAAGTAGAATTTTAAGACCACTACATCAGATTGTCTTGCTTTCATGGAATACTTATATGAGCACAGCCCCACTGACTTATGACTTTAAAAAGTAGAACTGTCCAGAAAGTTTGTGCCTGCTACAGGCGATGAGTATATGTAGAGTGGCGAGGCATGAAGAGTAGTACAATGTTGTATGCATTCCTCAGCTTGCAGGTTGAAAACTCAGAGACAAAAGGTCCCCATCAGAAGTACAAAAGGATCAAAACCAAAACAAAACAAAGAAATGCCCCTACTTTGGGGACTATTTACATAAATGCTACAAGCAAAAATAAAATCTACATCAACAATACAGTCGTTGGTACTACAGAAATAGCTAATAGAAATAATTGAGTGGATTCTCAATAAATTGTTAGGCTGCACATCACTGATAAATATTTATTTTATTGACTTGTTTTCCAGAGGTTATTACGAGGTATAAAACTGCAGGAATAAAGACAGCTAAACTTTTCAAAGAGGCCAAATGTCTCTGACTGTCTTAGCAACAGGAGTTCTGCATGACTGTGCAAAGTTACGCTGAATTTTAAATGTATGGCAAACACATATTTGGCTACGTACAATTCACAAGGAAGAGCTACTGAACAACTCACAGAACATAAAAGGT
>Ga0181612_134361_pt1 | contig 12926 bp, 5 predicted proteins | sample HoacroProtozoa21_FD_119630 | JGI IMG/M metagenome (GOLD analysis project Ga0181612, IMG submission 119630) | Hoatzin crop microbial communities from Cojedes, Venezuel. Combined Assembly of Gp0051906, Gp0051904, Gp0051908 | reverse complement strand
TTTTTTTTTAAAAAAAAAAACAAACCTTAAAGAGACCCTGACATCCCTGACATTTAGGTCACTAGAGACTGAGAGGTTATGCCAGGGAAATACCACTATATGCTTGCTCTATTTTTATATTAATTCTTAGATGCCTGCTATGACCCTCTGGACACTGAGGGAGATGGAGTTCTCATCTGAATGGTGATCATCCTTATGTTCTTCTGTTAACACGCAAAACTGGAGACCTTCACAGTTCTGATCAGAAAATTATGGCATGATGGCAAATCACCAGTTACAGTTTTCTTACTTGTCAACAGAATAAACCATCATCTGACCAGACCAATACACTAGCTCATTCCACAATGAGCTAAAGCTGACAAGACTAGGAGAATATATACACAAAAACCTTGACAGTAGTAGCTGTGGTCTGCATCTCAGTATTTAACACCACAGTAAGTGTGGAAATACCACATCAGGAGAAAAGTTACTAATATGAAATGCCCTTTGAGTCTTACTGCTTTCACTTTGCTGCAGAAAACAAGCCCCAGTGTGAAACTGGAGACCAAGTTCCCTTTCTCTTTCCCTGCATAGGACTGTGGTGAGACCTGATATTGTCTTATCCAGGATTCACTTCCTTTTCAAGCGTATGCTGCAGCACAATCCACAGCTCAGTCTTCCACTGACTTTACTACACAGGCGTTTGAGGTTACTGCTCAAGTTCAGTACTAAGATAAGCTCGATGAATTGTCAAGTCACTCGATAATGTAAAGAGTTCTTGGCTGTATATCCTGGCTAGCTGCATGCAGCTCCTGGCCTTCAGCTCAAGTGATGTAGAGTTATGTCCACAGTTGCTGGCGACTCTAGGCCAAGGGGGCCACGTGTACACTGCATAAGCACTTGGTGTACTGTTGCCCACTGGGCACAAGGCAGATTCGGTTCTCTATGGCGGTTGGCATTTTTCCAGCCTGGCAGTATAATGTTTTTTTTTAGCCTGAAACTGAAAGGGTATGTTGCATGCCTTAGCCTGTAGCACGAAGGCATGTAGAGGTGTTTTGAGGGTGCAAAACCTTCTGAGATATCACTAAAAGATTATATGTGGCAGACCTGATGCTGTCTTTTCCAGGCTGCCTTTTGACCAGCGTAAGCTATCTCCAAAATTATACTTAGGTCTTTCGTATAAGAGGGGACTAGTTTGCTATCTCAAGGGGAAAAATAAAAAAAAGACAAAACCCAAAAACCCAACAGCAAAACCAACCAACCAAAAACCACCAACAAAACAAAAACAAAACCCCAGAGGATTACATAAACTAACATTTATTTAATGGAGACCTCAGGGAACCAGGACAAGGAATGGACTAGGTAGCCAAGTAATTCAGCATAGATGTGTACCATCAGAGAGTTATTCCAGATATTTTTATGGAAGGAGTAAACAAGGTAATAGTTACCGAATGAACAGACTTTCCCAGTGGATGATTTATAGATAGAAGAATATTGCAATCACTTACACTAATGTAAGTTTGAAAGCAAGGGTAACCCAGCCTCCTGGCAACATAAGACATGTACCAGTCTTCACGTGGCAGAGAACCAGAAGCAACACACTGCACATCATGGGGGATCAAGGAGGCAGGGTTTTCCAGGGTTGTTCACAGGCAGGAGGTAATACTGATCACCAGTGTCCGATTATGCCATTGTAAGTGGAGTTAGGATGGGTTAGTCTATGGACCTCAGGTCTGAGGTCTCAGTCAGGGCTGAGACACTTCTTGGCTAATTTCATCCTTTGTGTGGGGGCCTGGATACCCAGCAGTTCCCACCCGTGCAAAATATTACTATTTGTGGTGCAAGAACTGCACCTAGAATGCGCAATCTGTTCAAGGATTTAGGTTGGTCACCCCTTGCTTAAAGCCTTTGTGGGTAGAGGGGACGCGGGTTTTCTCCTTCTTATCAAGTAATTAAAGTAAAATTAACTCAACTTTTAAAATAGCATGTATAGAAATGATTAAACATACAGGTTTTACCAAAATGACCTTCTCAAGACAGATTCATCCCTGTGAAGAGTTCAAGACAGGCTAAAAACTTTGATTTAATTGTAAGAGAGTAAGAAGACCCATGTCTCGTGTGTGGGAAGTTTATACTTTATTTTTTAATTTAGTAACCACCATTATCTCATGGATCACTTGCAGAATCATTTATCTTTGACGTGTAGACACAAACTGAATATTGAGCTGATCTTACTGATCTCAGTGAAATGAACAAATTAGGTGATTAAAGATAATTCCATGTTTCTGTAATTACATGATTGTCTCTTAATAGAGCTGGTCAGATATTTTAGTGGAAAACTCTGTGGTGAAAAAAAATTATCAAAATCAATAATCTCCAGTAATTTATAGATAAATTCTTTATTCTCTCCGGCTAATATTACTTTTATAAAGCTGTGAGTTTACTATTTGCTATAGGTGCGTTCATTATCAGTTTTTAATTTAGAGATATTAAAGCAGTTTGAATATGCAGTAGTTCTAAAACTGAAAAAGTGGAATAGTTGATAAGCAGAACAAAATGCAAAGGATCAGGCAGTGTTTGTATTGATCTATGTCAAACAGAAGACAGCTGTTAGACTTTGGCATACATTCAAACTATATATTTGCTTTTCAGAGACAGACCAAAATATCCTTTTAGCTAGTAAGTTAAAGAATGAAAGTCATTATGGGAATAGTAATGTCTAATAGCCAGAAGCAAAGCTTAAAAGGAAAGATTGTTCCTAACTAAGCTTTGTCTCTATTTGTAACATGTTTTCCTCCTATGCAGCCATTTTGTAGATCAAAAGAACCACCTGCAATTCAGAACTTCACATAATACTTCATGCATGATGATTCATGTAGGAATATTAATACTAAAGCACCTATACGGAAGACGCTGAATTTTGTGATGGTTGTGATTTCTTTTGTTTGCTCTTTTTCCTAAAGAAGCTATAAAAATTTCATCAACTTAAGACTGTTGCTTCAGACATTCTGCAGAGCAGTATGCCAAAGTGCCCACGTGTTGAGTATTTACAGACTTAAGTTTGGGGTTGGCTATGTGCCAGACCCTCTTCAGCTGTGACCATGGAATCTGGCACAAAAATTGCTGTAGAACTTTCCTGGTACTTACGGTGTCAGTATGGATTTCTAGCCATTTTATTTAAAATTATTCAATCATTCAGTAGTTCTCACTCATTATCACTCTGAAGTTTTCAGAGTCTGGGCAACCATGATGGAGTTTTCATGTCCAGGCAACCAACATGGAAGTCCTTGATTTTCAGAAGCTGGAGCGGATGTCACATCTCTCTGCAGAATTCAGCGTGGGTTTAGAGGTCTGGTGTTAGTCTAATGCATGTCTGATGATACATGGTATTTCTGCAGATGACCTGGGTCCAAGGGCTTGGGACTCACTGCAAGTGTCCTGTTTGCTTTAGGGATAGGTTTGAAATAGCTCTTACAGGAAGGTCTTCACACTCTTCCTTTCATGGGGACTGTACCTTCTTTGAAATACAACCAGCGCTGGCAGAATACTTTGCCATGCTGAAAATTTGCTTTTACTTTCCCTAGGTGACTGGGAATCCTTCTCCTAACACATCCCGAATGGACAGAGTGATCTCAAGCGCGAGCCTCACCTCACAGCTGAGGCAGGTTTAGTAGCCTTGTAGCCTCATAATGCAGTAGCACTGTTGCCAGTAACACGTCACAGGTTTTGTACAGAGTTTGCAAGGCCTCAGGACTGAAGCTTGTCAGGTGTGCTTTGCTGGAAATCTTCTTGACCTGACTGGAGTTATGGTTTTATTTTATTTAGCTGTGGCAGCACTTTTTCTAGTGACCATGTGGCTATGTCTATTTTTTAAATTGTGCTTATCATTCTTATGGTATAGCCACAGGTTTCAGTATCGGTAGCACTAACAAATAGCTGTTCTGTGCAAAGCAAGATATAACTTTAACATAGTGATGTAGCGTAGAGGAATAACAGGCCTGGTACGATAGCAGAGGCCTTGAGAAGGGGGTACACAGGATGCAGCATGGAGGGCTATGGGCACGGAATGGTAACATCTGAGACACGGCCTGGTTCTGAAGGTCCCAACCCACCAACGACCAATTACAGAAACACAGCTCCTTGTAGGAGCAGCAAAGCAAAAAACGTACAAGTATTCCACATACACACAACGAGTCATGTGTAGTAAACTCAGATGTAACACAGAATTGCAGACCAGTGAAGAAAGAGCAAGGTGTGAAAGCATAATAGAAAAAATGTATGTGAAAAAAAGAAAGAGAGCAGGAAGGAGCGATCGACATCATATGCCTGCTGGCGAAGGGATTTGGATGCTCATGATTTACTCCACCCCTTCCCCTCCAACTCAGTGGAAACCATCGACATTAGGACCCAGGTGAGCAGTAGAGAGCCAGTGCAACTTCAGGAAAAACAGCAGAAACTAAGAATTGTGTGTTTAACATTTTAAACTATATTATTATGGAGACTTTTCTTTTTATAGTAACATTCTTTTTTTTTTTCCTTTTTGTAATAATTAGATCTGGACTGATAATAGTTCTTTAATTAGACTACTAAGATTTCACTTATACTATTCATAAATCCTTATCTTTACATGTAAGGTGTATTTACTTTTTGCACATAAGATTTTGAGCATAGCATGGCTTAAGCATGGCTGCTTAACAGAACTTACCACATCCTCCCTGGAGTTTCCTATTGGTGACCTCATCTATGCAGCAAGGAAAAGCCATGTAGAGACTCCCTGTGCACACAACGCCAAAACAAACTTCTTAGATACAGGGAGAAGATCCTCAGTCTGTTGATGGCTGACAAATGCAACTCGGAATTGCTTGGTGTGACAACAGAGGAGGTAATTTTACATTGGTTCAAAATTATAGGAATGTAACCCCTCATATGACTCTGCCTGATCCCCACTATAGCTTTTCACCTATGAGACATTGTGCAGGAGGACCTCCTGTGACGCATAACGTACAAATCAGAGTGTAAATACTTATCTGTATGCTTCTCTTTGGCACTGGCTCTACCTGAGTTTCCTCAGTTCTCCATTTAGTTCGCAGTACATTCTGAATTCTGTTTTACAGGTATTACATGGCTTTGCATGATTTTTTGAAGCATCACACAGGCATTTTAACGTTTTGATTTTCGTTAAAATTAATGATTGTTGTGTGGCTAAAACATTACATGAGAAATACAGAAAAATTAAAATATGTCTGTCATCCTAAACATGCCATTTATTATTTTTTGCAAAATGTATTTATACACAGCTAGAATGAGACTGAGTATCACTGTTTCTTTTATGGGTTACTGGTAATATAGAGAAGCTTTTAATACTTGTGGTCTATCTTAATGGCATCTGATTCTGTAGAACATCTAAAAAAAGTTGGTCTTTATGCTATTTCCAGTCTGATGCTGACCAAAACCAGTAACAAAACCATTCTACAGACTTTGGGAAAAAACTGTACAATTGTATATACTCATGTAGGACCTAGAGGTCCACTAAACCAAGACCTTATGGTGCTAGCTGCTGTATAGAATAGTAAGATAGCTCCGGTCCTGCTCAAAGGGATGAATCGGATAGCAAAGATATGTGTGAGGAAATATAAGGCACTGAAGTGATATCCACGGAGCCTTCGGGTTCTCAAGACATGCAGTTCTGTGCTCTGTGTATTGACTTACCTTAGACATCCCCCACATTCTTAAATCTTTTCTCCTGAAATATCAGAGCTGAATGAATAGCCAGGGCAAAGGACAACTCCAGGAATATATCTTCAAAGTCTAAGGGAAACTAATTTTTGACACATTCACAGGCTTTTTTTCAACACTTCCCAGAAACATTCTCAGAGTTAGATTTTCATAGTGTGAGTACTTGCAAAATCTATGATTCACCTATTTCCCACAACAGAAAATTAAAAGCTTGATCATACAAATAGTCCAGAATGTTCTCACAGAATATCAGTGGGCCTACTTACTCCTTATAGACATGAATACACTTATTTCAATGCTCTATATGTGTACAAAATCAGGAATCTGTTATAATACGTAAACACAAATCTGTGCTAGCCAAAATCATGGTTTAGACTCAGATATAAGATCTGAGACACATGTTCTTCTTGTTTAGTTACAGAAGTTCTCCAACAGAGAAGAGAACATGTGACTCCAACGAACATGAAAATATAAATACAGTATTAGTCAAATTAATCCTTGGCATTCACGCCACATGCACCCCAAGTATTCAGGAGATTGTGAATAAAACTTTGAAATGTGAAAATTACTTCTGAGGGTTAATGACAGAAAATGTGCAGAAGCTGAGTTCAGGAGCCTACTACTTGTCACAGAAGCAACGCTGTTAGACTGCAGAAAAGCATCACGAGTTGTTCTCTGGTGCTCCCTCTGGTTGGTGTCTGGAACTGTGGCTTCAGCGGAAACGTTTATAACTGGAAGAGGGAGCATGATTTGAAACTTACATGAAGTGAAAGGCAAAATGTGAAAGCTAACAAAACTTCCTGAAAAGCCTAAGGTGTTACTTTCCCTTGGAAATAAATGATCCCAATGTGAGGTGACATTCAAACCCACTGAAGCAGAACCTGTTCCAAGGCTAAACCTGACCACACCCACACATGTCCTTAATGTACGATTAATGAGCCATGATACACATACATCAGGTCAGTGATGCGACACTGGCAGATGGAGATATTTTTTAACAGAACTCCCTGAATCGTGGTATGCCTGTGATAAGTACTGCAGAACGGATTACATTTCGCTAAATGCAACTGGACATGAAGAGTGATAGGAATTTGCTCTAGGGGATTGACTCATTTATTCAGGAGAAGGAAATTATTATAATCTGGTTTTTTATTTAGTATCCACAGACATTCCAAGACCTACCTGTGTGTAAGGCAAACCTATTTATATGCTTGATACCTGTGAAATAAGCCAAGCACATGATGAGGCAGAAGAGAAGAAAAACATGAAGTCACGGGAACTCATTGCTCATGGGAACTCTGGAGTTTATGGTTAAGTAGCCCTTTTTCTGCCCATCTCCATATGCAGCCAGAGGCCCTGGCCCTGTTTTGGCATGCTTCTGTGCTGGCAGCTGTGAAGGATTGAGTGGAGAAAAAAGGTTACAGTGTGTGCAGGTAATCCCAGAATGCATACGTATGAAATAGAAAAGTATTAGGGGGCTGCAGCAAGGGCCAAATCTTCCCCATAATCTTTGCTAGCATTTTTTTTTTTTATTTTTTGTTTGAAATAAAAAGAGACTAATTACTCATCTCAGCATCAGGGCAGTACAAGAGGTGTTTGCACCATTCTCCCTCTTCCAGCCTCCCGACTCCCTGCCACTGATTCCATTGCTCATTTAATTTCAAAAACCAGCTGCAATGGCCAGATGTATGAATGCAACTGCAGTAACAAGCCACAGGGCACAAGGGAGTCCTTCATAGCCATGTTGCAACAACATGCCATCTGTACACACCTTTCCTTAACATGCAGAGTGTTATGACTCTTAGCCATCTGCCATTCACCAGCTTTGTGGAGGCACCAGGGGAAGCACTCAGCGGTTCAGACAACTGGGTATTGTCAAGTTTGACAGCGCCATTCAAAGCAAGGGGGTTTGGAACCCTGAAGGAGAGCGTTTGGCTGAGGTGAAGGAAAGGATACAGGCCAAGTGACTGTGGGATGCCACATGTGAGTCTAGCAGGTATAACCAGTCTCGTCCTCTTCTGGAGACACTGTGCTGTGGCTGTTTGAATTCAGCTCCTCTTTCCACTGTGAGTTCAGAATCTTTGAACTAAAGTTTAGCCTCAGTCTCAAAATAATTAAGGGACAATGCCTAATGCCTGTGACTCTGGCACTCCTGAACTGCTTGGAGAAAGCAGCTTTTAGTTTCTAAAAGAGGATCAGGCAGCTGGCTGCAGGGCACCCTGAGAGGTGCCCTCAGTCTTTCGAATCACTCTGCCCAGCAGAGCAACTGAGCCTTCTCTAAACAGTTCTCTCCACAGATCCTGTTTCGATTTCAAAAGGCTGCCCTTCTGGTTTGTTTTGAAAATCACACAGTGAGAAAAAACTCCAGAGGAAACAGCTGTTACCTTGATTTGGTAGGTCTCTGACTGCATCAGGGTTGCTGTTAGAAAATGTCATCAGTACATTTAGGGCTAAAATCTCACCTAAGGTGAGATCAGCCAAACGGAGAGATTTAAAAGCCAGTCTGTTTCCACACTGCCTGGTGTGTTGCTACTGCAAGGGAAGCACTTTAAAAGCCCTGGGCTACTAAACTAGTTTTGGACTTCATTGTAGAGCAGAGCCTTTAAGACACTGACAGCCTCTACAGCCAGATGAAAACCTACAAGCTGTTGGGTCAGTCAAGTCCTGTTGGCTCACCCACTGCAAAACTCCTTGAATGGTCCCACCACAATTTGCTGAAAGCACTCTCAAGATGGCCATCATGAAATGATCCTTCTAAGACACTAGGGAGAACTACAGGAACGCACTTGCCATATGGACTCGCCATATGACTATGGAGTATCTCCATAGTCAGGCTGGAGAACCACGTGTGCCTCTGGGTAAAAGCGCAGACTGAAAAGGCCAATAAGCTCTCAGTGACATTTTCCGTAACACTGAAATAGATTTTAAAATTTGGCCCTTCCATCCCTGGAAAATTCCTTACATTTGCACCTAACAGCTACATTGTAGTTCCAAAATGAAGCCAGCGTGTTTGAGAACTGAGTTGTCCCTTGCCCCTGCTAGCATATATTACCTTGCAAACCAGATGTCTTTTTTGGTTGTCTAATGCTGAAAACAGAATTTTGCATTTCCCTATTTCTGTGACTCAAGCACGAAGATCTGGTTTTGCTGTGTGGCCTCTTCCAGCACTTGTAATAATGAAAGAGTTCTCCATGGGGGTTACTTTAGTTCAGAGTCATTACACAAATGCAGTGTGCTGCTTTATCGCCCAGCAAAATGCAGCACTTCTAGGTTGAAATGGAGGAAGTGTTTCAACAGCAGAGCACAGAGGATACCCGAGAACAGAAGATACCCGAGATAAAAAAGAGAAATAGCCTAAGTGTGTGTGAGGCTAGTGTGTGCCTCATGCAACAGCCTGCCAGCAGTGGCTATAGCCAGAACCAGTATTTGCTCAATGGCAACTTATTTAAAAGCAGCTAGCATTTGGGGATTTTGCTAAGGAAGGATTAGGAAAGGCCAAGCCAGTTCAATAGGAACAAGCACTCAGCGCAAATGAGAGCTCCCAGTCTTCTGGGAAGAACTTGGAAAGATCAGAGATGTAAAATGCAAGGAGCAGTTCCTGCAGAGCCGATGCATGTTAGATCGATGAGGAGAAGCATGAAAGTACAGCTGCTTCTAACGCAGCAGGTATGTGAAGGTCAGGGAACTGAAGAATTCTCAATGTGCAGTGATCCTTTTATAGCACATTTTGTGACTGTCTGACAGGACGTTCTGGTAAGAGCTGAAGATAATCTAACACAGCAGCTGTTATTATGGTAAAAATACTTCAGGGCAAAGGTAGAGACTTGCTTCCGTTACTCGTTTCCTGGGTAATGCTCAAGTGAGCAGGCACCTGGGAGAAGCAAAATCAGGGCAACAGAGACATTTTTCTTACCATCTCCACGCCATCTGCTTTAGTTTGGTCACTTGCATTCCAGTCTGCTCCCTATCAGGTACCATGGTAGGTGTCCATGCAGCTGTAGGACTGGGAACATTTTACTTTTTTAAAAAAACCAGATGCCTTCCTAGAGATATTTAGTCAATAGGCATCATAAGCCCCTTCTACACTTCACACACTTGCAATGGGATGATTGTCTCAGCAAGTATGGACCAGGGGTAGGCTGAAGAAAATTAAGTGCTCACCAAAGTGCACCTATTCGAATCAGTCAGACTCCATCTATTCTTAACAAAAAAACAAGACGGCAATTTTGCAGCCCTCCAGAATGGAACTATCAATCTTACTTCTTTCGTCAGCAGTTCAGTAGGGATGTGTGTTAAATCTGAAAACTAATGATGGTGAGTCCGCTCTGCTGTGCTGACCAGGGTGTGGTTTTGGAATCTGGTTCACATTTTTTGAAACCATAGAAGACAAGGAATCCATGTAAATTCTGGGATTTGACAGATGACCATTAAAGAAAAATGTTGGCCTGCTGAGCCACTACAAATGTCATGACTTTGGAGATACAGCTCTCTAAAAAAAAGGGAGAGTGGGTGAGAAAGCAGCATTGGGGGGGGAGGGGTTACAGCTTTCCTAAGGTAAGAGCGATGCTCAATTTGGTAGGTTAAGGGGGAGAAATGTTTGAAGGTGGATGCTGCTATAGCAGTATTGTTATATACAAGCATGGTGTGAGATTATAGCCCCTTCCTCATGTTTGGTATATGTACAAGAGACACTGATCTGCCAGAACCACATGCAGCTGACGCATGACTCACCCCATTTTTGCTACAGAATTAGTTCAGTGCCTGTCTTGTGTCAGCCTGTTCTGTGAAACCACTTCCTTAATTTACTTTGTCTAGATGTCATGGCTTAATCACTTGGTGTTGAAACCAATCTGGGGTTACAGTAAGGCATTCACCTTATGTTTGAAAGCAGGCTGTGTGTGCAGAGTAAATTAGAGGCAAATTTTCAGCCTAGCATCCATATGACATCATCAAGAATAATGTGCTGTGTTGTGGAATATATTTACATTATGTAGAATGGATTGTTTAACAGCTCAGCACTAAAAAGCTCCAGAGAAATGAAATGGCCTGGTTTTCCCATGCAGCTCAATCCCCACTGAACAACAGGAGCTGCACGGTTCGGGAGGATATGAAAAGGACTGCACCCTCTCATCTCCACCTCCCCTCTCTTCTCAGGATGCAGTGAGCAGAGAGCTTAACAGGTGATGAGGGTCTAGGCCTGAAGTCTAGCACTTTTAAGCTGACAGATAAGAACTGAGGCCTGATTTCCATTTCTTATGCTTTTCCAAATATTTTTCTGTGACTGCCTGGCTCAGTTTGTCAAAGTGAAGGACAGGCATGAGGGTGCAGGTCATTCCTATATTCTGGGGGCCTTCCAAGTGCCCAAACCTGGAAAGAGGCTTCTCTGCAAATTGTGCAGATGTTGCCCTCTTTCAGGCACAAAGAGCATGCAGAAACAATGCATAACTCTCGAAAAAGAGGCTATTTCTTTAAGTATATTGCTTGCATCAGCCCCTCATAGCAGCGAGGAAGAGGAGTGCCAACTCCTCTTTGTCCCTGTCTGAATACTTGCAGAAAGCCTCTAACAGTGAGACAAGTCATAGCAGTAAGAAGTTTGTCAGAAGGCAAAACCAGGAGCATGACACTTCAGCAGCTGCAGTGAGGCACGATCCATCTTACGGTCATGGAAATAAGGCTCTGCTTAAACTGAACTTAACGGGAGGTCTGATTTTAATGGCAGAGGCCAGGTCAGGCTTTTGCTGTGTAACAGAGATAACAGGTACTAAACGGTAAAGCTGGGGTGCAACTTTACCAGTATCCCAACTCGTAAACTTCAATTTCTAATATTTGAGATTTTCAGCAGTAACTTGGGCCAGATCAACTCCTCTTTCACTGACTTCAGTGAAAATCTAACCATAGATTCAGGGACCAAGGCAAGGTGAACACTTGGAGAAGTGGCTGCCCAACTTTTGCACAAATCCAACACCGAATCAGTACCCTAAAACGAAACACTAAAATGTCTGTCATTTACCACTTTGGACTGAATACAACATCAGCTGCTCCAGTGTTAGGAAAACAGACTGTAATCACTTTAAGCTAGAACTTATTTTCAAATTGCACTGTGAGGTATGAAGCATTTCTAAGGGTGCTGTCAAACAGAAACTGTATGCTTTTAGGAATGCTATCGTCCGACTGCCTGGACAAACACGAAGAGTTTTGAAATAACACATTCTTCCCGGCACACTTCATACCAACTTCATCCCTCCTTCTCTATGGAAACATACTTGCAGCCTCTCTGTGCTGTCCTCTGGGGCAGTTGTGTTCTGTTTCAGCACGTTCAGGCTGTGGGAGAGCCGTGTGTTCCGTGAGGGTAAAGGCATTTATCTTCCTTGGGACTGGGCCCCCGAGTATCTGGAACAGTCGTTTCTGGGGTGAGGCACTGGCAGAGAAGACTAGTGGGTCTAGGAAAAAGCCAAGTGGATGGTGAAGTTTTCATTAAAAGAGAAACAAGGTGATGTCAGTCGCTGAGAAACGTAGACAGTCTCTACACTTACAACAGAAAATCGAAGAAATGCACAAAGATGTGATTGAAGCAGAGATTTAGAAGCCTACTGTATTGAGCAATGGCATCGTGTTTTCTCCACGTTGTTACTGTCATTGCACCGACTGCAGTTTGAGACAGATAGCTAAGTCACACAGGTAGTTAAATGGGACAGATCATTAATTCAGTCAAACGTGTGCCTTGAGAGGAAATCTGCCTGACGGTCTCTCATACCTCGTGTTTACAGAAGGCGGAAGTGGTGATACAGGATAAACCCACCGAGGTTTTGACCGTGTAGTTTTATGTACAGCTGTAAAGCACCTGCAGAGCTCCTGGCACTGCGGTTTTGTTCGGTTATAATCACGGCTATCCCCCATCTCTGGATATGATGCTCAAAGCTCAAAAAGTACTAAGCACCACTGCTCTTCGTGCCCTGTAAACTGTACTACAATTTGAAGCTTGCAAGAGCTGCAATGAACCATTCGCAGTTTCTCGGACCGAAGCCGCAGAGGAGGGAGAGGAGCTGAACACGGCCTGCGAGGTGCTGCAAGCCCCTCTCCGCTACTTGCCCTGGGCACCGCACTCCTCAAGAGACCGCTGCCCACCTGGAAGCGGCTCAGGACCGCCAACTCTAGCACCTGAGATGCCGCATTTACGTATGTATGTTCATACACATGTACACACGCGGGTG
>Ga0181612_125898_pt1 | contig 12926 bp, 8 predicted proteins | sample HoacroProtozoa21_FD_119630 | JGI IMG/M metagenome (GOLD analysis project Ga0181612, IMG submission 119630) | Hoatzin crop microbial communities from Cojedes, Venezuel. Combined Assembly of Gp0051906, Gp0051904, Gp0051908 | reverse complement strand
ATGCACTGTAAAAAAAAAAAAGTCGTATCAGATACAAGCATATTGGGTAGATGTGAGTTTTTCCTCCCCTAATCAGGCACACAAAAGTGGCAGCTACAAGGAATTCTGTTTAGAATCAGCCTTGCCCTATATATCTCAAGTAATCTGCTCCTAACCAACATCATTCAGCCCGTCACAAACTATCAGCTTATGTTTTTGAGCTACCTGTCCTGACTTCTTAGGGTCAAACCTACTGAGTCACATATTCAGTTGTGAATGCACCAAAGGCCTTGCACAAAAAAACATCACTATAGTCTTCGGGATTAACTAGTACCTTTTGCTCAAGGATTTACTCAGCCACCACCCCATCCTTTCATGTTGGTTCAGCTTCAGTCTGCCACTCTGGAAATACTTCAGTTTCCCAACCATTATCCCCTTTGGCATCCTGGATTTACAAATGAATATTCTACCATAGAAAGTGTTCAGTGGGTATATAGCAAGGAGCTAAACATTTTGTGAAGGTCAGTTTGAATCACTCCATCATATTATAGTTGAGTATACAGCACAGAACACCACATGAGGTCTTTTGGAGGCATTTTCCAAGAGTATTGCATTTCATGTGTACAAAAGCTTCCAAGACATATTTTTCTCATATAAAATTATTCTGGCACAAAAATGCATACAAACAGCAAGGAGCCAATAGTATTAATACCGAACATGCTAAACCGTATTTATTTCACTGAAAACCATGTGTATTTCTGCAGGGAATGCAAAATTGAATTTTAAGTACAGGAAGTGCTTTGTTACTGCTCTGGCACTACAATGCAGAGTTCCTTTGTTGTTTGCGCTAAAATAGTAAGCTAAGCCTTTCCGGCCAAGTAGAGTGTCAGAAAGGAGTTTTCTGATCGGAAGCACAAAAATGTATCTTGCTGGTCTCTTGTCAGCTTTCCCAAATAAGCGCTTTTTGTACTTCATCACACTGAACACATTACCATTATTAAGACTCTCAGCAGTGTCTCAAATGCAATTTCTAACCTTCTACTCCACCCCCTGTCCTCCATCCAACTCTCCTCATGGCCTAAAGTCCTGTCAGTATTTCTGGAAGAGTGCAAAAGCATGGATTAGCTTCACCCCATGAGCCTCAAAGCCCTGCTTGCCGGCCCACTACTGTAATATGCAAAACAGCAGAACACTGTAAAACCTTGCAGAGAGCTATCTACTACAGCCAGTCATGGCAAGCATCTTAAGAACAGATACTGAGCTCTGAGGAACCTTGGGTGTGGCAGTATCGCAGCATTAGGAACTGACTAAGAAAACAACATAAGCACCCCCTCCCCCCCCCCCCCCAAAAAAAAAAAAACCCCAAAACAATAAAACCCCCAAAAACCAAAACCAACAACAAAGAGGGAAGGAATTATAAGATTGGTCTTACAAGATCCTTGAAACTTCTTCATATTGGGAATCGCAGTTTATCTCGAAGACTGTCTGATCAGCCTTTCTGCCTGCAGACTATTGAAAACAAAAGCTAGTTGCTGACCTCTGATGCCTTCAGCTGAAAAGCAGGGTGGCTTTCGGTCTTCTACCCCTCGAGAAAGTAGAACTAGGACTGGAAAGAAAACGTCACAGCAGAAGGCTTTATGCACCAAGAACTTGACACTGTCTGCCTTCCATTGTTAAGGCTAATTTGAAATCACTAATTTTTGTACCACTCATTTGACTTCATTTCTTGTCTTTGTTTTCTACAAAATCTAAATAGCTTGCTTGTTTGCACCTTTGTAAAGAGTGTTTAGAAGTTTTATACACTTGCCATATTTAGAAAGTTTTATAAGGTTAAAAAAGCATGAGTAAAACATACAGTGGGTGAAATAAGTCCTATGCAATGACAGCATAGCTCCCAGCTTTGAGTTCTCCTGTGAAGTAATCCATAAATCAAAGGTAAATACAGTCACAAAATAACCCACAAAGCTACACACAGCATCACTTGATAATGAACATTCTATAAAAGCATAGTTTCCAAAATTTCTTTTAAGCGATAACATTAAAGGACAAGTAAAAATCCCATATCCTGAATACATAGTCCACAAATTTAAATTACTTAATAACTCACAGTGCTTTCACAAAAATCAACTATGAGAAGTTACACAAAGCTTAATGAAAACCATGCATGCACTGGAATTCTACACTCAGTCTGTCCTCCAAGTAGGAACACAAGCAGCCCTGCTTATGCTACTATAATTTAGCCTGTTTATAAATTGTGAAAGGCTACACTCTCCATCTCCCAGCTGCGTTCTATTGTGTCTTCCCCTTCTCACACATACTGGTATGGCAGCTGCATTCAGATATTCAGGGAAATACTGCTCAGCAGCTCTTAGCCACGTACAACACAGTCTCATCTCTCCTTCTATTCCAAATGGAGCCTCTGGTATAAACCTGATTAGGTAGGTAGTAGCTTAGCAGACAATAAAAAGGGAAGATCACAGTAACAGTGAAGGAGCAACACCATTATTCTTCACAGTGCTGTCTGTGAACAGTGATGCTAGAATCAAGTAATTCCCCTCACCTGCCTTTATTTGTGGTGGGTAATATTGGATTGCAAGTAAACCTTACCAGAGAGAACAGAAGTGTAGCTTTTTCCTACTTAGAAATTAAGAAGCCTAACATTAAAAGTGGGAAGAAAAGTAGAAATGGGAACACTGGTTCCATCTACTGTCTTAAGCAACTGGAGAGCTCCTTAAAAACCTTATTGATCAGTGTCCATCTAACCTGCAAGCTTTTGGGAGGCCAATTGCAACAGTGATGAGAGCTAATGTGGTGTTGTGATGAGTTTGTCATTTATGCGCTTTGCTCAAATCTCCAGAAAAGTCACCCTGACACTATTGTGTCACCCTCAACTTCCATGTGGCTTAATCACAATTGTGAGCTGCCACAGCTAGAGCACTAATTGTTAGCATGGAATGTCTTCTACACCCAGTAGATAGATAACACACACTGGCAAATGGGATAAAGTTATGCTCTCTAGCATATGTAACTTACTAATCTATTTCGCCTAATTCTTCCAATATCTGACTTGCTACAAGTTCTATACATCTGAAAACTATGAAACAGGACAGACTATGTTCTATACAAAACACTTCCATCTGTTTCTCACTGAAATATTTATTTCTTGTATATCCAGGGTTTTTTTCTGTTTCAGAAGTATAAAGCAGTTTCTGTGAAGCACTCTAATGTATTGTCTTTTTTGTTGGCTTTTATACTCAACAATACAATGTGATTAGCCAAAGTTCTTGGAGGCAACTGAAACATGGATAATAAAAATCAGAAATGCAAACTCTGCTTAGGTTCTTCCAAACTGCCCTCAGAACCAGCACTTTTATCTGTGCAGTACTAAATGCCTTCTTGAAAGCCAAGCCCTGTGGTAAGACTAAATAATTCAAACTCACATGCCTAACTGTTCCCTGTAAGATTCTTCCTTGCACTGTGCACAGACTATGAAACTCCAAGGCTAGGCAGCCTTTAGATCTATTCTAGTTTAACCCTCCATATATGTCAGGTAACACTTCAGTAATCCTACTGTTAAGTAGCCTTTCTTAATGGAAGTTCTAAAAAGAAATTGAAGTGCCTATTCCGAGAAAATGAAACTAGCTGGTATGTAATAGAAGTCTTTCTGCTCAGCTTGTGTAACACTTGGCTGAAGATGTTGGAGATTCAAAAGAGGGATCTGGGACTTGTATAGAATGTTTCACAACCTCAAAACCAGACAAGATCTTTCCCAAAAATCCATATACAACTTCTAAGGCTAGGCTGGGATTTTTTCCCGGACTTTTTCCTACTCTTATTCTGCAAGAAGAAAAATGCCCTAGCATCTGGCAATTTATTCTTGCATTCTTTAGATTAGAACATGGGACAGAGTGCAAATTAAATCAATTTAGATCAATTTATCTTCTCTTAAGGCAATTATGAGCGTAAGTTTTCTAATTAGACAAAAATCAAAAACAGTGTCATGCTTCTATCAAATTTGAAGGAGTTTAAATATTACTACGTTGTCAGTAAGGTTAACAGTGCAGACTATGACCAAAGATAAGGCTGTATTAGGTACTAATTTAGTACAATAAAATAAAATCAGAAGATAGTGCTGAGAATACCACATATACAGTTCTAGAGTTTTAGCTAAAAGTCATTTCCAGCTAGTCCCCGCGAACTAACTCACACATAGTTCAAAGTGGGCTCAAGGACCATCCACTGTTTTGGAACTTTTCAGAAAGTGATGGGTATTTGGTGCTCAACTGTGACAAACCTTCTGGCAAACTAAACCAAGCAAACATGTAGTGAGTGGGAGGCAGGAGATTCAGTTCAAAAGTACAATAATGCTCCAAACCCAAATACTTATGCAGATTAGACTGTGTAAAAGACATCTTAATGTGCATCATACAAAACTGACAGACATGAGAGTAAAATTATAAAGAAGTGCACATTTTGCCTATCTGAGGAAAAGATAACATTTGCACCATCTAAAGAATTCTGGCACAGTGTCTCACTGAGCTTGTAGCCTCCGTTACGCACTCTGTTCTAATCTACTAGTTGTAGAGCAGCAATGAACAGCTCACTTCATGCAATACATGAATGATGGCCATTTTCAACACTGAATAAAGCCTGAAAACGCTTGTACAGTATATTTATCTTGTAAATACAAAGGCATTCTGAATATTTCATAGGAATAATGCTGTATTAGAGAGGTACCATATTTGTGAAAGACTTTCATGATACCAATGAGCAACGGCTACAGCAGACTTGTTTAGATTTTTGCTTTAAATGCATCTAAAATAGAGATATAGAGAGCAGCAAAAGCGGAGCTATTCCAGAGGAGCCAGGAGACAAGGGCAATAACAACAGAAGAAGGAACACAGCCCTTACCAGCCATAATCCAGTCCTGCAGCAGCCAAGCAGGGCAAAGTTGATGATAATAACAGGTGCTGTCACCCAAAGAAAAGCCTCAGACAAGGCAGGATAATGAGCAGAACCAGAAAGTCAAATGGGGCTCCCAAGCCCATGAGCGGAAGGAGTGGAGAGAGGGGGATGGGGGGGCTCAGGTGAGGCTGGAAGAGTGATTAAGGTGCACCCAGGGCCCTGGCAATAGGAACAAATCAGCTGAAATCAATTTTATCTACTGTGAAATATATTTAACTCTAGAAGTTGTTTGACAACTTCTAAATACAACATTAGAATGTATACCACATATTTCCATGATGATGGGTAAATAAAAAATACTAACACAGCCTGAGAAAGCATTGTATCTAGGAACACCTTAGATTTCATCATCACAGGGCATTAGTCAAATGAAGAATTTGTTGTTTGGTTTCTGACTTCAAACAAAATTTTTTGTCTGAAAAATATGTTAAGATATGTTTTAATATGTTAAGATATGTTTTAATATGTTATCTTCAGACTACTTCAGTTAGGGTTATATATATGTTTACTGATAGTTTGCTAATGCCAAAATTAGTTAATCATCAGAATTTGACAAAGTAAATTGCTGAGTTATATTGAATCATCATACTGTACTATGTCCAGAGACCTTTGATCTGTGTGGTGATCCTCAGTTAAGATTTCCTCCCACAACTGAGTCAAATACTCAACTCTGGTGGAGAAATGATGCCACGAATAAATCTTACTTGAAAATACACAGTTGCTGTGTGAACTCAGGATTCTTATTTTAATTTTTATTAAAAACAGCAAAATAGTTTTAATTTCCTGGGACAGTATCATTCTGTTTCCACTAGATTCGTGACGGGCCTGTGATTTGTCAGGGCCTGAACTCCCAGAGGCAGTAGCTCTTACTGTCTTTTTCTCCTGGCACTCTCTGACACCTTTTTCTGTGGCAGAGAAAAGCAGATTCTTAGTCAAATTCTTGCTGAAAGAAACAGCACTTTGTGAGAAAAACCATTCTATTTTAAACTTAAAAAATGTTTTTAAAAAATCACAGATAGTATGTGTGCTCAGGATTTATGTTCAAATTTAAAAGGAAAATGGCACAACTCCTGTCAGAGCTATCTTCAGAGGCCTTGACTGTAACCCATTACACAATAATCAATCCTAATGTAATTATACTGATTATATGAAATTGCTGGTAAGACTGAAATACAGTGTTATCTCACAGAGAAGTTCTACACTATTTACAGTGCTATTTTACAGCAGCTGTAAGCATGGAGTGAAATGCTACTAATGAATGTCAGAAATTCCTTTAAGACCACTAAATACCTTGCTGCACTCTACAGACTGTTATTGACTATGGTAGTGTGGACCCAGAAGATGCTGCTTCTGCTTGTGTAATACCGATGCTCAGACCAGGCCATTGCAGCTTTTTTTATTGGCAACAGCTACAACTCTGTGCTGTCACCAACAATGTGCTGACAACCTTCCTAGTTAGGGCAGGACAGTGGAAGACACTTCTGAACCCCAGAATGCCAGGGAAGCTTCAACGTGTAGTCTAATTAAGTGTCATGTCTTAATTTGTACTTAAGAGTCACAAGGGAACATTTCCAAGTTTTGCGAATGCCTGAGATTGGTTACTGGCTGAAAAATAAGACCAAGAGTAACCTTTGCAAGAAAGAGGTGCTGCTCATGAGACGAATAAAACGCTTCAAAATGCTTAGAACTATTACAACAGCAGTCAGCTTCAACTTGATGTATTTCTAGAATTTAGATTTAGACTTGGCCATGATTACACACATTTTTAAACTTTTAGACTGGAATACGGCAATAGTATAAAGCAGTGAAAGCATTAACCTTGGAAATTTTTCTGTATTTATAGAACAGTGAAGTGTCACAACCGCAGGGTGAACTACTCTTTTGTTCCATGTTTTGCCTCTGGCTGTAATTTCATGTGAGCTAGCTTCCACCCCTTTCTCCCTCCACTCTCATGGCTGCCAGCATTAGTCAGAAGAACCTTCTGACAATTCAGAGAACCATTTCTTAATTTTCCATTGAAACAACTAGAAGATACCTGTCTTCAGTTTAGATTAAACGTCAGCAAAGTTTTCTCTGCTTTAGGATGGAGTTTCTTATCAGGTTCTTATGTTCTTATGGGAAATACTATCTTAGTGGCAACCACCTATTCCAAAGCGGTAGGAAAATGGTTTTCTTGATTTAGTCCAGAGACTTCCAGATCTTTTGCGTAATCTAACTGTGAGGATATTGACTATATTTGGCCAGGTGTTTCCTGCTGGACCTCTTATGTTGTATAAACAACTATCAGCTGAAAGTGAGGACCGGACCCTGGTAACCTGTGGTCTAAAGATTGCTGCTTTATAGGTCCTTCAGTTTTTCTGAACATGTGACATAAATAGTTTTACAATGGCAGTCTAGAGCAATCTTTTTAATGGTTATAATTCTTCAATCCTGCAGCACTGGTGCATGTCAGGAATTTGTACATTTATGTATATGTTAGCTTTTGTCACTTGCACAATTTCCCAAAACAGCAGTTTGGCCGTTTTGCCTTCACAATATTTTCTGTAGGGAGGAAGGGGGAAAGGGGAGGGGAGAGGTAGCCAGAGAAATGGTTTATTTTGAGCTGTCATTCTCTGGCTTGCTTTTTATTTGTATAGTCTCCTATTAAATAATTTAATGTATTCAGATGGTAAAGACTGCAGTGATGTAATAACAGAATTCGTTAGTTATTTCAGAGGATTTCCATTACTGTCACACACAGGGAACAAGTGGGAGAATAAATGACATGCTCATGTTCTGCAGTGGCAATGAATTTCAGCATTTTGCTCAGGGTTTCTAACCATCTCATACCCTTATTGATACCATTTTGTACTCCACAGCTGGGGCTTCCCGTGCTACCTTTCCCGGTTCAGTGAAACTGTCTAATTCAAAATGAAGGAGACAGGGCTTTTTCTTTTCCTATTTTTTTTTTAACTTGCTCATGGCTGCAGAACTCTGTGCCAGAAGAGATTAGAATAACAATGCTCACAAGCTTCAAATCAAACCACAGAATTCACCGTGCCCTAGTTCGTCTTTGGGGGGTTGGACTAGATGACCCACAGAGGTCCCTTCCAACCCCGAATATTCTGTGTGATTCTGTGTGATTCCCTCGATAACAATCCACTGAAATTGGACAGAAAAATGTAAATCATTACAAGGCTTTTTAGAATCCAAGGTGTCCAGGCACCACAGAAAAATAGACTGTAAAAGCACTAGAGCAATTACTAAAATACTTAGTCAATGTGTGGAGAAAATTCCTATGAAAAGTATACATGTATATATGTGAATAAATCTTATTTTTGGTAAATGAAGAACAAAATTTGCTTTGGGAAAATATATGACGTCAAATGTATGGATAGACTTTTGGATAAATGTGTGGGTAAAATGTGCATGGTTTACAGTTTGTGGCAAGTATATAAATGAAAAAAACAAAAAGAGGGAAGAAATAAGTACTTTTTAGTATATCTTGTACTTTTTAGTATCTCCTATTTCCACATATTATAAGATGAAATCATTAGATGTTGGACACTTTAGATGCTTTTAAGATTAGATAATTTAGCTAAGAAGCATTATTATCATTATATAAAAAGCTTAAAATATGAATGATGACAGCTATTAAAAATAGCGTTAGGAGGGTTGGAGCCACTAGGGTCAGGTAGTTTGTTAGTAATAAATCACTCTGCTCATTTTTAATAAAAATATTCAGTTGTCATTTCTGGCATTTTTATTGGAGAAGACAGTTAAGAATATTTTAAGAATATTAAGATTTTAAGAATATTTTTGTGTCTCTATTAAATGCTTCTTTTGGACTTATGCACAGATTTAGTAGGGAGTAAGTAAGGAGCCAAGTTTCTACTCCAGACCCCATGCTAATGATGTAAAACAGTTTTGCTTTCCCCTTCGGCATCCCAGCAACAGGAAGGTGTGGGTAAGGGAGCACCAAAGGAGAACTTGTACCTATAACAAGGCTCTCATGTTGGCTTGCTCTGCCCTGGAGCAAAAAGGAACTGTTTGCTGGACTGTGACATTCCTGAATCTGTTTGGTACCCACCCTGCTCTTGGAAGAGCAGAGCTAGGAATGGCATCTGATGCAGGATGAATTCTAGTGAAACGGCCTTACATTTGTATAAAACAGTCAAGTCACAAGAGAAAAGACAATCTTTATAAAATGAAGATGACCTAAATAGGAATATCTTTGGAAGTTCCTGCAGGAGTTCAGTATCCCTAAAGGGAGGAAAATTAAGATGACTCATGATTCCTTATTTGACTTTAAGCACTTCTTCAATGTGTTTGCTTTCCTTAGAACCAATTCCACTCTATTTTAGCTTTGACTAAAGTACAATGAAGTCACTGAAGTATACCATTATTTGACAAAAAACCTAATCAATTAGTAACTGCAAATAAAACCAGGCTGATTAGTATTTTAAGTTTTCACCTTTTATGTGACTCACATTTAACTCTGTCTGTTACTGGGGAAAAAAATTAGAACGTTCATGTGTTAAATTAGGTGCCAGAGGCAGACTGTGTTGTACAAACTTCTCGATATTGGCAAACAGCTTAATTAAATATTTTATGTAAGGACTGCTGAGTACAAAGCACTTTCCTAAGTGCGTGCTAAATTGTGCACATAAAATCTCCTACACTTGCTAGAACATAGTCAATTTCTTCCTGGTGAAAAACAAAGAAGAATAAAAATATGAACTTACATTTTTTGTATATTTTTACATGTGCTGTTGCTGGGGGGAGGGGGGGGAGGAGAATGACAAGTACATGCAACGAATTACCAGAGAATATGTATGTTGACATTCATGTGAGACCTATGTATTATAAACAGGCTATAGAGCTTTAGCTCTGATCATAATGTTTGCCCTGTGAATCAAAATACATGTGAGAAGATAGTATTTGGTAGATGTTTTTTCTGCTGTTTTGTATAAATACAGATTCTTTTGGAAGAGAAGTCTTGCTGCCATAAAGCGGACTCCCATGGTTTCTCTTTTTCTCACAGTAAATATTTTGCAGCTGAGTAGTCAGGAAACAAATCTTGACTGAGTTCCCAGAAAAAGAAACGTGCTACTCTTTAATTTTCTGGCTACTAACTTGAGGCTGCTTTTCTCTGGAGGGGTCAAATAGAAGATAAAGTGCACGCACATAAGCATGTCAATCTGAGCAAGCAAGCTTGTAGTCATAAGGCTTAACCTTACAAACTAATACTCAAGGGAGCTACCCCACTGACATCAGCAGCTCTGCCCATTTTCCCGTGACACACTCATATGAATAAACCTTCTGGCCTGCAACTTGCAGAACTGTTCATCTTTCGCTGGAGTAAAAACAACAGCTCAAAAATTTATGAACTGCACAAATTTAGAGGCCTTAAGAAGTCATACTTTGAGCTTGAAACCTATTTAAAATGTTTTAAAGTAATACAGGAGGACATCAGAGTACATTATACATTTTAAATACAGTGTATGATGTACCTTTTTTCCCTACAATGTTAAATATATAATTACACTGTGTTTCCATAGCCTTTCCATTGAATTTAATAACCCTGTATTTGTGGGCCTAGTAGGAAAAATTGGATATGGGGAAGGTTATCGACTCTCTTTTATTAGAAGTTTTGAAGAACAAATTAGATAAAAATATGTCAAGGACAGTCTAAGTATACCTTTGCTACACAGAAAAAGTAGAGTGCACTACAGCTTCTCAGGGTCTGCTCCCACCCTACAGGCCCACAGTTTCCATGAAGAAAAAGACCGTTGCACCACAGCTTTCTGGAAAATAGCTTGAGATCAGGGTTCTCTTTGAGGTCTGATTTATAAAACAAGACCGGAATTTCCTTTCAGAGATATAATTGTTCCCTAAAAAAATGCCAAACTAAAATTTATAAAAACAAATTGGAAAAGTTGTATTAGGTTTACTAAGATGAAAATATTTGTAGTTGTTACAGTTATAAGACTATTTATTAGGTATTACAAATTAGGTGCATAGAAGAATTAAAGCCTAAACAAAAGAGCAGTTTTAAGACTGTTTACTATAACTGTAAATTGAGGTATTGCACCTTTGCCAATATCCTCAAAAATGCTTAAACATCAACAAAATTATCCATATAGAAAAGACAAAAAGGAAGAAATTAAAGGTGGTGTAAAAAACTAGCTTTCCTTTGCCAATAGCTAGAAGCTTATCTGCCTCACTTTTTGCCTGTATCTAATTTTATTTTTCAAATTCACTAGTTTTGACCATCTGCAATAAACTAAAAATTAGGTGAATGGATATACTTAGAATTTTTTCAAATGCCAAAACTAGCACAGAAAACACCTAGACTCCCTATCCTATAAATATCCTTAAGGCCTGAATATATACAATAGTGAAACAAATACTCCTCTAATAAAAGAGGAGAGATTGATTTTTTTTTTTTTTACACAAAGGTAAATAAATTTAAAAATGCAGTGACAGATCAACAATGGCATTCAGTTATAAGAAGTCAGATACTCTCAAGATTTTGGAATTTCAGACTTCCTTATTATGGTGCTATAGGTCTAAGTGCAGACAGAAAGACATCGTTAGACAAATCAAGATTCAGTCAGAACAGTTAACAACTGCTTTCCTCTTGATCTTATGTGCTTTTTTCAAAGCCATTTTTTTCAGAGGAAAATATTTACAAGTTGTACTGTTCCTATAACTTTGTATTGTGATGCCAGAGAGGAGGTAGGCTAGCCCCTCAATGCAAGCTTCAGTTATATTGATGAGATGCAATCCAGTAAACTGTTCATGGATTGACAAACTATGTTCAGATATAGGGCTATACCTGGACTGTAATTGTTGAATATTTCTGTTCTAAAGACACAAACAAAATGAATCATTTATAAGTTTAATTCTATAGTTAATGCATTAGGATAAGAAAAAACTTTTAGGAGGCATTAATAAAGTAATAGAGATTACATACTAGCATATTTTTCCAGATACTTGTGGGAAATGAAAAAATATTCTAGCTATTAGTGCAAGAATTACTTCATAAAAGAGACTGAAGAAAATATACTTTGGGCTTTGTGATTTGCTGCATTATGCATATGAGTGGAACCCACTGGAGGTGAAAAGAAGTGGGTACTGACATAAAGAATTCAGTGGTACGCAGAGACTGCAAAGGCGTGACAAAATTTGCTTGTCAGTATATATGTAAAGCAATGAACCAAGAGTATGTCAAAATGTCTCATATAGTAACTTGTACAGAGAAGATGGAAAATTAAGCAATAGCTCTTTTTTGAGTCACACAGGAGAGCATTTCTACTCTATCTTTTATGTTATTAACAACTAAAACACTAACTCAAGTGTTTCGCCTGACATCTGAGAGCAGAACATAATAATATTGGGCAGTTTCATATGAGGTGACAAAATAATTTTGATTATAGTGGACAGAATTCCCTCATAGTCATTACTCTAGCAATTTTTCTTGTAACTATGATGAAATGCTTTAAATTTTATGCAACAACTAAAAAGTGAAAAATAGGATTACCCATGCTGAAAGAATAAGCAGATTTTTCTCAGTGTCACAGCTGCATGTTAAAGACATCTCTGCTGACACCAATAGAGACAAGCATACTGCTAGCAGAAGCAGGAAAAGTCTGATGTTTTTGGCATGTCCTATAATCATAGAATGGCTTGGGTTGGAAGGGACCTTAAAGATCATCTAGTTTCACCCCCTCTACCATGGGCAGGGACACCTTTCATTAGACCAGGTTGCTCAAAGGACCATCCAACCTGGCCTGGAACGCTGCCAGGGAGGGGGCAGCCACAGCTTCTCTGGGCAACCTGTGCCAGTGCCTCACCACGCTCATCGTATTTTTTCCTTATATCTAACCTAAATCTGCCCTCTTTCAGTTTAAAGCCATTACCCCTTGTCCTATCACCACATGCCCTTGTAAAAAGTCCCTCTCCAGCTTCCTTGTAGGCCCCTTCAGGTACTGAAAGGT
>Ga0181612_180734_pt1 | contig 12927 bp, 5 predicted proteins | sample HoacroProtozoa21_FD_119630 | JGI IMG/M metagenome (GOLD analysis project Ga0181612, IMG submission 119630) | Hoatzin crop microbial communities from Cojedes, Venezuel. Combined Assembly of Gp0051906, Gp0051904, Gp0051908 | reverse complement strand
TGGTTCAAAGCTGCACCAGGGGAGATTTAGACTGGACATTAGAAAGCATTTCTTTATTGAGAGGGTGTTCAAACACTGGAACAGGCTTCCTAGAGAGGTGATCAATGCCCCAAGCCTGCTAGTGTTTAAGAGGAATTTGGACAGTGCCCTTAATAACATGCTTGAACTTTTGGTCAGCCCCGAATTGGTCAGGCAGTTAGGACTGGATGACCATTGCAGGTCCCTTCCAACTGAAATAGTCTAGTCTATTCTGTTTAATTAGCATTTTTCCCTTCTATCTTTTACTTATGAGCAGTTTATTTATAAAAACAATGTTTTGTTTTTCTTTTCTAAAATCTTGATATTACAGAGCATTAAAGATAGCCTGGGGAGACTGCTGGGTCATATAGACATTATTCACAGCAAGAAGATGCCGGCTTTGCAAAGTGCTACACCAAGGGAAGCGGCAAATATACAAGACAAGCTGACTCAGCTTAACTTCCAGTGGGACAAAGTTAACAAGATGTACAGACACCGGCAGGTGTAAGTAACTTCTAAAAATTGTCATTTGTGATGGCATCCATTAGTATTTGGCTTACTATTGGTGATTGGTTCCTAGTCTTCTTTTTGCATACCTTTGAAATACCTTTCAAAGTTGGAAAAGATACTTTCTTCTAACTAAGCACTGAATGTGTATAGGGAATTGTAATTTAATTTATGAGGATTTTTGTAAAATTGAAAATATTTTTACCAACTTTCATTTGCATTAGACCAAAACCTGGCATGATATTGCATACATATTCCTATGTCATTATAAATGACATACCTGTACCCTGATAGTATTAAGCATTTACACTTTTGTACCTGTACTATTGATTTAAAATTCTACATCTGTAATGGGTGCATCAGAGTACAATCCCTTTTAATTATAGAGGGTTTACTAGTTCGAGAAGCAGTTCTCACTTTATGTCTAGGAAGCCCAGCTACAATTGTTAGCAGCTCTAAATCTAGTGTCATCTTTTTGTAAGTCTGTGTATTAGACATTATACAGCAAGGCAGGACAATCAAGAGAAGAATAGAAAGGCATTAAAATGATAATAAATAAAGCTGTGATCTACAATATCATGAAATACTTTTATTATTTTTCTCCTTGTATATTATTTGTGGTGTTTGTAATCTGGGAATCATATTATGATGCAAAATGTAGCCAAAGCTATTTTGTTAATTCAGGCATGGCTCACGTTAGTAACACAGCACAGACTAGCAATCCAGTAATTTGTTTATACTCTGTAGTAGATATCTGATGCTTAAAATTTTTGGCATTGTGCAACAAAATACCTAGGTTTGTATTTCCTCTTTTAATTTTTTTAAATTAGATGATATATCAGATGTTACTGGCAGTGATACAGAAATTTCTATGATTTGTTGGATATACTTTTTTTCACTATGAGTAATTTAAGAGTTAACAAATAAGTTTGCCTTAGATAAAAAACTCATTGTTTCAAGTATTTATTGAATTACTGCAGAGAAGTCCTTGATAATTCTTCTGAAAATGTAAACTATTAATCTCATACTAAAAATCCTGATGTATATGACTAGTTCCATTTACTAAAATTGTCCATTCATAAGAATTTTGCTGAATTGGATCTTCAGACAATAGTGAAACTTGACACTAAAATTTGAATTTGATAAGTCCAAAAAAATAACAGATTGAAATTTTCTAGAATATCCCTTTTTACACTACACATATGTTTAAAAATATCCCTTATCTCAGAAACTGTTCTTAAAACTATTAGAATTGTTCTGCAAAAAATTAAATTTCTGTCCGAATAATTATTGCATTGATAGTAGCAAAAGATATGAACCTAAACATGTAAGCAGTGTCTAGAAGGAAAAAAAATACTTCCCATGACCTTAAACTGCACTGATTTTGTCCTGCAATCTAAGACTGGGTAACTTTAGTGTTTTCTTTGTTTAGAAATATTTGTCGACAGCTGTAACTTTGCAGATTTGTACAGACATATTATTTTGATTGACAGCCAGTCACTAGCTTTGATTTTGGGTTGCTTGAGAGAGAAAGAAAGTTTAAAAAAATAATAATCAGAGAGAATCATAGTAAAAAATATTATTCAGTAATCTTTATGTCATCGGTTTTGTCTCAATATTTAAAGTGTAAGAAACAGATATTTAGAATCTGATAAGGTTTCCAGATTCTCCCATACAGTACTTTTTTAAAAATAGTAAACCTGGCTCTGGCGTGATAAGAAAGATTCTTCTATTTCTCATGATGCCATGTACAACAATGAAGGCTAGATTAGCAGCAGATACTGAAGCCAAGCTGCTCACACAGATAATAAAAACTGGGGATATTTGGTGTTGCACTTTTCCCAGAGTCTGGCTTTGCCCAAACTCTTATTGATAAAGTAGACCAAGCTGTGGGAAACCTTTAGCATCTCCCCATATGCATTTTCTACCACTGGTGCACAGCAAAGAGAGCGATTTACTGTTAGCTGAAAGCTTGGACCACCGGCAGTGCCACTCAGTTATCCCTTATTTAGACAACAGCCAGCAGCAGAAAGTGTTCTGAGGTGAAATGGATTTATGTTTGTCAAGTATTTCGAGGTCATTGGATAAAGGCACTAGAGAAGTGTAAAGTATGATTACGCTCCAGCTGGTGTTTGCCTGAGGGAGTCATCCTCTTTTAGTATAATGGACAGCAACTCAAGGTGATGATAAGCTTGACTGCTGTCTGGAATTGCAAGCCTTTCTTTTTCTTTTAAATCTTTTGTTTGTGATGTCAGTCTTACTGTGTCACTCTTTCAGTGTTTTTGTTTGAACTCTGAGATGATACCTATAGCTTCTGCAGCTTGTGAGGCACATTTGGACTGCACACGAGTGGCAGGGAGGAGAAGGAATGGCCTTTAGCATTTTGCTTCTAGCAGTTTGTGTCTGTAAGGGGTGAAAGTATCAGTGTAAGTCTGCCCTTGAGACATGGATGAAGCTGTGTTTATGAGATATGCTATTGATGATGATGTTTTAGGACAGTTTTGGAATTATTGTTGGAGCTCTGTCTTGCTTTCAAGGGAGTGTATCTAAGTGAAGTTGAGTATTCCATGTTTGAAAGGTTACAGAAAGAAGTATACCACACCATGTCAATTTCTGAATATTGGTTTTAGGTAATCAAAGGGTTGTAATAACATGGAAATTATTATTTACAGTAAATACAAAGTCAACTATCACCATGACAGATGGAAGAACAAACCAATTTTCCTTACCCCTGTAGTTACTAGCATCTCTAAATCTCACAGAAATCAATAGAAACATTCATGATGAATTCTTTTGTGTGAAATAGGTTTCTTGGAAGTCCTGATTTATATCTATATACTTTGTAATTAACTTTATAGTGAGTTCTTTTAATTTAAAATCAAACTATATTTTCAGTTTGTTGTACAGCAAAGCATGTGCCAGTTTCACAGAAATTCGTTGTGATGATAAATACTCAAATAGCTTTATGAGTCCAGTTCTTCTACAGCACGTGAAAACCTTGCTGTTTCACGTTGTCATTTTAGCGTATTTTCTGTATTTGAATAAGTGTTCATACTGTACTTACTGTAAGATAACAGGCACTATTTCACTGAAAAAGTATGAGCAAAAATGCTGTCATCATCCTAGTGTACTCTTTCATTTGTATTGGAACCCTAGGATGAATATAAATTTTTACTCCTTTCACAAACTCATTGAGATGCTAGTCTTCAACTGACTAATTTTTTAAGTAAAGCCTAGATCTAGCATGCTTCTTTAATAGGAGTGAGTTTCTTTGCTGTACAAATTGATTTTAGGACACAATAATTTGTTGTGTTTCCAACATTTAAACGTTTATTTATGTGGGGGTCACACCATCTTATACCAAGTGAAATTTATTTCTTTGGTTTTAGTTTTCTGAGTGCACAGCAAACTCCAGGAAACAGCAGCAGTGGCATGATTTGTCTTTTGTGAGCTAAGGAGTAATTTGTGAGTTCATTTATAACGTTAGCCTTTGCTCTCACAATACTAAATTTCTATGTTATGTTTTCCAATAGTCACATTAAGATAACACAATCTGAATTTTGTAAGGTAGAGTTACGTTACAGTGCCAGTAAGTATAACCATTCAGATGCCATAATTTTTCCTGTCGTTGTACTAGAATTTAACAATAGTCTCCCTTCTTTGCAGCAGCCTTAGATACTGTTTTTTCATATTAATCATGACTATATAGGAAGTAATGCTAACACCAGTCCCTATATATCTTCAATGAGAACACATAATATTTGGGACAAAAATTAAATGTTATTCAAGAGAAAATAATAAAAGAAAATAGATTTTTAATTATTGTCTCACATAACTATTTATCTTATCAACTTACCACTTGTGGAAGACCTTGTTTCTCTTGTCAGGATATTGTCTTCTCAGGATATTTATGCCTCAGACTTGTTTCTGTGGACAACATGTACTCCCTGAAAGTATTCCTTTCTAACAGTGCCAGAAGTCATTGATTCAATAAAGTGCAAGAAACTTTCCAGAATAGGCCAACAATACACTAATTTTAAATATTTCTATAGCAATAAAAAAAACACTCACAGAGAATGTAAAAAAAAAAATTAAGAACAAGGCAGACAAAATAGAAAAAACACTCAAAAGAAACTGATTTAAAAGTAAGATACTTCAGTTTTACATATATTGTAGACTTTGAACATTTTTGAAACTGTTTCTTGATCATGAGTTACAACTCTAATGGATCCCTCATATTAATTTCAGATAACTAATTTTTGCCTTTTTCATGTCTTATTTAAGGATTATCTTCCAGGGCATACATTATAGACTAGATTAATGATTTTCTAATTGATCTGAAATCTACTAAAAATTAAATGTTATGAGAAAATGTGGATAAGTTGATACCAGATATCATTGCAAAATGTTTCTTGCTAATTCTGCAAAGAAGGAAAAAAGTGATATACCAGTCTTTTATCAGAAAAGATTCCAAACCTATAAAAATGGTGCCAAAACAGATTGATGGCTTTATATAAGTCACAAACAGCTAACAATTTTTGTAGTAACAGAAGCAAACCATAAAGAACTAGTTTAACATGCTTATACTAAGAATTATTTTCTTTTTTGGACAGTAGTACAACTGCCAGTTATTTCTGAGTAGCCTTAAATTAGCTGTTGATTAGCTTGATATGACCTAATGAAACACATGTATTATACATAAAGAGTCTATTCCTTGGTCTTATTTTTAACACCCACATAGTAGCAGATGTTGTAATCTCTTACTGATGTATTCTGTCAAGTTGAGAAAGAATCTGATGCATGGATCAAGATATTAGGAAAAATAAAAGATGGAGGCTATTTTTTCAAATTTAAATAACCTGCGTATGTCCTGTACAGCTGCAGAACCAGCCCACCAGTAAGCCTTGAGGACTTTCTTGTCTATGTGTGGTATCTGAATCAGATTCAGTCTCTGTGCTCTGCTTGCTTAGATAAAAACAGATGAATACGATACCAAGACATCTGGATTCAGCCCAGGTGATGCATTCACAGTTTAGTTCTCTTTTCAGAATATGAGATACCATCTTAGAGTAATATCTATAAGCAATTGATGAGTGTGAAGCCAGGTAGTATTAAAATACTGAGGAAACCTACTTGCTTGAATATAGATTTCTAGAAACATTTAGATGCCTGAAAACGTCTTGCATGGCCTCAATCTCTTACTTCAGAGGGGCACAACTCTTTCATTCATCCTGTGCCAATCTTTCATGGATTTCTCATTGACATGTCATTATAAAATCATGTTTAGGACGGAATCCCTCTATGATTATCCATTTTACAACTACTTAACCTTGCAAAACATTCAGCCATCCAAACTGAAAATAAAAGAAAAAACAATCACATTTAGAACCTTTAGGAAAATGGTTTTGTAGCCTTGACTGTCAGAACTATCTTAAGGAACATAAAAATAGAATTACTGTAGGTAATATCATAGGGGGGCTGTTTAAGCCATTTATGTTTTCCAAGTTTCTCAGTTCTGGATTCCCAATTTCCATCTATGTCACCAACAATGCTCTGCAAATGTGCAGTCTTTGAAGACAGGAGTCAACTCACCTATCTTTAGCTATCCAAGTTTTAGTTATCTGTTTTACAGTACTTGTCTAGATTCTTTCTCAGTTAAATGCTCCCAGGCAATTATTTCACAGGTAACTCTGTTGCACTATACTGTGAGCCTATTAACTCTTCAGGGAGACTAGATGAGATGACTAGACACATTATTTTTAGATAGATAAAATTAGGTGAGATTAATCTTAACTTAGAAAGTATAATGAAACAATATAATTTAATTTGTATGTAAATATGTGTTAAATAAATATCTGTTTTCTACTAAGCCCAGTCAGCATTTCTTTGTTCCTTGCCTTAACTCTCACAAAGTGAATGACAAGAATGAATGCTAACTAACTCTGTTGCAGTACAGAGAGACAAGCAACTTGTGGAAGGCCTAGGTATTTTGAGAGAAAGGCAGTAATAGTGGCTGCTCCCACAAAGAGTATCTGCTCACATATTTCTGTTGAGGTTGTAAATCTTGTTATTAGACTTACCCTTGGCTCGGGATTTGAGATGAGAGTGAAAACCAGAACAGTTTAGTTCATCCTCAAGGAGAGAAGGAAATTATTTCCTTTCTAATCTTGAAATAGCTACCATGCCTTAGTTACATGCAGGGTAGGCTTTTTTTTTTTTTTGCTTTCTTTCACAGCACCTCAAATTGTTCATCTAGATTTTGAAAAGGGAAGAAAGGAGACAGGTTATAATTATAACTTCTAATTATAACTAATTTCCATATCATACTTACTGTATAGAAGTGCTGTCCATGGCAGTTGCCTTATAATCTAATTCTTGCAACAGATTTGCAACTTCGTTTGCCCCCATAATATCACATCATCAACTTAACATATTGGTAGGTTTCATTGGTTCCTTAATTTTTTGCAAACAGGTATAAAATAATGTATAACAAAAAGTTATAATATAATGTACAAATGCTTTTATTATGGGCGATCTAGATAAGGCTTTCTGTCAATATTTGTAGTCTAAATAAACCCAAAATATATGGGAATATTTTTGTTCCCTAGCTTATAACTAGAAAGATTTAATTTACAGCATAAGCTGGAAAATATTTTTGCTTCATATATGGACATTGAAATGGTTCTTATCATAGGACAATGTATATTAGAACATCTTCTAAATGGAAGGGCTACAAGTGAAATTTAAAATTATTTGTTAAAGCTTAAATAGCAAATTTGAGGCAGGACGAGAAATAATACTGTTGCTTTTGGGAAGAGAGTCAGGTTTTTTAAAACAATGTCATACAGCTGGTTGTAGAGCTTAGCACAGACAATTCTTGATATAGGAATTGAAGGTGTCTGCATAGTGAAATGAGGTGAAAATAACTAATTCAGAATTTCTTTTAATAAGTAGATCTGATTATCTCATCTGAAATAGCATGTGTTTGTGCTGTGAAGTGTTTCAGCTGAAAAAGAATCTTGAATGTTTTTAAATCACCAACCCCCAAGCCTGGCAATTAGCATAACTTAGCATAACTTTACTGTAAAATGCTCAGTGACAAAAATGCATTACATTCATACAAAAATTATTGTAGTTACTTTTTCTGCTGTACAAATTAAAATAATTTCACTGAAATGTCTGGGAAACATTATGGCTTAATGATGAATGTGTGGACTGTAGAACTATGGGAATGGGAATATGTATGAAGACAGATATGGATAGAAGCAAATAGGCTCTGAGATGCCTGGATATGAACTGTCTTGGGCCTTCATGTCACATATAAAAAAAAAAAAAGACATTGTGGTCAGTGTCATAAGCTATGAAACCCAGCTGAAATGCAAGGTATGCTTGCTTTAGGGGCAATGCTATGTTAGTTCAGCTATGTAATTTCACAGGTAGTCCTGATTTACATCCAACCGTCTGAAAACACTGGCAGAGCTCATTCGTGCTTAGCTACATTCATCTGTGTAGGCATAGCCTAAGAGACTTGCACTGTACCTTCAGGTATGAAACTTTATTTGACATGACTTCTATTACTTCATGTGAGTGTTGATAATTAAGGTATTCTTTCACTGTTGATATTGAATCATTGCATTGTGCTGTGCAAGAATTTTTTAGCTGGGTCGGCTGTGAGCTGAATGACGGATGATGTTGCAGGAACAGCCATTAGGTCCAATGCAGCAGATGTACTAACATGAGCTCCTTCACAGAATTCCGTTGATGCTTTTTAAGGGATTGCTGCTCTCTAGTTGCCGTGGTGCAGTGTACACCTACCTTGAAGTATCTCCTGGGAGTGCATTTTTTGACAGTAGAGGGAGCCTAATCTTTTAACATCTGTAGCTAAAGTCAGAAGTTACAATTTTCTGTTTTATACAGTTTTCATGACTGTAATTTCTCAGCTGTGTTCATGTTGTCGCTATCATCTAATAAATATTATTTTCTCTTTCTTCCTCCAAGGCAGTTTGAATGCAATTCTTTTCTTTTATTAGCTGTTTTGTACAAAAAAAAAACCCAAAAAAACCAAAACACCTATGTGCCTAAGAGACAAAGAAGACATACATTATGTTTGGAGTAGAAAGCATTAAGTCTTGTGGTAGTCATGGACATTGGCAGTAATAGTTTTAAGACTTAGAAAGTTCTGTTTCCTGTCCTTGTGACCTTCAGTAATTCAGTAGAATTGGTCAGCTTTCCAGTTTCTTTTAGTTGAAGGGCAAGTCACTGAGGTGATTTGGGCAAAATCTAGTCAATACTTCTGATTTGATCCAGAATATTATGGTAATTGACCTGAAAAAATCTGTTTGCAGTGGCTCATTCTTATAGCACTAGATACACTGCACATTAGTAGAGTCGTCTCAATTCCAGAAAATATTGTAATCTATACTCTTGAGATTAATTTAGCCTTGTATTTATTTATCTGGTGAACCACAAATATTGTTTTATTTAACACAAAAAAGAAATTCCCTTCTCAAATTGAAGCACAGCATTCCAGGTGTTTTCTGTAAAAGTAAGCAAAAAGCATGTTTGCTGTTAATTCTTATTTTGGGGAGACTATACCATTGATCCGTTGCACGTAGCTCTTTCTAATGTGGAAATTTCTTTGTTGCTTCCTGGAATATGTAATTTCCTTTTAGAATAGACTTTCATTTTAAGATAGTTAATCTGATCAGTAATTATCTTAAGTGTCCAGTTGCTTTTCCAGTAAAAGAGGGATTAATTCACAGCATGGGGTTGAAAATGTTCTTTCAAAAGTTACACTAAAATAAAATAAGAGTTGCAATTATTTTGCTCTTCTCCTATATCATTATGCCTCATATCACTCAGGAAAATTTGGTTTAGTAATAACTTCATTAAGATCTTGAAGCAGTTCTCTATCTATTAGGGGAACATGAGGATAATACTGTAAGATTATATAGCCTCAGTTCTGGGCAGATGATCTGATTTATTCTTCCTGTCCACAAGTGTTGTATGACAGCAACAAAATTAAAAAGAAGTGAGGTGCCAAGGTTTGAAAACAATAACAAAAATTCGCATATACTTCCCACAGCATGCAGAGCATACTTATATTCTAGATCTGTGCATGTATTAACTGTCTGACTGAAATACAGCTGCCAAAAAAAATGGACCACAGTGACCCTCTGCTTCTCTTTCCAGAGTGGCAAAATGAATAGGATGTTCTTCTTCTCTCGAGCAACCAATTTTCCAAAATCCTATAACAACACAGTTACCTTTGAGACTGATACTTACCTGTCAGATTTGGTTGAAATTGGCTAAAGAAGCTATAAAATTTATTGTTGGAAATGAGTGGTGGACAGCACAATCACTGAAGTCTCATTTCCTTACATTAAAAATAGAAAGAAAAAATATATTTTATTTGCTTAGCTTGTTAGTCATAAAGAAATTCAGTGGAATCCCTTTTAGGAACTTATCTCTGTGTGATTACACCTTGCTCCTTAGTTTTCCATCTCTTCTGAGCTACTGATCAGAGTGTTATGTAAGAGCTAGCTATGATGACTTACAGATTTTCATTTCCTTAATTAGTGTCATTGAATCAGAGAATAATTCAGGTTGGAAGACACCTCAGGCACTCCCACAGTCTAACTTCCTGCACAAAGCAGGGTCAACTGTGGTTGACCAAGTTGCTCAAGGCTTTAGCCAGGCAGGTCTTAAAGACTTCCAAGAATGGAGACTGCACAGCCTCTTGGGAACCTGTTCCACAGCCTGACTGTCCTCATGGTGAAAACTTTTTTCCTTATATCTAGTGTGAACTTCTCATTTCACTTTATGCCTGTTGTCTTTCATCCTCCCACCATGCAGCCCAGGATATACTTGGTCATCTTTGCTGGCTCGTGTTCTGCTTGCTGCACACAGCACTGCAGGTCTGTTTTTGCAGAGCTGCTTCCCGGACAACCAATTCCCAAACTGTATTGTTCTTACTTCCCGGGTGCTGGACTTTGCATTTGTCCTTGATTAATTTCATAAAGCTCCTGTTGGCCTGCACCTCCAGCCTATCTAGCTCTTTCTGAATGGCAGCTTTATACTTAAGCATGTTGACTTTTTCACCCCTGATTTCACCCTGACGGTGATGAATGCCTTGAAACCAGCCCTGTGGAGAAGGACTTGGGGATCTCAGTAGATGAATAAATTACATACGAGCAGGCAATGTGCACTTGCAGCCCAGAAAGCCAGCACTATCCTGGGCTGCATAAAAAGCAGCGTGGCCAGTAGGTCGAGCGAGGAGATTCTGCCCCTCTACTCCGGTCTCATGAGACGCCCACCTGGATTACTGCACCCATTTCTGGGATCTCCAGTACTTGGGGGTCGGGCTAGGTGATCTTTAAAGCTCCCTTCCTACTCAAACCATTCTACATCTAAGATGTAGATGTCATCTGTATCTGATGAAGGTGCACTCTATGCCCTTCTTGAGATCCTTGATGATGGACACCTCTGATGATCCACTTTTTTCTGACCACCAGGTAGAGTGCAACTTGTTAACAACTACCCGCTGATCCTGACAGCCCAACCAGCTCTCTACCCATTTGGCTGTTCATCCATCCAAATGGTAGCATTCCAAATGGTATACAGAAATGCTGTGCATAGTGGTGCTGAAAGCCTTGCTACAGTCAAAGTAAATGATACATCCACAAACCTCAACATTTTATGGCAGCAGACAATCAGATAGGTGAGGCATGCTTCACTCTTGGTAAATCCCTGCTGAGTGCTCCCAGTCATCTTACTTTTTGCGTGACCAGAAATGTGTTCCAAGAGCTCTTGCTCCATGATTTTCCCAGGACCTGAAATGAGGCTAACTGGCCTATAGTAACTTGGATAGTACATTCGGCCTTTTTTGAAGATGGATGCAACAGTTGCCTTTCTCAAGTTGTCAGGGACCTCTCTCTGGTCTCCATGAGCTTTCAGAGATGATAGTAAGCACCCTTCCCAAACATCTTCCTGCTCTCTCAGCATCCTGAAGTGCAGCCGATCTGGTCACAGGGACTTGTATGGGTTGAGTTCTCTGACATTATTCTTGACTTGCCCATCACCTGCTTCTCCTTCAACCATGCCTATAAGCACAAAGGGCTTGGAGACCCTGACAGTAGTTCTCCTTTCTTTATAGGCTCATTATCTTTTTCAGACTTTTGGAAGTTTTATTTTTATGGAACTCTGGTGTCTTGGAAGTTTTATTTTTATGGAACTCTGAAGTCATACTTATTAAAAAAATACACAAGGCTTATTTGACATGGTAGGAGGTACTGCATCCAGTGGAAAATTCTGCTAAGAAATCAGGACCTTCTGATAGAAGTATGCCTCTCTTAAGATGTCTGAAGTTTCATTCATTTATCAGTAAGATTTTCTGCAGTCTCTGTCTAGAACCTGCTTGATACAGACCTCTAGTATACGTTAATAATCACAGGTTATTGTTCTGTGGTCCTGAGGTATCTGCCTGTCTTATTTCACAAAGATTGGATTTCTTGAACTTTTGAAGATTTAAAAAGTGCTTCAGAAGAGCAAGTACCTGCTTCTCAACAACCCAAAACCATTTTGTGAAAGGAAGGGTAAAGAAACTCTTTGTCTTCATAAAGCTTGTGATCCAAACTTTGTTGACAGATGCAAGCACTTTACTCTGCAGAACTGGAAGTATAGTGGTTTCAGGTTAAAACATATATATGCACAGCACTTGGGTGCCATAAATCTTCACTCTATGAGTGGTTTTGCAAGCTTAGTCTTAAGCTTAAGGTATGGCTTAAGAGCACTCACTGCTAGGAACATCTTCCTGGGCAATAGGCGGCCTTCAAGTGGTGCATCTGACACATTACTCCTTTAGTTCAGATCAGCAAAGAACTTTAGAAACTGATCTTCTGATTGTTCCCACTGTGATTTTGTTAATGCTGAGAAGGGCTCTTGGAGCAGCTGAACTGGATTCCTGTTGGATTAAACAAATTCGAGAAGACACGCTCCAGGAATGCACCTAGCATGCTTCAGCTGCAACTAAGCATTTAGTCTACTGGCCCACTCTAGAGAGATCTTGAAGTGAAAGCCCCAAATGTATCACATGTGTAACCTGGCCTTATTGCCGTAAAATTAAGCATATGTTTAGGCAGTTGTTTAATGCCAGCCTAAGAAAGGAGTGGCTTGTGCTACTTCCTGACCCAAAAAGGGGAGTTTTTTCTTTTTCCCTATTCCCTCTTTGTCTTTTGCAGTGATGCCAACTACTTGAACTGAATTTTTGCCTTGTGTTCCAGTGTTATCTTCAGTGAGATTCCCCCAGCCTCTCCCCTCCCTCCCCCCCCCCCCCCACACCCACTAACGATGGGTGGCCTCTCCCCGTGCTCGTATCATGTATCTACGTAACTCACTCTTTTT
>Ga0181612_146119_pt1 | contig 12927 bp, 7 predicted proteins | sample HoacroProtozoa21_FD_119630 | JGI IMG/M metagenome (GOLD analysis project Ga0181612, IMG submission 119630) | Hoatzin crop microbial communities from Cojedes, Venezuel. Combined Assembly of Gp0051906, Gp0051904, Gp0051908 | reverse complement strand
CACTGGGCACCATTGAAAAGAGTTTGGCCCCATCCTCTTGACACCCACCCTTGAGATATTTATAAGCATATATTAGGTCCCCTCTCAGCCTTCTCTTCTTCAGGCTGAACATGCCCAGCTCCCTCAGCCTCTCCTTGTAGGAGAGATGCTCCATTCCCGTCATCATCCTCGTAGCCCTCTGCTGGACTCTCTCCAGTAGCTCTTCATCTTTCTTGAACTGGGGAGCCCAGAACTGGACAGAGTACTCCAGATGGGGCCTCACTAGGGCAGGGCAGAGGGGAAGGAGAACCTCCCTTGACCTGACAGCCCGCCCGGGGCCATCGCGCCGTCGCATACGGAGCTGCGGGGGATAACGTCCATGCTGTCTGCATGGACCACCGGGCACAACCCGAATCCTGCGCAGGAGCAGCCCTGAGCAAAGGCCGCTGCTGCTGGGGGAAGCAGGAGCAACACCAGCCCAGCGCGGTGCTCAGCACGGGCAGCGCGCCCGCGAGCTGGAGTGTTTATTTCACGTCTCCCACTTTTGGGCTGCCTCATCTGCTTCTCTAGGATTGTGGGGTAGGGATTGCCAGGCATCTTGGGAAAGGCAGCATGCCGGATTCTCTGCTCGCTACTGCCGCTGAGAAATAACTGCTCTCGCTAGATGAGCCATGGGCTAATATTGCAGCCAAGGGAACGGCAAGAAATGTGTTTTCATCACATATAAATGCATAAGTAGAAAACACGCCACAATTTTCGCGTGACTCAGGGCAATAGCAGTGTGGTTATGGAATCACAGGGAATAGTGCAGGAGGGACCTTGAATATAATCTTGTCTATGTCCTGATTCCAGGGCACGATCAGCTGTACCTGAAATATTCCTGTGGTTTTGCTTTTGCTTCCACCAGCCATCTCTAAGAAAGTTGCATGTTTAGGCACAAAGTCTGAAAAACTCTGTGGCAGATCGCTAATCCCCGAAGAACGAGAGCTGCCATGTCCTGAGCATCACCCCTGTTGCTCCCCTCAAGCAGCACGCCACGCCAGAGTGCCCTCACAAAACCCCTCTTCTCCCACCAGTTCATGAGAGGCTTCCAGAGCCATCCTGCCAGACCCTGCCACGGGAGGCTGATCTGGTGGGACTCCGTGAGCGTCCCCGGCAGAGACACGGCTGGGCTGACCCCAGCCCCCCAGCCTGGGAGTCCGTGCCACAGGTCCTCCTTGACAGCCTGGCTCACACATGTACCCAACACCCCTGCACCCCTGCCCACCAGTGAGGAGTTCTCTTTCTCCAGGTTTTCACCAGAAAAGCAAGCCCGTTTACTGGCCCGGGGACTGGAGTACGCAGTCATTCAGGAAAGCAGGACCTAATTTCTCCCTTGCAGGCACTAGCTGGCTCCTCTGGCTCACCAGAGGCTGGAGGTCTTTGCTAAGCTCACAACATCTGATTTTTGTTTTCCGTCTGGAGTTTCTCATCCTCCTCCCTCTTGCTGGTGTTTCAGCCAAATCCTTACATGGAATCCAAGAAACGGTCTGGTCATTGCTGCACAGGCTTTTAGCATCTGTCTCTTCTTTTTTCAAATCTAGATGAACTGATTATTTATGTTTTTAAACTGACATATAGATCCCATCAAACGCTAACCTGTGTGAGAAGAAGGAGAGAATGTTTAACGAGAGCGAAGGTGGGACGCAGGGAGCCGAGCGTTGTCCCTTCGGAGGGGAGCGAGCGTGGGGCTGGGCTCTGCAGAGCACTTCGCTTGATCCGTTTTAGCTGCAAAACCTTCAGGTCTGATTTAAAAAAAAAAATGAAAGGGGCAACTAAGCAGAATCAAGTTAAGTCGATTCCCAGCTGGCTTCACCATGCAGGCGCAGCAGCTTGCAGAAACATCTTAATCCCAGCTGAGGGACGGGAGACCCGGAGCCTGATCCAGTGTCCTGGCAGAGGGTCGTGGCCAGATGAACTCCTGACATTTTTACCTCCGGTGAAACGGAGTCTTTGACAACGGGGCTGGAGTATGCAGAAGAGAAAGGAAAGCATTTTAATGGCGTGCTTTTACTTAGGAAGGCACTGTACGAGTTAGAGTAGAAATTCCACAACAGAATGAGCATGTATTTTAATTATGAAAAATTATATGAATAATTAAGACACAAATGCTTTTAGGTACCATTACACCGAGGATCCAAAGCAGACCGGCAGCAGGAGAGATGGTAAAGCAAACTCCAGTCGTTCCATACCCAGCTCTGCTCAGCAGTCACGACACAAGCGGACAGATCCGAGCCCTCGGCAGCCCCGGGGTGAAAGCGCGTTGGGTTCTGCCAAGTGCAGAGATGGCACCGTCCTTCCTCCTGCGCTGGCCACATCCTTGGCACACGGCTAGGGATCCAGAGGCCACCAGCTGCAGCACAACCTGGTGTTGGTCAGGAGCAGTGGTCAGCCTGCTCAGCCCAGGTCCTGCCCGGCTGCCCCACTCTCCATCACCTGCCCCGGGCCTCCCCGTGCCCCCGCGCCGGTCCATCGCAGCACTGGGCTGTGTTGCTGAACCTTGGCATCAGTGCCACCACTCACAGCAGAGGAGGTCGGAGCAGCCGGTCCCACCAGTCCCTCTCACCACAAAACCTTTGCACTGGGGAAGGAGCTGCAGGTGCCTCCACCAGATCATCCAGTGTGGAGCCCACCGCTCCGTCCCAGCCCCTCTGCACCCCTGAATCCCGTTCCCCATGTTCCTTCAGCAATGGCAATGAAAAGCCTTCCACCACCAAGCCCTTGGGTCTTCTCCTCGCCCCAAGCCCCCCGGCCACTCCTGGGCCTGAGCAGGAGCAAGGTCCATGCCCTGGCTCACAGGGCCACCAGCAGCACGCAGAGACAGGGAACCTCCTCCCGTGTGGTGGGGGTTGGTTTCTCTTTACATCTGCACAGCTTCTCTGCGTAAAGCTAAGTTAGCATCCGCACTGTAAGTGGTATTTTATTTCTGTTATTAATTATAAGTGCTAGCTCGAATCACGCTTATTAGCTGAATGAGCAATAATGCACGTTAAGCCGCTATCTGTTGATAATATTCTCCAACGGATTGAGTATGTGTCATTTGACACTGATAAACTAGGCAGTATTATGAGCTGAATGTCTTAAATGCTACACAGATGGGGAATATATTAATTTAAGAAAATGTTATTAAGTGTTTAAGGAGTGTAATTATGAGCAGCCTTCTCATTTGACACCTGTGTGCAGTCTTTCCTTGTGAGATAAAGGCAGAGGAATGAGAACTGGAAGCCAGCCTTCAAACCTCTCAATTTTCTCCTCTTTCTAACTTCCTGCCGAATTAATTATTTTCAAGACATGACCAGTATTGTAAAGAAATTTTGACTGAAAACAATACCGATGTGTAGCCCAGAGAAATCTTCATTTAAATACTGTATTTATTTGGCAATACAAGACATATTCTGAGGAAAAGCTCCGACTTTGCAACGTGTAACATGGACAAGCTGCCCACGAGCCGGCAAAGAGCCTCGCAGCACCCTCGGCCACCAGCCCAGGGGCTGCGTCCAGCAGTGGGGGGAGACCCACCACCACTGTGCAGAACTCCCAGGAGGTGTCTGGGGGGTGGGAAGAGGAAAGAAAATGAATCTCATTGCATGGTAGATATTTCAAAAAGTTAGTTGTCCGTTTCCAAATCTCTCGCCTGGACTCACGTTGCACTTGAAGCAGCAAGACAGGCCCTCCCTGAGGGTGTTGTCGCAGTGGAGAATGAACATTGAAGACAACTGGGATGAATCCATCTTGGTGACTACACACGGAGCCTAGATGGTTGGTTTAGACTTTAGGCAACCAACTGCAGTATCTAAAGGTAGATGGTAAGAGCAATGCCCAGGGCATCTCCCTCATCTCTCCCCAAGGAAGCAGCTGCCGTGCACCATCCTGGCAGATCCAGGACCTCCAGCAGCATCCTGCTGAGCTGGCCTCGGGAGGAACTGGAAGACCTCGCTGCAGATACTCAGTGGACCTCTGCAAAAATTAATCAAATAGGATGCCTGCAGCACTGTCCCATCCCCTGAGCCCTAAAACAATCTGTTGGCAGTGTTAAACACATTGTGGCTGCCTGGCATGAGAGGTGCCAACCATGGGCAACATGTGAAAGCAGATCCCGAGGAGCTGTTGCGTGGCTGCGTGTGGAAACTGCCTGGAGCTGCTGAATGAACGTGCGGCAGAGCATCGTAAAGCTGGGGGCGGGATGGGGGAGCACTGAACTGCAACATGCATTTCATGGAGGGCTGCTTCTGTAGAAACGCTGAGCTTGCTCTGCCAGTATGTCAAAGCCTGTTGATTTAAAATATATATGTATCAACTACTACTCACCAGGTAGCCCTGTCGGGCTCTTAAGTAGTTTGAGAGAAGATTCATGTGAAGAGGGAAGTCTTCTGTAAATAGAAAGAGCATTTTCTGGAAGGGTGGTAACTGGCAGCCAGGACATATTCTGCTGTAATTCTGCTGCACAAATCACTGGAGAAACTTCTTCCAGAATAAAATATGAACCTGTGCAGGGGAAAAAATAAGATGGATATTGATATCAACCAGGTACAAGCTGACAAGGTGAATGGACAGTGTATTTTACAAGGGGAAACAAAAAGTTTTTGACTTGTTTAGCACAGAAAAAAATGATTGAACTAAGGATACAACTGACAACTGTGAACACATCAGGAATAATCAGGAGGAGAAAAAAGACAAAAGTATTGAAGCAAAAAAGACAGGTAGGAGGAAAAAAAACAAAGAGATATAGGCGAAGGTTAGTACTGTGATTGCCTAGAAACTGAATTTTTGTTAACCATCGCAGTGTCACATCCTGCAGTTGGTACAAGGACTGGGTCTCATGGTGATTCCTCTTGCAAGGCTTGGTTCACACCATTGTCTAGAATAGACTTCTCTTGGAAGAAAAAGCAAACAAATTACACACGGTAACAAGCTGTGTCTGCTAATGAGTGCCCAGACCATGGCTCCAGGCTAGACCCAGCCCCAAGGGATGTCCCTCCCCTGCGGAAGCCTGGGGAAGCCCAGAGATGCTCCAGGTGCTGACAGACACTTCTGCTTGGCATAAGGAGGTACCTCAGGTCCTCTGCCCGTGGTCTCATTTACATTACTCGAGGCTAAAGTTGGTAGATTCTGCAAGATGCTTACAGCCTTCCATGGAAAAATCCTAACCTTGCCACGTTTCTTTTCAATGCAATGTTCTCTTTGATGTGAAGATTCATAGATACCAATAGAACATTCGTAATCATGCATGTTATAGTTGCAAAAAATAAACTGTGATATTACAAAGAGAAAATAAAACTATATGTTTAATAGCACAAAATGATCACTGTGTATGTCCCTTATCACCTTACTGGCTTTTTTTGAGCCCTGTGTTTCCCTGCACCATTTTGAAAATGGCGAGAGGAGCTTCAGCGACCGTGGCCCTGTGCTGACTGTGAGACGAGGCTCTGCTCTGCACAGCCCTTGCTGCAGGAGGCTGCCAGCATCTCTGGTAATCCCTCCTCTGCGAATGACACAGACCTTCAGCAGTTCGTTTGAATTCGGTCGATTTTACACACAGGAGAATCTCCCCATGTTTGTAGAAACACCAGACCCCCGGGTTCTCCTCCAGCATGCAACTTTATTTATACCACATCAAAAGAAAGTCAATAAAACCGCGTTCAGGATTTCATTTTGCTGGAACCGCTGAAGTACAGGAAATATTTAGTCCATTTACAGTCTTGAATTTGCAGACACAGGTGCTGAGCCCTGTCATTCGTTTCTCTTCCTTGGTGAATAATGATGGACAAGCAGACTGGTCATGAAGACATTTCAACCACAGACTTTTTTAGCACCTGGTGTTCAAAAGTAGTGTTTTGTTCTTTTTTTTTTCCTTTATTTGTGTTTCAAACACATCCTCTGTGAAAGGCACCACAGAAGAGTCAATGTTTCATCCTGCTCCTCTTCTGGGTGTTAACGTAGAGCTGAAGCACTTGGGACGTACATTTCAATCGGAACCAGCTATACATTTTTTGTCAAGATACTTTGTGTCAAGAACATAAATAAACATGTGCATGGAGAAGGGTTTCAATATTTCAACACTTGTTGCTTTTTGCAATTTTAAAAATGCAAGTCCAAAACATTTTCATCAGGAAATATGGATGAGAAGATATTGGAAGCATGAAAACGTGCATTTTCTAAAAAACACGTCACAGATAATATTGCAGTATTTCAAGAAAACCATCATGTGAATGTATATTCTTCTGTTCCTTCAAAACTTTCCCTGGAAAAAACTCAGAGTAAAATCACTCTTAAAATCGTGCTTCCCAAAACTGACTGGATGTGACAGCCCTTTCCCCACCAACTCATCTTTTATGAACAGGGCCAAAAGATCAGGATCCCAGTGGCATCGCTCGCTCTCGCGTGTTGGTGCGGATCTTCAGAAATTAGTGCAGTGCCATTAACATTAGATGAGAGCAAAGTAGCCGTAAACTAGACTCCGACTGCAAAGACCCCCGGGGTGTTTCGGCAGCTCTTCTGCTAACATTGCCATGCTCTGTCTCTGCAGAGCAATTCTTTATAAAGACAGTTCTGAGGATGAACCGGCCAGTGTTAGTCTGGATCGATTTATATTTCCTCTCAAGGAACTAGCAGCTGAAATACAAATTCTAGCTGAATAAAACATGAAAAAAAAAAATCTTTAAAAACCGTGCCACTGAAGCGTAGAAACCTCTTTTCTTTCTGAATTATGCTGGCAAAGTAATGAGAACTCTGCACTGGCTCCCAGTTTGCCCATGCGCAGCCTCCTCATGCTGACAACCCCTGCACGCCCGGCGTGGGGTACCCACGCTCCCCGGCCGGCACCGCGTTACCCATCGCTCACCAAGGCGTCGAGCAGGGCAGGAGAGGACAGGGCTCAGCAGCCTTCTGACTGCGTGGGCCTCGTCGCTGCTCTCCTTTGGCACGCAGCTGAGCACCGCTCCTGGCTGCTGGCAGAGGCAGGGGGGCTCTGGGAGGTCTCCAACAGCCCCGCAACCGGTTGCGGGTGTGTGCAGGGGATGTCAGCCGGCGCGGGTACCCCGTCTGCGGTTTGATAAGCGTGTTTCATCGTCGTACAGGGTCCACAAGAAGAAAACGGTATGGGCTGACAGCGGTAAGAGCGCTGCACATTCAGTGTTTCTCGTCCTCTGACGCACGGACCCTGGCGTGTGCCGCAGGGAGTACGTAACCGGGCTGTGAACGTGAGAACCCTAAAGCAACAAGAGGTGTCTCGGTGAGCAACTGCTGCAGTGTGCGTCAATTAGAAACAAAAATCCAGATGGAAAACAAACAAAAAAGCCCCAAGAATGGAAATGCTCTGGGATTCTGGTGCAGGCTGCGATAATTTAGGACCCTCTCAGAGAGAGGTCTCCCTGTCTTGGATGTTATTAAATCGACACCCTGCTGCTGAGTAATGTAGGAAATGCCCCAAGCAGAACAAAGTCTTAGGCTGAAAAAGAAGCAGGAAGACTCACAGGAATGAATTTCAGCTTGTTTCAGAGCAGGAGTCTGTGTAGCCCATAATGACTACCAGTAAAGGACGCCGATGGAAGAAGTCTAACAGTCAAGTAGGACCCAAGCTTTCCACGCGTGCTCTCGCAGCTCAGTGTGGACCAGGAGAGGAAGGTGGAAGGGCATTTCTTCTGCTGCGTCCACAGCTCTGAAGGATGGCTGAGGGCTGGTGCTCTATGAGACCAAGCCTGGCATGGGGGATGCGCAGGTGGAAACTCTGGCAGTTGGGCACGGTCTCCAAACACCTCTAAGATCTGTCAGCTTGGACACATGTGGTCTGAAGCAGTCCTGAGTGCTCGCAGATCCGCCAAAGGGAGCATATTGCTTAGTAAAACCTGAAGGCAGGCACCAGGCAGTGTACACAAGGATACTGAAATAAAGGCAACAGCACTGAAATAAATGGCAGACTCAATTGCTCTACTTTATTAGATGCTGACAAGAGAACATAAATCCCTATCTGCAAAAATCGGTTATGTGCATTTGGACAACTGAATAAGGAGGACTGAAATATTGTTCTATTTACTTTCAAGGCACAGAACCAAGACACTCTTTGTTACCTCATAAAATGCAGCATAGTGAAGTTAATACCTTTTTGCCAGCAGCTTTTTGCTCTCTCTTGCCAGAGACAGCCTCCATTTTCGAGACTGCACCATCAATCCAGAAACCATAAGGACCAAAGTTTTTACGTATGCGCTTACTTGGTCCAAGGCTGAAAGAAATGCATATTATCCATCTCATGCACTGGGTTGTCTTACAGCTGGAGATGGCTAAGACTGGCACGATGAGGGTGCAAAGGTTGCTTCAAACCACACTGACTTGCTCTCCTGACTTTGCTTTTGCCACAAAACAGCAGGATGCTCTGCTGGAAGGCAGAGGTGCTGGAGTGCTGGACCCTCCTCCTGGGTGGGGGGCACAGGGCAGAGGAGGTTCGCTCCACAGGAGCTCAGGTGGGAGAAGGTCCACCCACATTTCACCCTCACGGCATCACTGGCGCTTCCACCTTCACTTCGTCACCAGGAGGTAAGTGGCAGAGGCTGTAGTGCTGTATACAGTGGATTTGGTGCCCGCCCATCTTCATTTTTCAACCCAGTCACAGTCATTTGTGGGAGCCCTTGGGACAGATCCAGACTGCAAGCTGAACAGTAGAACCACATAATCGTGTCCCACTTGTCTCACCTGGGAGCCAGCACCAAGCAGCACTCATGTGTAACTCATGATCAATGATTTATTCAGCATAAGTGATTTATTTCATTCTGCTTCTGCAATAGCCAAAAGCAAAACTTTCTGTCTTCAGAGATACTCGATTCAGTGGGAGCTTTTCTTTCACATGCAGATAACCCAGAAGTGTTGCTTGCTCACAACAGCCAGGACAAGTCATACAACACCAGCTTTATTCCACAGTGGGGCAAGCAATCTAAGATGCCAAAATTTGTTTTCAGAGCATTTCATGCAAGGCGATGTTCACTCAAATTTTCTTGGTATGCAAACATTAAACAGCAGGCACTTGGCAAATTAAAATATTTATGAAGTTTCAACTCTGAAATGGAAAATGGGTATGCCTGTTTGCTGTACCTTTAGGAAAAAAGCTCGAGCTGATCCAGATGTTTCACTGTTATGAGCTGTGTGAGGAATTGAGCCTCTGCTACCAGATCTGGCTCTTTCATCTGGGCACAGCATTTCTACAATCCTTGCACGGAAATTCTGTAAAACTTCACTCATCAGCTTTCATTGATTCTTGCAGGCATGAAGTATAGCCAGTACTTCCCAAACCTCCAAATTACTATCTCATTAGCAGCTCAGCGTGATGTATCTTGTGCATAGTAAACGAAGCGGTATGTCTATGTATCACACTTCCTTTCCGGAGAAACATTAAAAGCACTGTTATTTTTGAGGTTGCTTTTCTCCATTATTGTCTGTCCCCTCTTGCTACAGTTGCCGGGTGATGAAAGGAGGCTCATATACTCGATTTTTCCCTTCAGCTGAGTTCCAGCAGTGTCAGATCTTCAAGCAGAACTGACAAAGGAGAGAGACCACGGAAGGTGGCAAAGAAAGACTAATAGAAAAAACAAAATAATGGATATTTCTTAATTAAAATAATACCCTTGAGATGCAGTCCAGGACCACTGCAGTAATTAAATACTTAGGCCAGGTTTCCAAGACCTCCTAGACAAACTAGCAGAGCTTCCACATGTGCCTCCTCATGCGAGGTGAGCCCAGCCTGGGTGGAGGGAGGTGGAGTCAACCATCTCCATCAGCACCAAGCATTTTAAAGCCTAAAAACTGAGGAAGACTCGCCACTTTTTTAGGCACCTGCCTGCTGCTGAAGACACGTTGTGCTTCTAGTCTCGACACCACAGATACTGACACGCACTGCTCACTGGTCTGGTTTTTCCTGTGCTCAGACTCACGGGTTTGCAGGATTGCAGCTTTACTTTTTCAGCGAGGTTAGACTGGCAGCTAATTTTAGGCAAGTGAACTGGAGCTGCAGAGAGGATACAGCGTGGAGCAAGGAGAGTCAGGGGAGAAGCGCTGGACAAACAAGGAATTTTCCGTGAGGGGGGACGGTCAGTGCCCAGCAGGCAATGACTCATAACCAGCAAATCACTCACGACCCCACTACTCCAGGCAGAGTGATTTGCTACAGCTCCTAGATATCTCCTTGTGCACCTCAGGAAAACACAAACCCCTTTATTAAATTAGGAAAAATCATAGATGCTACTGGAAGAGAACATTTAATACACCAATACAGAGCTAACCTGACGGAAGACACGACAGACGGGAGCAACCACACACTGTGTCGAGAGGCTCCCACAGCGCACATCTCCCTGCGCGCCCAGCGCACGGCGCAGCCGACCGCAGCCTCGCAGGCAGCGCCGTGCAGCGCGAAGGACACAGAGCCTCGCTGTGAAAGCGGGGGGAAATACCCTGAAGTATCTGGAAAACAAAAAGATTACATCCTTAGCGGAGTATGAACCTGAGACGTCAGTAATGAAACGGCTACCGACTCTCAAGCTCCAACAGAAAGCTAATTTGCTTTATATAATTAGAAGTGTCATATTCAATCGCACTTTCCGAACCTTTCTTTAGAAGAGAATTAACAATAATTTTATGTAATACAGCCCCATTGATTCTTGCTTAGAACTGCAGATCAGGTAATTAGACATAATGAAAAACAGAGAAGAGAGAAGGATGTAAAATTTCTAAAGCTATAGAGAGGTCATCATCTATTGCAATACTTACATTGATTAGCTTTATTATACAGAAACTTTGAATTCTTAAGAGAAACAATAATGGCACTTCAAGTGCTCCAAGGCTCTGGTAGCACTGGATGAAAAAGCTTGTTCAGGGCCAGCTCGGCTGTGAGAGCAGAAAGGGTGAGCAGGCAGAAGGTGTGCAGGAGGGGGACAGGGGATGAGGAGGGATGCCAGCCCCTCCAGGGCTGCTCCTCTGAGGGACGGAGGGAGGGAGGGAGGACAGCAGCCAGCGGGACGTTCAGAGTTGTCTTTTTCTCTGCCTTCGTGCGGAGGTTGACCCACTTCAGTCTTTTTTCAGCTCTGTTTCGCAGCTGCTCTCGGGAGAGAGGAGACAGGGAAGAGCAGCATCGGATCTCTGCATCTTTCCCCAGTGCTCTCCTCACGTCCTCCACCGGGCAGATGGAAAGCGACACTGGGACGCTGCCCAGGACCTCCTCCTGCTGTCATCTTTGTCTCTTTTTCTGATACCTGAATCACAAAGCCTAGCAGCCCCCCTTTCTTTACTTTTGTATCTTATAACTTGCTTCGTCCAAGTGACCTATAAAGGAAAAGGCTTGAATTCCAGAGTTTTTCATATCCTGGCTCTTACACTCCAGCGCTAAAACACCTCACTCCAATAGGCTGCTCCACCACGAATGCACCCTGCGGTGGACAGAATAAAAACAATTCGGTAACAGGGAAGAGCTACACATCTCTCCTCTCTGCCGAGATCATTTTCCAGAGGGAAACAAGGGATCCCTGAAGCACAGAGACGGGCTGCGACAGTGTTACCTGCAGAAGCCAGGCATGGCCTGGGAAAACAGCGATCTCCAAGGAAGCCCTGAGCTGGCTCCTCAGGTACCCCTTCATGCTTCAGGGCTTCAAACCCCCTGTCACTGGAAGGCGTTGGGAGAACCTTCCCCGGAGACAAGATTTTCCATGTGAGTCCTAGGCAGCAGCTCTTCCACAGACCCTTGGTGTCAGCAGTCCCAGGGTGCAGTGAGGGTTTGAGGGGAGGGGAAGAGTTTGCTGGTCTGCAGCAGGGCATGAAGCTCTCGGTTTTAGTGGGTGAGAGCTGATAACACATATTTTTCTCATGCACTGGGAAATGAAAACGCCATGAAAAGCAGAACATGAGAACAGAAATGTACTTTAATAAGTAAATTCTTCCTGCACAGACTCATAGGGAATTCCTCTGGAAGCATTCCCTTTTTCTTGCGTGGGAACTTCGTCTGTGTTCATCAAGTGCAAAACATCACCAAGTTTTATAAACAGTTTCAACATTCCGTGCCAGCCTTCACATTGGGAATGCGGGCTGCGTGAAACCGGCTTGAAACAGGACAGGAGAAAAGAGCCATGCTACTCCCCTGGGGTCTACCGTCACGTTTCCAGAGTCTGGAACTTTGCAGCATTTATAATACAGACTATTATAAATATTCATACAGACACTCATAGGCTAAAATTAAATGAGCTCATCATAGTTATTTTTAGTATAATGGATGTAGGCAAGAAGAAAATCCCAAGCAAGCGACTAGATGCAATTGGGTAGCGATGGCATCTTTTTTGCTCCATTTCAGGAAGAGAAACGCGTTGCGAGGAGGCAGCAAACAGACGCTGAGGGTAGCGGCCGTGTGTCTCAGGAGAGCACCCGCTGCAGTCGGAGCTGGGCCCCGCGCTGATGAATATATTCATAAGCTATGGGGATGAGGCACTCTGCGGCGAGCTGGCAGAGTCGCTGGCAAGAGCAGGCTCCTCGGGGCGGCAGCGAGAGTGGCAGCGGGCAGTCAGAGCCGCGGGAGCGCAGGGATGGGCAAGAGAAAACAAAGCAAAATTCAAACAAGTGAAAATTAACTGATGTACATCAGTGCAGGGGAGGAAGACCTCATTGCAAAAGCTGGATGAAGGCCTACAAAATATTTATTACGTCTCTGGAAAACGATCTTAGAATTACAGCTGGCTGACTTGCGAAAAAGGCTGTTGAGGACTTGGCAGCGACCTCGGAAATGCATCATGTGAAGTCTGGAAATAGAAAAGTGGAGGTTAAAAAGCAATAGAGGGGTTTCCTCATGCACTTGTGGGTGCTGAATGGCTGCAAGGGTTCAAAGAACCTATTACAGAATCACAGAATCACAGAATACTTTCGGTTGTAAGGGACCTTACAGACCAT
>Ga0181612_170285_pt1 | contig 12929 bp, 3 predicted proteins | sample HoacroProtozoa21_FD_119630 | JGI IMG/M metagenome (GOLD analysis project Ga0181612, IMG submission 119630) | Hoatzin crop microbial communities from Cojedes, Venezuel. Combined Assembly of Gp0051906, Gp0051904, Gp0051908 | reverse complement strand
TGGTTGGACTTGATAATCTTAGAGGTCTTTTCCAACCTATGATTCCAGGACTCTATGATTCTATGAACCATTGGAACAGATTTCCCAGTAAGTTTGTAGGGTTGCCATCCTTGGATGCACATGGGCCTGGGCAACCTGCTCGAGTTGAGCAGTTTTTGAGCTTGGGTCTGGACTGGATGATCTCCAGAGATGCCCTCCACCCCCCTTCTATTCTGTGATGCTCTGATTAGCACAGCAAACTGAGACAAAATGTTTTCCCTTGTATATTAACCTGTCCATGTTCTATTTGCTCTACGTCAAGGATTTCTGGATAGTTTGTGTTCCAGTACGATTTAGTTTTAGAGATTTACAACCCTCTTGGGAACAGTTATGCTAATTTATGAATATATTTTATTATTGTTAGGCTGTATTTGTTAAATTCTTCTTCAGGAATATGCAGATCTGTTTTAAAGATCTGATTTCTCATTTTAAACATTTTTGCTACACTGCAGCTGTATATTCTAGGACTCTAGTAGAAAACAGCAACAGATCCTTAAATGCGTCAACATTGTCTGGCACCTATAATTAGCTACCACAGGGAGCTAACAACTTTATCATTACTCTAATTAGTAAACTACGCTTTCCTACCTGAGCCCAAAATGTCCATTTGCTAATGCCAGTACTGCTAATCTGTGACGGCCACCCTAGTGCTCTTTCAGTATCTATTGTAATAAGGCTCTCCACTGAAGCCTGCTGTGATTGTTGACATGCATTATAACACCAGCTTAATTACTAAACTACTAAAATATATGCGCTTATATATGCTTACTTCTCTGAAGTGCTTCCTTTAGGTAACTGATAGCAACATAAACCTGATGTTTAATAGGTACTACCTAGAGAAAGTGAGGAGGAAATCTGAAGTTTTTCTTAAGGTCACTTTCTAGCATTTGAAGGGGTGATAGTTCACAGTATGAACTATAGTTTTGGAGCAAATGAGACCTTTTTTCAAGATAAATCAATACTACCCCTAGAAATTGCTGCTGGAAGTCCCCTTCTTTCTCCTTCATTTGCAATTTGCAAATGCAGACGGGAAAGTCAGATATTAACTGATGTTCATAATATTATCATTAATGTGTTAGAAACAAAAGGAAAAGCACTTCACAGGTAACAACAGGGTATTCACACGTGACCAGGAGTTCAACTTCGATCAAGATAATCAACCAAAGACAAGAAAAATTCTTACTGTTCTATGCAGCTGACATTTTTCTAGCAGTATCGTGCCATTAATATGCTACAGGGAGGTGTGGAATAACAGATCATTACAAAAAGGATGGGTACTTTAACTTGTACCTCAACCCTGATGTATTTCTCACCTTTTGTTTGCCTCAGAAATGTAATCCTAAACAACTTTTTGTGTAGATTTATAACTTTCAGGTTGAAAACGTATGGCTTGTTATACAGAGAGATGGAAATACATTACTTTTGTCCAAAAAAAAAAAATAAACTGAGAGCTTAATCATATGATGTAAAAGAAGTCTTTGTGTGAAAATGCTTTAAATGAGCAAGCTCCTTAATGGACGTGATACAATTGTCAGCCACGAAGCTAACATATGCTGTATGTTCTTCAGCAACATATTGCAATTCAGGGTATGAAACAAAACTAGTTAAGACACTGAAAAGAGTCTTGCTGAATGCTTGATGCTGTGGATTTGGCATAGTAAATTTTTCCCTGCACTTCGGCTTCAATCATGAATTGTTCAATTTCAATATTTATTTTACATATCTAGCAAATTAGTTGAAAAGAAGGGAAAAAAACTCTAAGGGACCTTGCAGAGAATTTCTCTAAATCCAACTCCAGGTACGACTGTTACTTTATTTTGACAGAATGGTTATCATCTTTCCTTTTCAATTCAGAAAATGGAAACTGTATGTACAATTCATCAAAGTTTCAAATGAACACTTAATAACTCTGTCAGTGATTTTCTTGTTTACTAGATCCTCACAGATCCTTTTAACTTTGCCTGATTTATCTTTTTTCCTTCCCTTACCATGCTAACACAATTCAAAGAGTAATTTATCTTATTTAATCTAATAATTTTCAGTCATTTACTCATGAACAGTCCTTAACTGCAATTGGAGTAGCAGTCCCACAAAACTGTGAGTGCTCTTGCTTATAAACATTTTTTGTGGGTGCATTATCACTGTTTGGAACTCACTTTGCTTTTGTGTTAGACCAATTTCAAAATTTAAGTGCAGTGTTAAGTGCTGAATCTCAAACTGTATAAACTCAGAAAAACCATATTCGGTAAAGTAACCAAAAGAAATATAATGGCAGACTAAGAATAATTTTGGCCTTACACCTTTACAATGAAATTTCCTTTTGCTTCACTGGAAGTTCTGATAAATTGCACTAATACTGAAGAACCACCAGCTAACGTCCAACAGTTCACAATTATACATTGTCAGCTAAAACCAAAGATTAAAAAAATGCACTAAATTACTTTCTTCACCTCTGAATGCTCAAATGCTGAAAAGCATTAGTGAAGTATGTTTCTTAATAAAGACATTAATAAATCTGAACATTGTCAAAACATTAAAAACTGAGATCTGTTTTCTTTCTTCAAATACTCTCTTATTCTAGGAAAAAAACTGAACCTTAGGCAATCATTTCATTATGGGTTTTATAAAAACAAATACATCTTGATTGCTTTGAAACAGCAACCTAAGTCATGTGGTACTGCAATTTATACATTCAGAGAATACCATCTGGTGTTAAAAATCCAATACTGCAAAGACTGACACTACATTCATGTGTTTAAATGGCCTTAAAAAATGTGAATTTTTTTTCTGATTAAAATTTTCTCTTTTTTTCTGAGATACTGATGATGACAACTTCCTTCTGTCTGTTGCAAGGAAAATGATTTCATGCAAAAAGTATTATGTATGTACACAGTGCAGGAAGAGATATATCAAGACTATTTCTGGAATAGTCAAAAATGTTTAAGGAGATGCTTTTTTTTTTTAATGATACAACAGGAATAGAAATTGTTATTTCAGATTATAGTTCTTACGAGAATTGTTACAGTTTGTTGAACTTACCACCATTTTTTTGGCTTTGGTTTTATTCGAGAACTTCCACTCAACCCAGGGCTTTGAAACACCTGCTGAATTTCAGGTTTCTTTTTGTCTTCTCTGTCTTTCATCATTTTCCCTGTGATCACAAGGATTGCTAGCACAACCTGCAGCATGTTACTATCCAGAAGTGCTACTAACTCGATTGATTAGGAGCATCCTAGCTTGCTTTAGCAGGTACAAGAGGTTAACATAGGTTGACTGTTCAGAGCATGAACCTCACAACTCTACAGACCTAACCTGTCAGCTGCTCTGCACTCACATTGTTGGGAGAAATCACACTGAGCAAACTACTGAATGTTGTGTTCAGAACATGCAGTGCGGGGTTGTGCTCATACACTTCCAAGAGATGGTATTTTTTGTTTCCAAACTGGCTCCATATTATCAAGCTTGCTAAGTCTGACTCGGACAGCTTGCTACATGCTGTGCTCTCTAACAGTAGGACTGCCGTAACGTCTTTATCTGCACACTCCACTTTCGTTGTACTAAAGGAAATAGAGCGACATCAATGCACGTCTCTATAAACGTAATTAGGTTTACAGTCACAGTTCGGCAGCTTAGGACAGGTTTCAGCTCATGAGGAAAGGTCCTTTTGCTCTTTGAAAATAAAATCGTCAACCACTAAAACTGGTTGGTTGTTCTGTCCTGTCCACTCAGGAGTTTTGAGACCAATGTTGCTCTTGCTTCTAACAGAATATGTATACAAGAATGACACTCATCTTGCTAACTATGCGTAGTTGCCTACTGTTTTTCCGCTGTTAAATAATGAGGACATCTAAGGCACGGTGCATAGGAGTAAAGCATATTTTTTTCACTGAGAATGAAAGGTACCTAAGACTTTAGCTCAGGTAGACATGTCTGCAAGAGTAGCCTCTATATTTACTACCCATGTTGTTACTGAATCATTAGACACCCAGTTTTTCTTCTGTTTGTTACCTTCCAAGATGGGTATAACAGATGGTATTATTTTTCTGTGTTATGTTCCTATTCTATTCCTGTCAATGTGCACACTTATGAATGAGTTTCAGCCTGGCAGAACGCTCTGCGAATAACATGAATATTGCAAATAGGTACTGATACACATTGGCATCATTTGTTCACTTATCTCGAAGCAGTCATAGTGCATTCAGCTAACATGTACATACATATGAAATTAATAGGCAGACTGCCACACATCAATCAAAACTTTAATACATTGTTACCTCTCAGCTATTCCACTGTCCCACAAATCTGTTCCCTCACTTAAAGCAACTCATGCCACTGACACATGAAATGCATTTAAAAGTAAACTCAGTGTTTGAAGGTGTGTTGCATTGAAGTAATTTTACAGCATGCTAAGATTAGTTTCTTCTGATTCTTAGGACCTGCCCAGCAAGAAATTCTTTTGCTGTGGATTAAGGACCAATATTTGTTTAAAGGCAACTGTCTGTTCAATAGTATAACAATGTTCTATTAACGTATTTCTTCTAAATATTTTATTTCTTTTGCACTTAGCTGAGAAAACAGACACAGTTATAGAGAGCATGCCTTCCTTAAAGGCATATACTGAATAACCAAAGCTCCAATTGTTACTGAAGTATCACAGGTAACACATTTTACTTTCTGTGGTTCTAGGACCAGGGATGTGTTACTCATCTGCCACCTATTTTCCCTTACTATTTCTTAGTAGCTTTCACAGAAATAAACTGCAGCACAAAGTATTATTTTATATTTCTTTTTCTTCTCTATTTGTTTCACGTGCCCCTGCTCAATGGGAATTACTATTTTTCTGACCAAATGATGAGTCTAAGGTATTGCTCTTACATCTGGAAGTCAAGGTTCTTCATATTCACAATCCCTCCTCCTTATCTCTTAAAAAAAAACAGTACACAGATATACATCAAGCTGGCTATAAAGGATTTAAACACAAGACTCTTCCTCTTTCTCGTGATCTTGCAGGAAAATTCTAGTGTCAGAGTGGTTTTGATTTTGCTCTAGATAATTTTGAAAGGTTGCTTGGCCATCTGGCATAACATCAACCCAAGATCCAGGAGATATCTACTGGGATTTAGCTAATCAGGTACAGATTTATACATCTGAGTTATCACCTCTTTATAGTCCCCAGAGAGAAATGGGCAGATCTGTGGTAAAATTAACCTTATCTCCCTAAAGCAGATATTTAAAAATCTCTTCGTTGACCATAGAGATCTACAAGAATAGGCCACAGAGGCTAGCTCAGATGTAGTGTCCTGGTTGCAGCTGGGATAGAATTATTTTTCTTTCTAGTAGCTGCTGTGTTTTGGCTTTAGTACAAGAAGAATGTTGATAACACTGATGTCTTTTGTTGTTGCTAAGAAAATCAAGGGCTTTCTCTGGTTTCCCACATTCGGCTAATAAGCAGGTGTGCAGGAGCTGAGAGGGAGCATAGCCTGACAGATAGCCCAGATTGGCCAATGGAAATATTCTATACTACAGACATCATGTTCAGTTTATAAATGGGGGTTGGCTGAGGGGCAGGGATCTCTTCTTGTTTCCGTGAGTTTGAACCCTCTCGTGACTGGGAGTACAAACTTCTCCAGGACTTTTGTTTTTCCTCCATGAGTTTGGTATTCTGTGAAATTTGTGAGTTTGACCAAGTCTGCAAAATTCTTGAGCTCCAGGAAATCTGCAGGTCCCATGATTGCTGCTCGGGAACTGACTGTTAATTGGTTGTCTTTATCTCAACCCAGGAGATTTACCTTTTGTGCATTTCTCCTTCCCATCCTGCTGAGGCAAGGGGTGAGCAAGAAGCTATCAGGTCCTAGTTGCTGGCTGCCAGGTTAAACATCAACATATAGTCACAACTTTGTAATATAAATCCCATATCTGTTATATTTTCTTAGTTTTGCCTTTAGCAAGTTGTTTTGCCCTTGTATTTCATCTGTAATTTGTAGCACCATTTTTGCTCAATATGGGTTCTCTTTTCCTCTGAATTTTCAACTTATAGCACCATCATAAACATCTTCAGAACCCTTAATCTGTCCATGCCTTGTGGAACAGTGTGTGGTTTTTTTTATAATTACCATTACTTTAATTTACTGTAACAAGGGTCCTATGTTTGTTCACCTGGTTTTGCTGTTACAGGAAACTTCCTCCTGGTGGTAGATAAGTTTTGTGCGTCATCTTAAGTCAAAAGTCTCTTCTGTAGTCAGATTTTCTTGCAAGGAATTGCAAGACTTAGCAGGTCAAATTCAACTGTTTTCTTCCTGTAGCATTAATAGGGTGCAGCTTCAGCCATGGTGATTTCCCCAGACCTCGTTCTTAAGACAAATTCCAAAATAATAATAGAACAGCTTCTTAAATCACTTTTCCTCATCTCTATTAAAATGTCATCCAAAACCATATGCTTTTCCCCCCTTGCCTATCCCTCTTAATTTTTCTCTATTACTTACCTTATGACTAAATTCTTCATTAATTCTGAGTACATTGTGTATACACACTGTTTTCTTTCATGCTGCCGTCTGTCTCGTTCTGCTGGGTGAAGCACTTAGGGACAATAGCTTCTATCAGAATCCACTGTTTAGAAAAAGTCTGTGTTGTGCTGGTCCAATACACAGTTTGTAAAATATAGCATTCTACAGAAATTATACACATACCAGAAAAGCAGGGGCATAGACACTGGTTAGCACAAAACAAAAAATTCCTATCAGTGTGTCTGTTGCAGGGAAGAGAAGGCAGCTGAAAAAAAACTAGGTCTCTTGGCTATTTTTTAGGTCATTAACTAAGAGAAGAATTTTTAAGAGCATTGTAAATGTGAATGAAAAGGTTCAGGATTCTAAATAAGCCTCCTTTTGTTACTGACTTTTAATCTTTAATAATTTTGGCAAGTTTTTCCATGGCATGACAACTGTTCCCCCACACCTTTTCAGATGCTTCTTTGTTTCTACTTTTACTCATGGTTGCACTGCTGACCTTTGAAAAGAGATGGATTACAGCAACGCATTAACAGCTTATGTAAAGACATACTGTCATTTGGTTGCACGCATTTCTAGTTCTTTAGGAAGCCATGTGTAATGAAATATGTGATGGATTAATATTGCTGATGATACTGTTTAAAGAATTCTCTGCTCTTTTATGCTCTGTCTCTTTCTCCTTATAAAAACTCAGAGAAGGAAAAGCTTTATTCAGATGTCATTTGGTCACCACTGAGAGGTGAGAAGTTTGACCCAAGGCTGATTCCTTTACAGTCAGAAGTCCAACTGCCTGCTCTGACCTTCTGAGCTACATTTGAGCAATGACACGTGTGAAGGAAGAGGTCCTCATGCTCAGGTCTCCAGAAGGGAGCCTTTGTTTCGGAGAAACAGATCAGGACTATGCTTCACAAAATCTGAGTTCTCTTTTTGCCACTGGAAGGTAGTGGAACCTCAGGGAAGATGCCTCAGTTCTCAGAATTTTTGATTCCACTCCATTTACACTGAAAATCCTTTTAAGCAGGCGGTAATCCTTTATAGCCTTTACATTGTTTATGTCTGGGTAATACTTTTGCAAGACTACTGGCAGTATGATATTTCAAATGACAGCCAAAAAAAGCACATATATTTCAATTTTATTTTCTCTTTAAAATCTCAAATGCTTCAAAGGGCAGTTGACTATTGTTTGTATTTGTTCTTTGGAGAGCATTCAGACTGATAACTGCCATATTCACATGTGTCATAACAGAAAACTAACATGGCAGTTAATTAGCTTTGTGAACCTTTCCCAAGATTTTCATCATTTGAAGTTATTTGTGTATTGCATACTTCACACTTGGAGCCTGGAGTTATTCGCTGAACTGTCTGGGGAGCTGGCAGCTGTGGAAAAACTAAATTTGTAGCCAAATGCCAGCAGGTTTTATCTTTTTTATCATTGTTGTTTGACAACAATATTAGCTGTAGATAGGAGGAAAGAAATCAAGGATGGGATAGAGTGTGCAGACAGGCTAGTGGAATGGCAGCCTGGAACAGGTGAGACTACTCATAGCTCTCTTGCAGTCATTAGGATGTGGTTGAACAAGATGTTTCAAGGAAATTGGTCAGAAACAAGATGTATGACTGTACCTTCTAAGAGAGAGAATTGAAACCTGTCTGTCTCATAGCCTGAGCGATTTTAAGTAGTACAGGAGTGTTCTTAGAAAGAAATACAGATGAGCAGGGAAGAGAGAAAGGGCAGGTTTGGCTGAGGAACATCCGGATCAAGAGAAGTTTTCTGAAGCAAAGAGACAGTCTTTCAGGCACTAGCAGACAGTATTTGTGGCTGAGTTACCACAGCATAGAACAAAGTGCTATAGGGGATTAGGAAATGTGTAAATCAGAAAGGAAACAGGTAGCTCCAGAGACCAGAGGTAACCACAGCTTAAAATGTGAATAGTTAAAGAGAAATCTTTCAGGGAGGTCATTATTGCAGGGCACCCACTGGCTGGCTGTACTGGTATATTAGACAAGACAGGGCACAGACCTAAGCACTGATACATTATTGCATTTGCCCAGGTCTATTTTCATTCAAGAACAGAAAGGACAGCCAGGACGTTCAAAGTAATGATTAATATTTTTAATGATGATTTGGAAAAGAAGTGGAAGATAATTTCAATTAGATTTTTCAAATATTAAAACCAGAGAGGACCAGACTGCTGTATGGAATTGAGATGACTGGATAAATAAAATACCACTATTTTAATCTATCGGAACTAAAAAAAGTCTTAACGCTAAGAGGAAGATACACAAGCCATCTTTGCCAAAAAGGTAATTATGTTGTAGAAGGCAGTGACTGTGGAAAGGATATATTTTGCTGGTAGCTAAGAAACTAATATGGTTTCCTCTGCACTGCTGTAACAGAGCTAATGCATTCCGTGGAAATATGAACAGGATTTGACACAAATATATTATATTGTAGGAATCAGTAATATCAAGGAAAAATTCACCAACCAAAGCTCTTCAAAGAAATATTCTATTTTCATAAGATAATTTTTTTTCCTTTGCACACAGGAGTCAAAATGTGTCGTTGCACAGTTATCTGGTGAATAATCAGAGAGACATTCCACACACCGATTTCTATAGTAAACATCCCTTAGTCAAAAATCAGGGGTTTTTTTAGTAAAATACGAAAGATTTAGTGTAGCTATACTGCACTTCCGTGATGGAGAGAAAGAGTTCTTCCTGGAGAATTCTGTCACAGCAGTAGTTCTTGGTAAAATAATGTGAGAAAATCAATGCATGGGAATAAATATGAATTGTTATCAAGTTGGAAAGTAATGCCTTTACGGATAATAGCAGAACCCAGGATGCAGAAAGATGTGTACTCCTTTTCATTTTACAAAGGGAGGATGCAGAAGCAACAAAATGATTGTAACCTATTCAACCAAAAGAAAGCTGAAGCAAAAGGAGAGGCCAACAAATAGTTAAATCCTGTCTCAGTTACCGGCAAACAAAATATGGCAAACTGTAGCTTGGATTTTACATGCGTTATCGGGAGTTAATTATTTTCTAATGACCTGGGGTCTTGGTCGGAGAGCAGATTTATAACATACTCAGCTTAAGAAAAAAGAAGCTTCAGAGTCTAGTGAATACCATTGAAAACCTTTGCTTTAACTTCCTGGTGCCCTGTTCGTTCCCACCAGAACTTTACCACCCTCAGCAAAATTTTGCAAGTCATATTTCCCTCCTACCCTAAGCAGAAGCTGCACAACTGCTAACACCCAGCTCAGCACCGCAACACACCAGCGCAGGAAGGACACGCTAGAGCAGAACTTACACTGCATTTGCAGAGTGGTCCTCAAAGTGGATTTCCCTGGCTATTCCCAAAGTTGCAGAGACGCACGCAGCAATTCAAGGTGAATACAAAAAACAGCACACAGGAGTCCTGACATTTCAGCTGCTCTGAGTTTTCATTCATGAGTCAAGCAGTGAGAAACTATTGTGAAAATACGAGTTGCGCCTCTTCTTTTCACTTTGGAGTTGTTTGAAGCAGATAGTTTTGTGCTAGAAAAACACATTCAGTGAATGTGTTGCAGAGAGCTTGTGCATTAATGTGCTTATGCAGTGGTCATCAGCGAGGATTTCACTTGCTATCCTCGAACACGCAGAGGTGGTTGAGCGGCAGCTTAGCTGAATGTGGAAAGGGATGTTGCAAACTCTTTTATACTGTTATGAATTTTTTTGTCTGTCTGTGTTTTCCAGCACATACCAACAAAATGAGAATATTTAGTTCTTACTATCTTTGTAACAGATAACACATACCGCCTTCTTTGTTCTTTAGCTCACTGGCTAAAGAATATTAGTGCTGATGCTGTACAGAATTGACATTGTCAGACCGCTGTTTTATTGCTAACTATTAATGATGTCTGTAGTCCTCCTAACTAACCACAAGAATCTGCAACCATAAATAGCATTAGGTCTTTTTCTGCTGCAGTTTCATTTATATAATACTTCTCAATTTTTTTTTCTTCCAAACTTTGCTGTTTGGGTCAGCTAGCCTCCTCCTATATATGAGTATAGTTTCACCGAGGTTAGTGGAATTCTATCAAATCCTGTCATAGGAGAATCTGGCTGTGCATTTGGCTTTCATTCAATCTGGCTAGGCTGTGTGGATTTCACTGACTCCAGTTCATTTTCTGTAGGACTCTGGCATTAGCACTGTCAAACATTTACACCTTGCCCCTTTGATAACTCTGCTGGTTTTTCAAAGCTTTAATTATCTGACTCCTGGACCGTGATAGGTACAGCGTTTTATGCTTATCATCTCTACAAATGTTATGAACTCAATAAAGTGATCAAATAATTCAGTATTTAAACAGATTTCACTATTCAATTGCACTACAAAGGTGTGGATTTACATTCATGCTGGAATGTGATCTATAAATGCAGAGGTACAGGTCTATGCATCTGTATGCATAACAGGTGATTGAAACCATTAGAGAAATATAAAAGTAAAATTCTTCATAAGTTTAAGACTAGAAATCTTTTTGAGAAAAGAGAAGGAACTGGGATGAGATTACGCATTTCAGAAAGAATTAAAGTAAGCTAGAATATGCTAATGATATCAAAGAATATTTCATTTGATTAAGGTTGCTTCTATGCAGTAAACAGACATCCAAGAGTGTCTTTGTATCAGTTCCACCAGATTATTTAACAGTTTCTACACAAAGTGAAAGTGCAGCCCAAGATAAACCAAACTGGTCTCTACTTCTCCTGTGGTCTCCTTGGAATCAGATAAAAGTAAACTTTTCCTTTGCCACCTTTTGGATATGAGCACCAAACTACTTTTTTCTTTTTTTTAGCTACGTGCAATCTGTTCCTTTTCAATGACCCTGTTTTGGAAACCCCCGTTTTATTAAATAAGTTGGAAGTTAATTGCAGTCATTATAATCTCCTTAGATTCTTAGTAGTTTAATTTATGTTTGTGCATGCAACTGTTGGGATTGACTGAAAAAGTACAAATCCACACAGCCTTACACAGCATTCTCTTGATTAGGAACTGATGTCTCCTAAAGTAACAATAATGGATGAAGATGGGAGCATCTATGGAGAAAAGGCCATATGCCTGAGAAGCAGGCAATACTCAGAAGACATCAGAAAGATTTCTAAAGTGATGAAGGAACAGCTTTACTGGCAAATAATTACTTAAGAGAGATGAAAACAAATTCATGATACTGAAGCAAGTCCGTCACCTGTGCAACAAAGTAGGTGTAGCAGACATGCCATTTTTGCTTATGCTTTTCAACAGGAAGGGAAAAAAGTCCTTTACAAAATGACAACTCACTGTGAAGCATAGACAAGATAAAAGAAAAAGTAGCAGGTAGCCTATGTAGTGTAATTAGGAAAAGTTCGCTTTGTACAGAGAGTAAGCCAAATGCTGACTTTAGTGACAGTCATGAAACTCCTCTGGAGGGTAGCCAACAGCAAATTTTTAATGCCTCCAACCTGTACCTCCTCTCTGCAGTACCGCTTAGTCATGCTAACTTTTCCTGAAACATTTTTGTCTTCTAAATTAAGGTATTCTTGGAGCCTGAATTCTGGACTTCACTTTCCACTGTCTCCTTGCTATCCAACATCCACCTTCAGCTGGCAAGCTCTCCAAATTTCTCTGCCTTTTCACCCCCTTGAGATACCTAAACAATAAATTCACTTCAATTGCAACGGGTTTAATAGTATTTTCTTAAATATCTCGAGGCTTACCTGCTACTGAAATAAAAATGAGTCAAGTAATTGGTGGCCTTAAACAGCTGTGGGTTCTTGACACAAAGAAGATCTGAGTAAAAATACATGCTTGACTCTTTCTGTCTTCCCACAGCTGCTTTAAAGACTTCAATATCCTCAGTCAGATTTTCTCTAAAAGAAAACCGATGGGGTCTCCTACAGTCATCCTCAGTGACCTTCTTGCAGAACTTAATTCTTTGTGACTCTAGTGCCAGTTTTGCATTGGTTATGATTGTGAAAATGGGATGGTCAAACAGTCAATAAAAATTATGGTCTGTAAAACTCTAAAAAACACTTTACATGTCAATGTGAATCCTTAGGAGCATAAATAATGCCAGATGAGCAAAGAAGTGAAATTGTGTTTGTCCATCATATTTGAGAAAGTCATGGCAGTCCAGTGAAGTTCCCACTGATTGGAAAAGGGGAAATGTAACCCCCATTTTTAAACAGGGAAAAAGGAAGACCTTGGGGACTACTGGCTAGTCAGTCTCACTTCTGTGCCTGGCAAGATCATGGAGCAGATCCTCCTGGAAACCATGTTAGGACACATGGAAAATAAAGAGGTCATTGGCTGAAACCAACATGGCTTCACTAAGGGCAAATTGTGCCTGAAAAGTTTGGTGACATTCT
>Ga0181612_177456_pt1 | contig 12930 bp, 9 predicted proteins | sample HoacroProtozoa21_FD_119630 | JGI IMG/M metagenome (GOLD analysis project Ga0181612, IMG submission 119630) | Hoatzin crop microbial communities from Cojedes, Venezuel. Combined Assembly of Gp0051906, Gp0051904, Gp0051908 | reverse complement strand
CCAGCCAGCACCTGCGGGGCTCCTCCCAAGGGGGGGGGGAGCCCCACGCCCGGCGGGTGTCTGCCCGGCCCCGCACCCCCACCCCGGGGAGCAGGGCCCCGGTGACAGCTCCGGGTGCGGCGGGGGGCGGGGGGGTGCCCCCCCCCGGGCGTCGGGGTGTATTCCTTTCCCGGTAATTGAGGTCAGGGCTCTGTGCCTTCCCCTTTGCTCCCCGCGTTGTGGGCCCTGAGCTGTCCCGGGGATGGAGCGGGCGATGCTGGGCGCAGGGGACGGCTTCGGGGAGGTCAGGAGAAGGGGGACGCGGGGGGTTGTGACCCGCGGTCGCATCCTCTGGGCCGGTGATGGGACGGGTGTTACGTAAAGCATCCTCCCCGGTGAGGCTGCCTGGGACTTCGTAATCGGAAGGGCGATCGCTGAGCGTTGCTGGAAGCTGGGCTGGCGAGTGCTTTTTTTGCCCCCCCTTCCTTTTTTTCCATGAACAAAGCAAAGCAAGAAAGTGTGGAGAGGGGTAACGCGAATGTCAGTGCTCGCTGTTGCTGTGTCTCTCATTCGCTTCTTGAAATGAGAAAGTGGGCAACTTTATTTTGGGGGAGAACGGAGCATCTATAGCTGTCTCTCAAATACGACCTGAAAAGGTGATGTGCTGCTGAAAAGAGAGCTCCGCTCCGCAGGTGTGGGCCCCTCTATTTCACAAGCCCGTCTCCTCGGCTTGTTACGGCCTGGTCCGATCGTTTACTTACGAGGGCTCTGACGGTGTTGAATGTTCACATGTTTCCACTGATGTCAGTCAGACCTCCCACTCGCCGCGGTGTGAGCCGACCAGGCACTTACTCAGCAGCAGCAGCCTTTGAAATCAACTTGTTCTGCTCAAGTCTGTGCTTTTATTTGTCGCCTTGTGGCCAGCTCCTTGCTAGTTACGGAACTTCTCCTCGTGGCGATATGTCTAGCTCCTCACATTGCTTTAAAACTCCTGAGTAGTCTCTGGGACGGAGTGCTTCGCAGCCCCGGGGCGTTGTTGAGAAATGGGGTCTGGCCAAGTGCTCTGCAGGGGTGTTTGTAGCCTTGATTTGTCATGTCGTTATCTGCTCTAACGAGAGGAGCATTACTGAACTGGCAGCTGCGGTTGTCCTCTGCCTCAGCAGGGCGTGATGCGGGTGCTCTTAGTCACCCAGGTGCCGTGTGGGGCTGTGCCACGGGAGTTGTGCAGCAGCCCCTGATGGGCAGCACGCAGTTCTTTTTGGCCAACTACGAGAGAGAAACTCTTACCCTTTGGCATTGTTAATATCTTCGCTTTATTAAGGTATCAATATTAAGTTTTATGATTTCCTAACTGCTCCACAGTGTATTTGCAGGTTGGTTCAACAGAGGACAGCTTGCTCTTGCGCAGTTTTAACAGTCGTGAAAGAAAACCGTAAATTTCAAATCTAGTCTCAAAAATGGTTTCAGGTCCCTTATATTTCATTTACACATCTCTGCACCTCTCATTTTACGACTTTTCTCCTCTCTTTCAAACATTGAGAAAGCGAGACTGAGCCCCTGGGGTAGGTTTGTGTGCAAGAAGGCACACAGCAACAACAACAACAAAAAGTAACTCCTGTTCCTGTGTTTTGCAGTCTTCCCAGTTACAACGATCTGAACTCGATACAGCACGGTAAAACTTCAGTGAGATGTTACTTGGATATCCAGGTTGTCTTTTTAGTAAGCTGGAACGTGCGTTTGCGTGGTTCCGCCCCAGCTGTTTCATGAGGAGCAGCGACATGTTTTTATCTGCAAACGCCATACGCTTGGCGTTGTTGGGGTTCCTCCGTCCTGTTCTCGCTCGCAGCCGCTGGCGAGGATGTTCTGCTGCGCTGTGTTTCCCACCGCGGTGGCTCCTGGATGTCGGGTGTGACTAACGACGTACGTCACTTGTGCGTTACTGGCCGAGAGCGCAGTTCACAGCTGCTTTTGAGGCAGACAGGGGACTCTGTGACCGAGGGGTGGTGAAGCTGCCCTCCTCCCCACCGGTATTTTCAGTGCTGGTGAGAGTTGCTGGAACTTCTCATATCTGCTCCTGGTGCCTCGCTTCCTTTCCCTCCCACTCATCCTGCTGGTAATGGTTTAAAAACTCACAAAATGCTCTCACTCTTTGCTCCAGATCAACAGAAATCTACAATGTTGAGGGTAGAAATGTTAAACAGTGATGCCCATGTCTGGGGCTGGATCTTGGGAGATGAGACGTGAGATCAGCAGCCGTCCTGAGGGCGGATTTTGGCCTTGGTTGGGCGTATGGGAAGAGCACGAGCATCTTCCAGGAGGCCGCCTCTACCAGCAGCAACGTGTGTGCCGAGCTGGGAGGAACGTCAGTCGCACAGCGTCGTGTTTGGGGTCTGCTTGTCTGGGGTTGTAAGAACAGTCTGGAGATTTTAGTGACTTTGGGGTTTCTTCTCCGCTGCAGTAATTGTTCTTGGCCGCGTAATGTCAGGTTGTTACTCACGTGTGGTTTGTTGTGCAGGCGTGTTTCCTCTCGCTTGTGTTACTGTAGTCTCACAGTTACCTTCGACAGAGGCGAAGGAATAACTAAACTTGAGCCCACCTTCAATTTTAACATCTGTCCTGGAGTTTGTATCAAAAAAGAAGCGACGTTGGTGTCATCTTTGCTAAGCAGTGAGAAGAGAATGCCCTGAATGGTGGGGAGTTGGAGAGGGACTGTCTGGAAACGAGTCGGGAAACTTCAGCAGATGAGACAGAGGAGGGTTAGCTGCATGTGAAGTATATTGCTAAATGTGTCAAAATAAGAAACCAGGTTCATAGAATTGCAAAGCTAAAGATGAAAGAACTTATCTGGCAATTGTTCTTCTCCTGCAGGATTGTTCCTTCTCTGCAGTTACTAATGACTAACGAGGTGCTCTCCAGCTTGTGAAATGATAGGGGTTCTGTCACTGCTAGGAAGTACAACTGCACGGGCTCGTGCTCCTTCCTGTCGTAAAGCTTTTCTCGCAAGTTTAGTCAGCCTGAATTTTAAAGAAGTACAGTTCTGTTACTGTCTCTCTTTCTCATGTGGGAATCCAGGTTTATTCTCATTTTAGATGCTTGAACTAGATGTACATATTCCTGTTGAATTAAGGTTTCCCATTTTGAATAATACCGGTGCTGTCTGAAATGGAAATCCGATGTTGTCGAAGGCTTTTGTGGAGGTGCCTAGCGCAGCACATCGCTGCAGCGGAGCGCGGCTTGCCTCCTTGCCTGGGCCTGTGCCAGCTTCGTACGTGCCGTCCAGAATTCCATTTTCCCCTGTAGCTGTGATGTTGTTTGCCTCGTGCATTCGTGTCTGGTTTGGTGTCTGCCGTCTCCCCAGGCTCTCAGTTCTTACTGATTTCCAAGTTTCTTGCTCAAACTTTGTTTCAGACCTCTTTTTTCCGTAATGTAGCGAACTATATGTTCTCCCCAAGTGCATGAGCTTGTAGTTCTTCAGGTTGTCATGTGTCTTGTTCTTACTTGATTCGTTAATTCTTGCTGATGAACGTAAAACCTGGTTTATTAACTGGCAGTAGCGCCAGGTACCAACAGGAAAAAAAGAAAAAAAAATACCTCCTTGTGCTCAGTACTGTACCAACATTCTTCAAGTTCTTGCCCTGAAGTCTTGAACTAATTTTCTTGTGTTAACAGCTCATTAAGAGAAGTTTTCCTGCGCTTCTTTCTGTTGAGCTGTGGTCCCCAGTCCCAGCAACGCCCCACTAGACAGCTCACAGCCCCCTTTTATTGATCGCTCCTTATTACGGTTCATCTTAGTTTTTATTCATGTCAGAACATTTATTGATAATCTACTTGGACGTGTTGCTCTCCATGTTTTATAATTAAGCAAAATGTACTTTTACTAGTACTGCAAACCTGTGATGACCACGTTTTGCGGCACAGAGTGCTCTCTCATTCCAGACCTCTCCCTGTGGACAGATGTACTCCCGCAGCCTCACAGCAGTCTCTTGCTGTTTATTCCCAGTGCTACACTGGGGGCATAAAGATCAGACACAGCAGACAACAGGCCAGGACAGCGGTGCGCTTCCCTTCAGTGTCAGCACTCGGTTTATTTTCCTGCAAAGAGTTGGTGTTTCCCCCGTTGTCTGAGGTTTCCAAGAGCAGCTTTAAGATGGGTGTCTTCTGGGCTGGGCTCAGGACTCCTCGGCTTTGCAGTTACAGAATCGCAGAATGGTCGGGGTTGGAAGGGGCCTCTGTGGGTCATCTAGTCCAGCCCTCCTGCCGAAGCAGGGAACAGAGGCGGGTACTTAGGATCTCGCTATAGTTGGATCACAAATCATGTTATTACATAGATTTCCAGTTTTAAGGAAAAAATAAATAGCATGTTTAATTTTTGGAACCAAGCATTGGGAAAATAGTGTTTCTAACCAGTGACCAGTTAAAAAGTACTCTTCAAACAGGAATAATTGTTTAAACTTGTCCTTAGCTCAGATCCTAAGATTTCACCGAGGTAAGTTGCTCCCCGTTAGATACTTCCCGCAGCAGCCTTGGGCCCTGCTGAGGTTGCCCGCCACGGAGCAGTCTCCCTTTCCTGCCTTTCCACTGAAGCGAAGGTACGTCTGCAGCTTTGCTTCCCGAGTTGCATCGTGGTCTGTCATCAGGCGGCGATGCGAGAAACGGAGCCGTGCTTCAGATACAGAAACCAAATCCACGGGAGGAGAACGGAGTGGATGTGTTGTGGCCCTCTGGGCTGCGGGTAGCGTGTAGGTACCGAGGTGGAGGCACCTACCCGTGGACAGACACATACAGGGAGATCAATGTACGACTGCCCTGAAGCCATATAAGGCAATGTTAGTGTAGCTGGTCCTCCAGGAGCAGAAAATCTGGACACAAGTTGTGATGGCTTTATTTACCCGAGCAGGCGGTGACGTTGGGTGCTTTTTTCCTCCTGTGCTTTGGGGCTGTGTAGAACACTCAGAAACGCAGAATACACTTGCCTTAGTCTGATCCTCTTGCAAGTGTCTGTGTTTAAATGAATATTTAACGTCTGTACCGGTCGTCTGCAACACTTTTCTGCAATTTAGGCTTCTAAATACTGAACGTGTGCTTCCATGTGTGCCACCATCTATGCCAACGTTACTACAAAAGCTCGAGAGCTGATCGTAATTGTGCACCTTGATACATTCACATGTTATTTTTTTGTTGTTGTTTGGTTTTAATTTAATTTCCAGAAGACAAAGAGATTTCAGTGATGGAAGTGTTTAAATGGTTTTAATTAGGCTTTGATGTGCCCAAATCATTAAAGCAAGTAGGATGAGGAGATAAGAGGCCGCGATTCTCTTTGTATGGTTTAGCTGCAGAGCAACTAAGGGAGTATTTTTCCTATAGGGGAGGGTAAAATCAAACCAAAAAAAGCCACATCAAAATGGGAATTTAGTTTTTGTGTGGTGTTACGCATTTTGTGGGCAGAGGAGTAACCAGAGTTTCTGGAAAAAAAATCAGAAATGTGCCAATCTTTCAAGTGTTCCATTGCTGTTAGCATAAGCATTTCCGTGTTTAAAGATAATTAAAAAATTGCTTGGTCAAAGTTTTCTGAAAAATTGAGCTGTTAAGATGAAAATGTCAAATATGGAGAAATGGCTTAAAGGACTTGATGGAGGAACACGCTGTAATGTTGATTCCTCAAGTTGTACTGTGTTTTGGCATAAGAACAGTTACCTAGTGGAAGCTGCTGTGACTGAAAAATGCTTGATTTTACAAAGATGGCTCAATATTATTTTCTTCTTGTACCTTCAAAAGCCTTGAAGCATAAAGATTGGCCAGGATGAGATAAAATGGACTGAGATTTTTTCCGATCTCATGTCTTTTTCTGCTGAGCTGGGTGGCCCTGTAGGGACAAGAGCTTACAGAAGGTTTTGGTTGCATATTTTGAGTAGGTTTTTGTATATTTGGGTGGGTGGGGGGCTGCTGGCGGTGGGGTTTTCTGTTTGTTTGTGTGAGATTTACCATGAAACCTGCCAGTCCACCTGTGGTTTGGGTGCCGGTGCCTCGTGCTGGTGTGGAGCTGCTGCGACCCGCGCCGGCTGCGGGTGGCAAGGGGGCTGGCCACGGTGCCTGCTGGAGGTGCTGGTGTAGGTGGACGGGTGAAGTGTTGGAACCACTGTGTTTACTTTTGTCCGTATGATGCTGAGAGGATAAATTAGCATCGCATTAAAACGTTGATCTGACACGGTGAAAACGATGGTGTAGGTAGCCTTTAAAAGATGAAGGGTGAAAAGGCTTCTCCTGGAGCAAGGATTGCTTCTGCTGAAATATCTGCACAAATTGTATTTAATGAGGAAAAAATACAAGAAGGGAGTTCGTACGGTGTCACCTTCTTAGCCAGTAATTATCAGAAATAGATTTTGCTAGGAGAGCATTTTAAGAAGTAGTCTTCAGCTTAAATTTGTTGAGCACTAATAACCACCTAAAAAAGACTTTTTTTCCCCTTCATTTCTTTTCTCCAGTTTCCTCTTTTTTTAATAAAAACGTTGGATTCTCTTATGGCCACATGAAGCAAGATCCATGCTGAATTGACATATAAAGGTGTTTTCACGCTGTCTTCTTCACGTACCTAATCGGTCCGAATAGCTTGTGTTGATTTTTTTGTTTGTGGGTGTTTTTCTGATAAATCTGTTGCCCATTTACTCTACCTCGCAGAGCAGCAGCACGGGGGGGGGGGGCACGGGTGACTGCAGGGACACACGTGTGCTGCCGGGTGCTCCTGCCCTCGGTACCTGGCACGCGCCGGCGTGTATTTACTCACAGGAACGTTAAAATACATTCAGTCATGGTTTACTGACAGACTCGAAAAGTAAAGATGGTGACAAATGGGTGTGGTTTGATCTTGGTTTCTGTGTAAGAGAAGATGAGTACAAAATTTGGATCTCATGGGCTGGTGTAATGGAGTTGATTTCTTGCTAGCAGGGGTGTACTTTGTATTTATACAATTTATTTTAATCCATTATACAGTTCAATATTTTAAAAATTATTATGTGTAAGTAAATAGTGAATCGTACCTTAAAAAAATTTATCTTAGCTTGCATTTCTTAGAATTCAGTTAATTCAGCCAGCAGGGAGGAGTTGCTGTCTGTGCCAGGTGCCTAAGAAAGGCAACAAAACCGTTTCAGGGAAGCTGGCTTGTCCACCGTATCCCTGGAAGCCTGAGCAGTGAGAAGCGTTCCTGGCCCTGTGATTTCTGCAGTACCTGACAGCAGATTTACCTGTTCACAGGGATGTTACCGGGTTTGAGCTCTGTAACGGACTGATGCCCTGAGAGTCAGCGTGTGGACTGAACTGGCCTGTTGCGTGAAGTGTTTTGAAATTCAACTGAATTTTGACTTTTGCAAGGTTGCTTCTGTTTTCTTTAACTTCAGACAAGAAGAAGCGAATTTTTTTTTTCTAGTGGCGAGATTCACGGAGTCTCACTGACTTTGTTAGTTATAGATGTTGTTATGATTCGGTGTTGTGCAGTTTCATGTCTGTCTTTTCGCTTATAGTTAAAAATATGTTAGGAGCAGCGGCTCAAGCCCAGCTTGCACAACGCCTTTAGCAGTTTATCAAATGCAGAAGTGAAGTTTATGGTCTGGGTAGACCAAAACCTGTTTACATATCTTCTGTGTAAGATACTTCATAATTCTGATTGTTCATAATGAGCCCATCTCTGGCGTAACTGCGCGGTGCCCGGGTGACGGCAGGCTGCGTGCGAGCCGTGCTCCTGCTCTGCGGGGACGACCACGAAGGCTCCGCTTGATCCCGCTGCCCTGCCCGGGACCTGGGATCCCTGGAAGCAGGGAGCTGCGCACGCCTGGCTCTGTCCGGGCTGTCTTTGGTGGCTCCGTCTCGTCGCGGGGCTTCGGTCGGATAGAGGTGTGGGCAGCACGGCTTTTGTGTTAAGGCCACAGGCAGAAAAGTGAGGAAAAAGCTGTAAGAAGTTTTGGGGAAAAAAAAATCCCCACCCTCAAAAACTTAACATCACTGGGGGGGAAAAGGTAATGTCATTTTATTTAAATGATTTATATAACTAAATGAACATTTATCAACTGTTTTCCTGGAGTAACTGATACTGCACTAAATGTCTCCATACTTGGTGGCTGCTGAAATGTTTTTCTCAGTCTGCTTATAGGGATTATGAAATACAGGTGGCATTTAATAGGTGGGATGAAGAGTTAAAAGCGTTCAGCTTTTTAAACCAGTGTTTGTTTGTTTGGAAGCACGGCACATCAAAGCTGTGGCTTTCCTGCCGAATTTCAGCGTACCTCTGTGCTGGTCCCTTCCTCTCTCTGCAAGCTTTTTTTTTTTTCCTTTATCTGCAGATCTTAAATATTCCTCCAGTGGGTTTTTCCAGAGTTTAACTAATATGCACTCTCATCATCTTAGTGTGCTTAACTTAACTTTCTGATAGATTTAAAAAGTATCCCAGGCTGTAGAGCTGTCATGTCATTCACATACTAATAGCAGCTTTTAGACAGGTACGAAATGGTGATGAATTTGGTAAACGTTTTGCATAGGTTGACAACCAGGGGAATCAAAGTGTTGTGGTTTAACCCAGCAGCTGGCAACTCGGTACCGGACAGCCGCTCGCTCACCCCTTCCCCTCAGCGGGATGGGGAGGAGAGAGGGACACCAGGGAGAGCTCGTGGCCGAGACAAAGTTTAATAGAAATAACACAATAACACTATCGTACTACTAATAATATATAAAATCAAATGCAATTTGTCACAAACTCTGTCCACGTCAAGCAGCCAGTCCTGGGAAGAGAGCAGGCTGGTCCGGAACAGCTCATCCCGCGGAGAGGGCAAAGAGGTAAGAGAGACGGGAGGGCCCAGAGGCCGGCTGCGAAACGGCGAAAGGCTGAATGAACAACACTGAACCCAGCAGAACTCAACGGGAACGGTTCTCCTGAAAGGGACTGTTCTGGCGAGGCGGAAGAGCCGACTCCAGGTACCTCCAAAGCACGGAGTGCTCTCACCGCTCAACCTGGGCATCCGCTGAGGTCTGTCCGGCCATGCCCCTTCCCAGCTGCCCCACGCCCCGTGGGTGGGAAGCCTGGAAGGACCTTGATTACCCTGGCAACAGCTTCGGTGTCAGTACGTTCTTACATTCCTTCTTGAACTGAGCCCAAACAGTGACCATGCTAGTGGTGAGAGAGAGAAGTTTCTCACTGCATGAAGAAAATTTACTCCATTTCAACCAAACCTCCACACCGAAGTTAAAATTCTTATTCTCTCTCTTCTGGTACACAGAATTGTGGATTTTAAGAAGTCTATGAACCCTTCCAGTGGTCAAAATGCAAAGCAAGTCTGGAGATCCCAGAACTGCTAACAGAGACCACTGGTGATACGTGAGTTCAGACCGTCACTTCTGAAAAGACATTTACATGCCAACATGCGTGAACTCAGTTGGCTTTTTGATGCTTCCCCTCCACCCCCCCTTTGGTTCTTCTGGTGACAGTCTGGAAATGTAATTTGCTTTGCTCTGCTATTCAGTCTTTCTGTGGCACGCCTCGAGTGTCTGTAGCATACCTCAAGTGCGTTCCTGTGTTTCTGAAGAGAGGGAAGTCACAAAATGGTGAGGTTCCTCAGCCCTTGCTGGTCTGCCGACACGCTCTCGGCATCCTGCTGCTCGTTTCATCAGTCGTAACCACGCTGCTTGTCAAGTGTTGCAGACAAAGTCCGCCTGTGACGCTGCGATGCAAAAAACATAGGCAGTACTTCAAGGAGACTTTTGTGGGGTTTGGGGTGTTTTTTTGTTTATTAAGTTTTGCTGTTTTGAACAGGTTGCTTATTCCTGCTCTCTAATGCTGATGTGACTGTTTTGGGGGTCTTGGAGTGTTCAGATTTGCCTGTGTTTAAAGAGAGCCCTGCCCCAGAATACCTGTTTTGAACCTGCACAGATTTCCATGGTTCAGCGTAACCGGCTCCGTCAGTGGCTGTGTCGGCACAGCCAGGAGAGCGGTGTGGGGCAGGGGCACGACACGGGGAGGGGGCTCCTTCGGGCGTCTGCCTTCAACCAGGGACTTGGACCCACACTCCTGCGATACTCTCAAATTTTAAAATTTGCCTTTTGCTTCAAGTACCAAGTGGAGCTGGGCACAGGATTTATTAATAGCCCCAAAATATTTTATTACTGATGCTTGTGTTGTGAAGATGCATCACATAAAAGCTGTGTTTAGAAAATAACCTGTGCTTGAAAGAGCAAGGGGAAGAGGCAGAGATGCTGTCGGTGTTTATACAGCGTTGTCACGTGGACGAGACCTTACTACTATGAGCAGTTACAAGAGACCTAAGCGCTTTACACAGTGGCAGTTTGTTATCTCAGACCCTGATGTTCAGTTTAGTGGGTTACGCAGCGGAGCACCCGAACCTTGGCTACACGGGGAAGGCTGAGAGAAGTGTCTTGTGAGACAGTGCAGCCAGATGAGCTTGCAGTGGGGCTGGGGAAACGGCGGTTAAACCTGGGTAATGTCTGTGATAAACTTCATCTCTCCTTGCTTTTTCTGTAGTTCTGTTCAGGTGGCAGAAGGATGTGCACCTTGAAATGAGCGTGACTTTTCCTTTTGCGTTCTCTCTTGTAGTTTAGATGGCATCTCATGAAAACATTGTTTGCGGTTTCAAATCTTATTTAGAGCATATTTATCAGAGAATTATTGTGAAGTGAATCCTGTCTTGATCCTAATGCCATAGAGTTCGTAACACTCAAATGTGATGATGCCTTTTATGAAAGTAAATTAATGTGAGGAAGTCAGAACTATAATAGCAAGATTAACGTTGGATGTCTGAATAACTATTGCTTAATAAAATTTAAGCACCAATTGTCTTGGCTTCAAAGTTTAAACAGAAGAGCATGTAGGCACAGGAATTCAGTTATTAAGTTTCTGACCAATTAAACTGCAGAATATTGTTGGGAAACAGTATTAGAATATGCTTGGGTTAGCCTGTGTGGACATGAAAAGATTGCATGTAAAAATTCTGTGTGCATGATGCTCCATCTTTGCACTGTGCACATCACAGAATCTACCAGCAGTGGAGAACTGGAAGGATGAGGAGAATGGCTTCTGAGTGTGAGACTGAACCGGGCTGAAGTTTGCATGAGAAACAACTTTGTGTTCCCAGTGGCTGGCAGAGCCCTGCTGGGTCCAGTCTGCACGGCGGTGCTTTTGCGTCTGTCAGCTTCTGAGCTGTAGGACGTCAGGGCTCGAGCTTCAGGTGATGTTAAGAACAGTATCATTGCTTGCGTAAGAAAGCCTCGTATCCCTGGAAGTAGTTTTGGAATTGCCAGATGAAGCAGATTAGAAATGCAAAAACTTGGGAAGGCAACGTTGAAATGCTGCTTCGCTGAACAGCGGAACTGAGCTTTACTTCCCTCTGCTGGCTCCGGCTCGGGGCCTGGTGGTGAGAGTGCGCTGAGGCTCCTCCGTCTTACCTGGCTTGGCCTTGTGGTAGGTGCAGAAAACGAGTTTTAGTAGATTATGGCTTTGTTGTATCCCAGCTTTCGAACGTCAAGGTATTCTTTTCCTTTGGAGAGTCAGTAACGCCGCTGCTGGGTTGTTCCTCTGTGGGAGCTGTGCTGTCCGCATGTGCCTTGGCTTCGTGGCAGGTGGAGGGACAGCTGATGGAGGAACGAACCTTCCTCTGCTCTTTGCAGCCACCAAGAGAGGAGGAGAGAGTAGGGAGTTGTGCTGTCTCTTCCTAGACTTCCCTATTTCACTACCATTTCTGAAGAGACAGGACAAAAAGGAGCGACTGAGGGTGATGTCCTGTGAGCAGCTCTGCTCTCGATGAAGAAAAGGAGCTGGGAGCTTTGTTTCTGAGAGCCAGGCAGCCGTTGCCCCTTCCTGTCCATAAATGGGACAGAAAAAAAAACCAGCCAGGCAGAGTCGATAGCCTCAGCTGTGCTTATTTTCAGAGTAGATAGGGACGGTGTCTTTGGAACAGCTCTTCGGGTGGGAGCTACCAGCCTCGCAGAAGAGCCTGGGAGCTGCGGTGGGGTCCCTCGGTGGCTTTCTGTGCGGAGCCAAGAATGATCTGCAGTCATGGCCGCGTCGTCAGAGCTCGTCCTTGGTAGGGACACAGACCAAGACTGGCGCCTGTGCAAGGTTAATCGGGGAGAAGGCGCCAGCAGATATCTTCACTGCCCTCTCGTGCTTCTGCACAAAGATGGGATGTTCTAAACAACGGGTAGTTTTTGGACTTCTTAAGATCCCTTGAGTAGATTACATCAAAACAGTCTTGTGATTTCTTCCTGGGTGTAAACAAGTTTAAGCTGTTCAAGTCAATTTCTAAAACAAGCTGCTAAAAACTTGGGTTTAAAAGAGCTGGATTGGAGCTGAAGTTAGAAGCTTCCTCCTTAATTTGGCTTCTTGAATCCAGTTGCTGTGTGTTAACTTACCTTAGTGCATTCCCTGCTTCTGCGTGCCGCATCCCCTGAGCGGTGGAGAATACACCCGTTTCTCATCTGAACTTGCTTAATGAGACATGGCTCTTAGAGAGCCTCTTTAGCTCTGAAAGACCCCCACGTCCTTTGCAGGTTAGCGTGGGGTTACAAACCATCACGGGAATTCTGAAATCCATCATTGCGCTGTGGTGGCTTCTCAAGCAGATGATGCTGACTGATTCTTGGGTGACCCGGTGCAGCTTTGGGAATGAAGTGGGGGCAGTCTGGCGGATAAAACCAAAGAGCAGGATGCGGTTACTTGCACCGGCGCTTGGCTGAGACACTGGGATTAACGACGCGCTCTTACAGAAAGCGCTGTGAAATTTTTCTTGACTGGTGATGCTGAGGGATTTGTGCTCGTTTGTCTGAGAAGCAGCGGCAAGTCCAGGTGTACAGTGCTTTCTTGGGGATTTCTGGGGTGCATTCAGAGGAGCGTGGGCAGCAGGTCGAGGGAGGTTCTCCTCTCCCTCTACTCTGCCCTAGTGAGGCCCCATCTGCAGT